>Ga0163151_10004084_pt1 | contig 20078 bp, 16 predicted proteins | sample OliLakLV19MP5IB2_FD_145596 | JGI IMG/M metagenome (GOLD analysis project Ga0163151, IMG submission 145596) | Freshwater microbial mat bacterial communities from Lake Vanda, McMurdo Dry Valleys, Antarctica - Oligotrophic Lake LV.19.MP5.IB-2 | ecosystem: Environmental > Aquatic > Freshwater >... | reverse complement strand
TCACACCCATTATAACCAAATAATATATAATAATATGAAAAAAATGATTATCGTTGCTTTTACATTGCTGGTGGCGATGGGAGCAGTAGCACAAGGGCCTAAAAAGGCTCACAATGGCAAAGGCATAGAAGCCCGTGCAAAAAAATCGGCCGACTGGATTAATGAGCAAGTAAAATTAGCTCCTGATCAGTACACCAAAGTATATAATGCACAATTGGAATCCTTTAAAAAGTTGGTAGCTATTAAAAGAGATACTTCAATAGCCAAAGATGCAGCAAAAGTGCAAGCAAGGCAAGTTAAAAAATCTGCGGTAGATCAAATAAAAGCAATACTTACTCCAGAACAATTTGAAACACTTACTGCCAAGTTGAAAGAAAAGCATGAGTTGAAAAAAGCAAAAAAAGGTGAAAAGAAAGGTAAAGCTGGCGGCGTAGAAAAAGATATAGAAGATGAGTTGTTGAATTAATATTTAAAATACCTTGTAATTAGGTTTAGCTTTAAAAGCCCTGTTAGGATTTATTCTAACGGGGCTTTTTTTTTATTAGTATAAAGTAATAGGTATAAAGCCCGCCGCGGCGGGAAGTATCAAGTATCACTTTACGAATCATACCGAAACTAAATATATTATAGTCTAAAAAAAGGTGGACTAATCCCCCCGCATCCCGATAATTATCGGGATTAAGCGGGGTTTTTAGAATGGTATTAGAATGATATTACGATGGAAACGCAGATGCATTCAAATAGCCCGATGAGGCTCAGCCAATATCGGACTAGTTGAATATAACGGTATATAACAAAAAATCCCGACCATAGCTGGCCGGGATTTTTATATTTAGAATTATAATACTAATTAGTGTGCAACAATAATTTTCTCTTTCGAGATGATGTCATTGCCGATCATTTCTATCATATATACACCTTGAGTAAAAGCTTCAAGATTTATGTTCAACTGTTTTTCTCCATTGAGGTTATGGGTTAAAACCAATTTGCCTGCAAGGTCATATACACGAATAGTATTATATACATTTCCTTCAGGTAGTTTAATAGTAACTAAGCCATTGGTAGGGTTAGGGAATACCTCAACATTGCCTGAAGTACTAACCATTGCAATACCTGTGGGGATAGATATATTAAGAATAGCAGTATCATAACAAGGGGCAACTACTTTCACAAAACCAGTTCCTATTTTGCTCCATTGTACCTGTATGGCATTACTACCTTGTCCACTTATTATATTACCGCCGCTAACTACCCAAGTGTAGCTGCTGCCTGATACAAATGCCACTGAGTATGTTTCTACATTTGGAACGTTTACTGTGGTGTTTCCTGTGATGCTGCCTAAGCTTTGTTTAGTTGTTACACTAACTGTAATAGTATTACTTGTGGAACTGCAACCTGATGAATTTGTAGCTGTAACTGTATATGAACCAGAAGTATTTACGATGAGCATCGTATCGATTCCACCGGAAATAACGGTTCCGTTGCGTTTCCACTGATAACTATTACCTAAACCTGTTGTAACCGTGAGCATAATAGTTCCACCTGTACAAAATGTGGTAGGGCCATTAGCTGAAGCAACAACAGTTGGATTGGGATTAAGTCGAATGGTTACCGTAGTGATTTCTGTACAACCTTTATCTGAAATAATGGTAAGTGAAACATTATACACGCCAGCAGTAGCATATATAATGCTTGGGCTTGCTGCAGTATCGGTTATACCGTTTCCGAAATTCCAAAGTCGGGTATAAGAACCACTTGCAATAGTGCTTGAATCAGTAAATTTAAAATTATTTCCTATAATACATTGGGAAGAATTATTTACTCCAATTTTTGCAGTGAGTTGCGAATATATAGTAACATTTGCTGCCACACTGGCCGTACATCCCATATCGGAAGTTATTTTTAATGATACATTATATGTTCCAGCGGCGGTATAGCTATGTGTGGTATTTCCAATTGTATCTGTTTTTCCGTCACCAAAGTTCCATAATAAACTATATGAACCTGATGCAATGCTTGATGAATCTATAAACACAAAACCATTACCGTTAAAGCATGAAGTATTCATATTAATTCCAAATTTGGCAGAAGGCTCGGGGTTCACATTTATTTTTACCGAAGCAGTATCTACACAACCTGAGTCGGTAGTAAGGATTAGATTGGCGGTATATATGCCAGCATTTGCATAGCTGTGAGTTGGCATTGCTGCTGTATCGGTATTTCCGTCGCCAAAATCCCACATACGAGAATAGCTTCCAGAAGAAAGTGTAGAAGAATCAGCAAACATAAAACTGTTGCCATTAAAGCATGCTGAAGTATTACTGATATACATTGTTTTGTTTACCGAAGGCATTACTGAGACATCCACTGAACTTGTATCCATACAGCCCATATCACTAGCTATGATGAGTGAAGTTGTATACTTGCCTGCATTATTATAAGAATGTGAAGGGCTAGATGTTGTATCAGTTGTTCCATCACCGAAATCCCACAATAGTGTATATGAACCTGCAGTGATGCTAGAGAAATCTAAATATGAAAAATCATTGTTAGTTAAACATAGGCTATTTGTATTTACCCAAGCAACAGAATTAGGCATTGGGTTTACGAAAATATTAAAGGCAACGCTGTCGAAGCAACCTTCATCGGTTGTAATTTTAAGACTTGCAGTATATCCACCGTCATTAGTATAAGTATAGGAGGGATTTGCTGAGGTATCAGAATTTCCATCACCAAAGTCCCACACACGGGTATAATTACCGCTAGATAAAGTTGAAGAATCGACAAACATAAAGTTGTTGCCTGTTAAACATTGTGAAATAGCATTTGCCGACCAATTAATAATGGGCATTGGGTTTACTGTAATATCAATTGTTACACTATCAGTGCATCCCTTATCAGATACAAGGGTGAGCGAAACTGTATAATTTCCATCACTCGTGTAGGTGTGACTAGGCATAGACGCAGTATCTGTATTTCCATCACCAAAATGCCAAGTGCGGGTATATGAACCCGATGCAATTGTAGATGAATCGGTAAATGTAAAATTGTTGCCGCTCAAACACGCAGTCATCATATTTACGCTTATAGAACCAGCAGGTTCAGGGTTCACATTTAATTTTACTATAGCGGTATCCATACAGCCAGAGTCTGTGGTTAGAATCAAGTTTGCGACATACTCACCAGCACTAGTATAATTATAAGTCGGCATAGCTGCGGTATCAGAACCTCCATCGCCAAATTCCCACATGCGTGAGTAGCTTCCAGAACTGAGTGTAGAAGAATCGGCAAACGTAAAGCTATTTCCATTTAGACATTCAGAAGTACTGCTTACATACATTGAAACAGATGCAGAAGGATTAACTAAAATAGCTAATTTACTCGTATCCATACAGCCTAAATCGCTAGTTAATATTAGGCTAGTTGTATACGAACCTACTGTTAAATAACTATGTGAAGGACTCGAAGTTGTGTCTGTAGCTCCATCCCCAAAATCCCATAATAAAGTATAAGAACCTGATGAAATACTAGAAAAATCTAAATATGAAAAATTGTTTCCAAAGTAACATTGCTTTTCATTATCTACCCATGCAACAGCATCGGGTACAGGGTTTACAGTAACCACTACATTTGCACTGTCAAAGCACCCACTGCTATTCGTAATTTTGAGGCTTGCCGTAAAGCTACCATCAGAAGCATAGGTATGCGAAGGGTTTGCAGCAGTATCTGTGTTTCCATCACCAAAATCCCATACACGTGTAAAGCTTCCCAGAGCCAAATTGGATGAATCCATAAAGTTAAAGTTATTATTATTTAAACATTGATTACTGTTGTCAACAGTTGCTATTACATTTGGTAATGCTAAAACTTTAACTGAGAAATTATTCACGAACACACATCCTTGGTTGCTAGTTACAGTTACGCTCACTGCATAGTTCCCTACTACATTATAGGTATGGGAAGGATTTAAAGATGTATCACTACTGCCATCACCAAAGTCCCAGCTAATAGTGCTTCCAGGGGTAGGATTAGAAGTAAAGTCGAAAGAATTGTTTTTAATGCATTGTGTCGCATTATTAACTGCTGCGTTTGAAACTGGTAATGGGTTTACAGTGGCAGCCCATGCAACCGAACTAGTGCAACCCATATCGCTGGTAATTTTCAAACTAGAACTATAAGTACCGATGGCGGAGTAGGTATGCGTAGGGGTAGCTATAGAGTCGGTATTTCCGTCACCGAAATCCCATTCACGTGTATAGGTGCCCGATGAAATCGAAGAAGAATCTATATACATAAACTGGTTGCCGGCTAAACATTGTGAATTGTCGTTTACCCAAACTTTTGCAATTGGTGAGGGGTAAACTGTATTCACCCAAGTAACCATATCCTTGCATCCCATATCGCTTACAATTGTAAGACTTGCATTAAAAGAACCTGCGGAACTATAACTGTGAGAAGGGTTAGCAGTGGTATCAAAACTACCATCTCCAAAATCCCAAAAAATAGTATATGAACCGGAGGCAAGTGTGGAAGAATCGTTATGCATAAAGTTATTGCCAGCGAAACATTGGGTTGTATCATTTACCGAGGCAATCGCTTCAGGCATTGGGTTTACACTTATATTTACAGTGCCAGTATCCATACAACCTGAGTCGGTAGATATTATAAGACTTGCGGTATAAAAACCCACATTGGAATAGGTGTAGGTAGGCATAGCTGCGGTATCAGAACTGCCATCTCCATAATTCAGCACACGTGTATAAGCACCAGAATTAACTGTAGACGAATCGGCAAAAGTGAAACTGTTGCCAGTGAGACAGTCAAAATTTTTGTTTACAGAGAATGAAACTGTTGCAGATGGATTTACCAAAATGCCTAATGCACTGGTATCGACGCATCCCATATCGCTGGTTAATACAAGATGAGTTATATAGCTTCCTGCAGAAGCATAATTATGTGTTGGGCTTGATACCGTATCAGAATTACCGTCGCCAAAATTCCAGAGAACTGTGTAGGTACCTGACGACAGTGAAGAGAAGTCTAAGTAAGAAAAACTATTTCCACGAAAACATTGAGTTTCAATGTTTACCCATGCTACTGAAACAGGCATTGGGTTGGCCGTTATATTTATGCTTGCGGTATCAATACAACCCATGTCGCTGGTAATAGTGAGCATTGTGGTATATGAACCATCAGCACTGTACGAATGGGATGGGGCGTTGGTCGTATCTGAATTGCCATCGCCAAAATCCCACATAATAGAATAGCTACCCGAAGCTATACTAGAAAAGTCTAGAAACGTGAAGTTGTTGTCTTTTACGCATTGGTTATCGTTTGCTACAAAAGCATCAGCAATTGGCATTGGGTTAACAGTTACTTCAATTGCATTACTGGTGTCGCCAATCGAACTATCATCTGCTATGCGACGGAACCAGGTAGTTACTGACAAAGATACTGATTGAAAATCTTGGGTAGTTGCTGATGCGATATCAGCAAATCCATCCGTGTCCGACGACTGGCTCCATTGCCATTGGTAATTGTAGCTTCCGCCACCACCCGAAGGCATAGAGCCTGAAAATAATGCAGGTTTACTTCCTTCACAAATACTTTGTGGGGACGAAACGGTGTTGTTTGTAATCTGAGCACTGGTAAATGACGTTACCATAAGACCCAAAAGCAAACCAATGAGTTTGATTTTTGTAATTTTATTTTTCATATTTTAGGGATATAAATAATTTGTGAGCTGCGAAAGTAGAACATATTTTTAAAAAGAATTGAACAACTTATCCTAGCTTGTATATAAATTGCCATTCGGAAACTATATTTATAGACAGGTTGGGAGTATCACAATGGCGTGGTCGTTCATAGGTGATTTAATTTTGAACATTTTTTCAATACAGTGTTGACATATGTACTATATTTCGCCCATCAAAAAAGAGATAAATTATGTAGCCTTTACAAGAGGTGTACTTAAATAAACATACTACATATAACCTGTAAAATTAATATGACAAACAGAAGAAATTTTATAAAGAACACAGCATTGGTAATAGGTTCTATGCCCTTTTTGAGTTTAGCTGAATCAAAAGGTAATTCAAAAATAAAAGGCAAGCCCATAGTGGTAAGCACTTGGGATTTTGGGAAAGTTGCCAATCAGGAAGCGTGGAAAATATTATCAGAAAAAGGTTCTGCTGTAGATGCCGTTGAAAAAGGGGTCATGTTTGTTGAATCTGATCCTACACAAATGTCTGTGGGTTTGGCCGCCTTGCCCGACCGTGATGGACATCCCACGCTTGATGCATGTATTATGAAGGGAAATGGTGATTGTGGTTCCGTTGTTTTTTTAGAACATATCATGCATCCGATAAGTGTGGCACGAGGAGTGATGGAAAAAACGCCACATATAATTTTGGCTGGAGAAGGGGCTCAACAATTTGCCATCAATACTTTGGGTATGAAAATAGAAACAGTAATCAATCCCAAATCGCAAGACGCATATCAAGAGTGGCTCAAAAAGTCGGAATATAAACCTATCATTAATATAGAAAATCACGATACCATTGGTATGATAGCAATGGATGCAAATGGGCTACTGGCAGGTGCTTGCACTACGAGTGGCTTGGCTTTTAAAATGCATGGTAGGGTAGGAGATTCGCCTATTATAGGAGCTGGATTATTTGTGGATGAAGATGCTGGTGCAGTAACTGCAACTGGTGTTGGCGAATAGGTGATTAGAATTGCGGGAAGTCATTTGGTAGCTGAACTTATGCGTAATGGAATGCATCCTGAAAAGGCTTGCAAAACTGCAGTTGAAAGAATATATAAACGAAAAAAAGATAATATCAAAAATATACAAGTCGGGTTTATTGCTATCAATTTAGAAGGTGAGGTGGGTGCTTTTGGAATCCATAAAGGATTTACGTATGCTGTAAAAACTGATACCATTGATGAAATATACCAAGGGAAGTTTTTGATGGAGTAAAAAATAATATTATGTATTTTCTGAACCTATCAAAAAAAATATCTTTTGTTTTTTAAATAAAAGTATTTTTACATTTATTATATCATGCAATCAAATATCATTAAATCATTAAATGTAGAGCTTTGTTGTTACAGCCTTTCAGAAGCTTTGCTTGCCCAACGAGGAGAAGCTGATAGAATTGAATTTTGCACAGCCAAAGAACTCGATGGTATTTCTCCAAGTAGAGAAAGTATTATAGAAGTTTTAAACCAAATTACGATTCCAGTTTATATAATTGTCCGACCTCGCGGTGGAAACTTTATATATACTCAAGAGGAAATTAATTGGATGTGTGACGAAATGAAATGGGCTGTCCACCATGGAGTAAGCGGTTTTGTATTCGGAACTTTAAATGATGAAAATAAAATTGATATTATAAATTGCAAAAAACTAATTGATGCATCAGATGGATTTCCTTGTACTTTTCATCGTGCTTTTGATACCATAGAAAACAAATTGGAAGCTATGGATATATTATATAGTTTGGGATTTAAACGTATACTCACTTCGGGCGGAGTGGGCAACGCAGAAAAATATATAAATGTTTTGAAGGAATTGGTCGCTTATGCAAATGATAGAATCATTATTATACCAGGCGGGGGAATAAGGCTACACAATGTTTTGCAAATTGTGAATGAAACTAAATGTTCTGAAATTCATAGTTCGGATGGTGGGATTATAAATATTAGAAAAAATAAAAAAATAATTTGCACGGTATTGTTTTACGCCCTTATCTTTGTAGCCAGTTCTTAAAAATCATCTTATCAAGAAAGGCAGAGGGAAATGGCCCTGCGACGCCTTGACAACCTGTTCTAATTTATTTTAGAACAAGGTGCCAACTCCAACTCATGTAACAGTGAGATAGATAAGTTAGAAACAGTGAAACATATTTGTGTACAAGATATATAAGCTCTTCTGACTAAACAGGAGAGCTTTTTTTATGTCGATAGTTATCGGCATTGCTCTTCCCGTTTGTCTTTTTAGATAAGTGATTTTATCCCGAACCACGCATTTGAAATGTAATTATTTTTTATAGATTAAATGCTTGCGGGATTCTCAATTCTAACCGATAGAAATAAATTAATTTTTATAGGATTTTCTATCGATTGCTTTGGGTAAGATTAAATTCTAACAATTTAAATATCATTTATCATGCAAAAAACAACTAGCATTATTCACTCTGTTCCTGTTGACGAACTTACAGGTTCCATCTCCGTTCCAATCTACCAAACTGCTACATACGTGCAGGAAGCACCCGGTGTTAACAAGGGTTTCGACTACGCACGCAGCAATAATCCCACACGCAAAGTATTAGAAGATATTGTAGCCAAACTCGAAAAAGGTGAAGCAGGTTTTGCCTTTGCCACGGGTCTCGCTGCTATTGATGCGGTTTTGAAATTATTGCGTGCAGGCGATGAAATTATTGCCGTCGATGATATATATGGTGGAGCATACAGATTGTTCACACATATATATCAAAAGTTCGGTATTAAAATACATTATGTTGATACCACAAATGCCGATAATATTATAGATTATATCAATCCGAAAACAAAGTTGATATGGGTCGAATCGCCTACCAATCCTACACTTAAGGTGAGCGATATTAAAAAGATTTGTGATATCGCTCATGCCAATAATAGTTTGGTTGTGGTAGATAATACTTTTGCTTCGCCTATTGCACAACAACCTATTTTATTAGGTGCAGATATTATAATACATAGTGGTACCAAATATTTGGGTGGTCATTCCGATTTGGTTGCAGGTCTTGTAGTTGTTAAAACTAAAGAACTTGCTGAGCAAATTAAATTTATACAAAATGCCTCGGGCGGAATATTAGGACCACAAGATTGTTGGTTACTCATTCGTGGAATTGAAACTATAACACTTCGAGTGGAACGCCAGTGCAGCACGGCTTTGAAGGTGGCGGAGTTTTTACAAACTTGTGATGAAGTTGCAGAAGTATATTATCCTGGTTTGCCTACACATCTCAATCATGAAATTGCCAAACAACAACAAAATGGATTATATGGTGGTGTGGTTTCTTTCTCACTAAAAGATGATACAGAAGCAGCCGCAATTGAATTTGTAACATCCACAAAATATTTCAAATTAGCAGAAAGTTTGGGTGGTGTAAAAAGTTTGATTTGTCATCCCGCACAAATGACACATAAATCGGTGCCTCGTGAAAAACGCTTACAATCGGGCGTTGTAGACTCCTTGATACGCCTATCATGTGGTATAGAAGAAGCCGCAGATTTGATAGAAGACTTGCAGGAAGTATTTGAGAAGATTGGTGTAAAGTATAAGGTAGAAAGTATATAGTATCAAGTCGCTAGTAGCAAATATATAGTCTAAAGTCTAAAGTATATAGATTAAAACTATATACTACAGGAAAACTTTGCTTAAAGACTATACTAAAAATACAAACCTACAATTGCTACAACTTCATACTATAGTTTGTACTATTCAGTCTCCCCTCAGGGATTCGCCGCGGCGAATAGAGGGGCTAAAAAGCCATTAACCATTAAATTGTTTGCGTAGCACATTTATCATTAACCCCGATGCGGCGGGTATCATTAACCATTAACAATTATTTATATGTCACAAAATAAAAAATTAACCATAGGACTCTTCGGATTTGGTGTAGTAGGAGAGGGAATATATAAAGTTTTGCAAGATACGCCTACACTTAATGCAGAGATAAAAAAAGTATGTATCAAACATCCTGATAAAAAACGTGAAGCACCTGCAAGCCTTTTCACTACTAATGCTGACGAGTTATTATATGACCAAACTATTAATGTAATAGTTGAATTAATTGACGATGCAGAATCGGCTTATTATATAGTTACTACAGCATTGAATAATAAAAAATCTGTAGTGAGTGCAAACAAAAAAATGATTGCAGAAAACTTAGAAGAATTGTTGTTATTGCAAAAACAAAATGACGTTTCTTTTTTATATGAAGCTGCAGTCTGTGGAAGTATTCCAGTCATCAGAAATTTGGAGGAGTATTATGACAATGATTTGCTCAATTCATTTTCGGGAATTGTAAATGGCTCGACAAATTATATACTCACCAAAATGAATGAAGAAGGTTTGAGTTATGAAAAAGCACTGAAACAAGCACAAGAATTAGGTTTTGCAGAAAGTAACCCCGCCCTTGATGTGGAAGGGAAAGACGCTGTTAACAAACTTGCTATTGTATTACAACATGCTTATGGAGTTACGGTAAAGCCAACAGAAATTTTGCATAAAGGAATTACTTTTTTGCATGGCAGCGATACCCAATATGCCAGTGAAAAAGGTCATAATATAAAATTGGTTGCCACAGCCAAACGCATTGACGACACTCATATTGTAGCTTTTGTATTGCCTACTTTTGTAAATAATCAAAGTCAGTTATATAATATACGGAATGAATTTAATGGCGTATTGATTGGAAGCAAATTAGCCGATCAACAATTTCTATATGGAAAAGGAGCTGGTCGTTATCCTACGTCATCAGCGGTGTTGAGTGATATTGCAGCTTTGCGTTATGATTATCGTTATGAATATAAAAAAGCAGAACGCGGAATCGATTATCAACTCACAAAAAATGATTATATAAAGGTATATGTTAGTTTTGTAAAAGACGGAGAAGTTGACAAAAATGATTTTGAAAAAATAGAAGAGTCCTATACAAGTTATTCACGTAAATACTTTGTAGGTATTATATCTTTACAAAAATTACAAGATGCTACATGGTTTAATAATAAAGATGTTTCAGTTATTTCTTTCGACAATGCTGAAGTGAGTGAGCCAATCTTCACAGTGGAAGAATTGAGTGTTTTTAATTGAGGAATAGTTTTTTTGTAGTAAGTTTGTGGAGGAGTATCAAGTAGCTAGTATCAAGTATCAAGTACTTTATACTTGCGACTTTATACTTGATAATAAAAGAATGACCTCGTGCGGTTATATATGTCCCAAATGCGAAGGCCGTGGTTACACGGATACGGGGGAGGATTGTGATTGGTGTTCTCCTTTACCACCGCCAGTATCAGAAATTTTTCAAAAACCTACTGATATTGATGACTATTTGCCAACTCTATTGGCCGGTAAATTTTAACATATATATAATCGAGGTAATAACCGAGAAAATTTATTTTATTTGGATAAGAATTATAAATATTTCATGACGAAGTATGACTGGTTTCTCAGAGATTATATTGATTTATACGCGTATTCCTTGATGCCGAATCATTTCCACATGTTGGTTAAAATTAAAGATGAGGGTGAGGTTTTGGAGGCCGACAGGTTAAGCCGCAGACGCGAAAGGTCTGAAAGATTTTTCGGGTCTGCGGGGGCTGCTGCTGCAGGAATAGTCAGCCAAAAATTTGGTAATTTTTTTAATTCCTACGCCAAAAGTATCAACCTCCAAGAGAATCGAGTTGGAAGTTTGTTCCAGAAACCTTTCAGAAGGAAGATGATTGATTCTGAATCCTATTTTACTAGGATAATTGCTTATATTCATTGTAATCCGCAACTGCACGGAATTGCGAATGATTTTAGAAAATATCCCTATAGTTCTTATCAAACTATTATAGAAGCTAAATCAAAGTTGCTTAAACATGAGGCGGTTTTAGAATGGTTTGTAACAATAGAAAATTATATAGATCATCATGAATATTATATTACTAAAAAAGAAGATGAAAAGTGGATTATAGAATAGACAATAAATTGGTACTTTTTTCGTTTATCTCATATGGGTAAAATTCTCCTCAGTTTTTGTACATGTTTGGTGCCGATGCATTGCGGCTCTTCGCCAATTCCGAAGCCTACTAAAGCAAATGCCTCTACTCCCAAAATACATGATTTATATATGGACTCGACCTTGGCCGATGGATTTGATTATCCCTTTGGAGATGGAAATGGCGGCGGAGATTATATAGACAAAGCGACAGGATTAAAACACAGCGGTTGGTATATCGCTACCAAAACTACTGAAGTATACGCATTAGGTGTGCATACGGGCGAAGACTGGAATGGCAAAGGCGGTGGCAATACCGATTTAGGGCAGGTTGTGTGTACTACAGGAAAAGGATTAGTAAAAGCAGCTCAAGATTTTGGTGTACCATGGGGTAATATTATAGTTATCGAGCACCGTTTTATTGAGAATAATAAGGTGGATACAATATACTCTGTGTATATGCATTTGGCAACGATATCGGTGAAGGAAAATGATCTCCTAAACAAACGTCAATTGATTGGAACTATTGGCGATGGCAGTGGAAGTTAGAAAGCTTTAAGTAATAAAATTATCGATGCCAAAACATTTGCACGTATTGCTTACGCTTGGAAGAACAAAACTTGTCCACCACAAAATACGGGGCTTGGTGGAGGTATTGGCATACATGGCTGGAACGGCGATTGGCCGGATGATGCTAGGGATTTAATACCAATTCTTAAACTAAAATAGTTCTCCGCCTGTGGCGGATTGGTTTGTAGAATGGTAATGCCGAACTACATCCCGAAAGCATTCGGGATTAGTCCCTTTCTTTTGGACTATTATATATTGAGTTTCGGTATTAATGCCGAACTACATCTCGAAAGCCCCGCTTAATCCCGATAATTATCGGGATGAGGGGGCTTAGTCCCTTTCATTTGGACTATAATATATTGAGTTTCGGTATAAATGTTTTCTTATAATTGCTAACCAACAAAGTGCAGATAGGCAATTGCTATAAAATCCGACAGTGCAGGCTTGTGGAGTAGGGTGTTCGCACCTGCCTCCATCAATAATAATATAATAACTTTTAGCTATTCACTTTTTCCACTTTTTTTGCCGTAGCTCTTTCTACATTCACCACTTTTATTTTCTTGTCAATAAAATACATCATAATAGCGGTGATGATAATAGTACAACTTACTACATAACAAAGTGTATCATAGTTCACCAAACTATGGTCTGCATTTTCTGATACTATCATACCGCCTACTTTTGCCGCAATACCACCAGCCAACATTTGAATAGCGGAATTAGTACTCATAAATGCACCACGGTCAGACATGAGCGGCACCGATGTCATAATAGTAGATGAGGTTACAATACGTGCGGTGATAGAAATCATTAATATACAATTTAATAATAATATAATTGAAAATATTGAGGGGCCTAAATTTGCATATATGATTATAGTGATCATACTTAAGAATGAGCCCATCACAAACATTCTATATTTTCCTACTTTTTCGCTGAACTTACCTATGAGTGGACCTGCTATTAACGCACTAATACCTGTAAATAAATATAAAGAAGGTAAATCATCAACAGACAATTTTAGATTGTTTACACTAAATGCAGAACCAAATGGCATCAGCATATATCCGCCAGTGGCAAGTAAAATTGTAGAGAGAAATGCTTGCAAATAGAAAGGTTTTGTAAGTGTATGATACATGTGTACAAAAGCATTCTTATCTGATTGTATTTTTAAATGCTCTTTAACAGGTTTCATATAAATTATGATAATAACGAATATTATAATACTCAAACCTACTATCATCAAGAATGGAGAATTCCATCCCAAGTCTTTGGCCATCTTTAATCCAATAGGAATACCCAATATTTGGCTGCTTGCAAAAGCCATCTGCACAAAGCCCATCACTTTTGAACGTAGATGGGGAGCAAATATATCTGCAAGGATGGCCATGCCTATACTTCCTATTACACCACCAAATATTCCTGTCACAATTCTTGCTATCAGCAGAAAATCATAATCGGTCGCAATGCCGCATAAAAAAGTACCAATTATAAAGCCGGTATAAAAAAACAATAATAGTTTTTTTCTATCAAATTTGTCCGCAAAACCTGCTGTGAGGATGGCCGATATTCCCGCACTAAATGCATAGGCTGATACTACATTGCCAAATTTGCTTGGGTCAATTTTTAATGCAGGCATCATGATAGCTCCCATAGGCGACATCACCATGAAGTCGAGAATAATAGTAAACTGCGTGATGGCCAAAATAGCTATCATAAATACTTCGTATTTTGTAAATTTTTCTTTTGTAGTTTTTTGTAATTTTTTCATCAATATTTATTACTATAAAGGAAACAACACTTCAGGTACATTGTTGTTTTGCGTTTTGGAAGTAATTAACTTGCTTATAGGATGAGCAGCCATTTTTTCACTGGGATAGGGTAGGAGCATTTCTTGAATGAATCCTTTATCTGCATTGTAACTCAGCCATTCCTTTTCTTTATCGGGACGAAGAATTACAGGCATTCTTTTTTTTGTATTATGAATTTCGCCCACTAGTTCATTAGCCCCTGTGGTTAATATTGAAAAAGTATGATATAAATGTCCCTTTTCTTTGTGAACCCAACTGGCCCAAATTCCCGCCATCGAAAAAATAGTTTGATCTTTCAAGTATATATAATATGGATTTTTTTCTTTTCCTTCATGCTTCCATTCAAAAAAACCAGTTGAAGGAATTAAGCAGCGACTATATTTTATAGATGCTGCAAAAGAAGGTTTTTCAAATGCAGTTTCGCTACGTGCATTCAAATTGAAAGCCTTTACTTTTTCTGCATTTTCTATATCCTTTGTCCACTGGGGTATCAATCCCCAACGGAATAATTGTATAATATCTTTAAATTCTGAAGTAATGACAGGCCAACTACCGAAAAGGAATGCACTTTGATGGTAAACTGGCTGGAAAAGTTCAGGTGTCACAAATTTAGCCTTATATCTTTGTTCAACCTCCAAAGCAATTTTTGACAAGGTATTATGATAACACATTCATATAATAGTTTATTTTTTTATTCTCTTAAATTCACTTTCATATTGTATTTTTTTTGAGGTGATGGGTACCATCATTAAAAATACGAGTAGTTTGCCCCCCGAATCAAGAATCACCAAATCATTTTTTTTTGTAATCCCTATATAGCGTAAATTATTATTGAGAAACCATAAGAGCGGCCCCGCTATAAAATCGGTAGTCCATTCTCGTTCAACCACAAAATATCCTTTTTTATAATGACCACCAAGCATGTTTACGCTCACTACGGAATCTTCGTAATTTAGTTTTATTTTAAGCGTGTTCAAGTCGTTGGGGGTAATGCTTACAGTATATTGATTGTATTTATATATTGTGGCTGAGTCAAAATTACTCCAAAATGTTTTGCTTGTATCATTGCTATTGTTAGCATATATCCCATTTAGCGTCATAAAATTATCACTGTTCAATACTAGGTCTTTATCTTGTCTGCCAGCTAGTTTTACAGTAGCACATGAATAGAAAGTAGTCAGCAAGCAAAATGCAATTATATAATATATATATATCAAAAGAGGTTGGTTTAGTTTTGTAGTGTTATGTGTTTGATATATTCTTGAGAATAATATTTTCGGGTTTTGGATAAGTAATTAATTTAGAGAAATCCAATTTCCAAAAATCTAAATCGAGCAATCGATTATTCTTGTCTTTTGTGAGTGTAATAATCACGGGGGTATTATCACTGTCTATATATTCTGCTTGTGCCAAATCACCATCGTACTCGCTAGCCTCATTAGCAGCCATTCCTATACTTCCCATCCCTGGCTCTCCATATTCTTCCACATATTCATTGATGGGATAGTCGGTAATGCTTAACTCTAATGTATATAATAAATACACAATTAAATTCTTTTCCTCGTCTCGTATGTTTCTTTTTTCTTTCATTGTATTATTTATCAGGCGTCAGCCCCTTACCCCTTACTCCTTACTCCTTCCTCTTAAATTCCAAATCCTGAAAATCAAAACTAAAATCAGTGGAAGGAGAAATAGCTTCCATTCTCATCCCAATAGCTTTGCCTGTTTTATCAAAACTAAATACTACAAACGCATCAGCATCGAGGCTGCGGTCATTCCATTTCACCACAAAAGTACTGCTATTATAATAATATAATTCACCAGTAAGTCGGGGAGATTTTTTTGATTCAAAATGCAGCTTGCCATTTTGTTCGCTTATGATAATATCTCCAAACCATAAATCATTGTATACCCCAGTAGGTTTTAATCTTTCTATACCTGGAGCTTTCATTGCTTCCTGCATTATCTTCATCCATATACTATCTACTATATGTTTTGCCTCGGCTTCTCTTTTCACCACCCTATCATGATATTCTGTTATTCTATCTTTTTTCGGCATACCCAAATATCCATCTTTAATATTATTAGTAATAGCGGTGAATGCAGCACCCACTTGCTGATTGGTGAGTACTATAATACCCAAATTAAGTTCAGGAATTAAAGTTACTTGTGTTACAATACCAGCAAGTCCACCCGTATGCGATACTTGTTTAAATCCTCTCACATCACTAATTCCCCATCCCAAACCATAGCACGAAAAATGTGTATTATAAGGGGTTACTTTTGGCACGGATAATATAGTTTGGCAAGCCCACATTTCTTGTTGAGCCGCATCACTAAATAGTTGGTGGTTTTCACCATATTTACCATTGTTCAATTGCATCATCACCCATTTACTTAGGTCAGTTATATTACTACAAATACCTCCTGCGGCATTTGCTGTTTCACTCCAACCTAAAGTAATTTGTTGTAATTTACCGTCAACAAAACAGTGTGGTGCAGCTAGATTGTTTTTATTTTTAAGTCGGCTTAATGATGCGGCACTTGATGTCATACCAAGTGGTTTCATGATTCGTTGTTCAATAAAATTTTCCCAACTCATATTCGAAACTCGAGCAACCACTTCACCTGCTATTATATATAAATTATTATTATAATCATACTTTGTTCTATAACTTGAAACTGGTTTTAGATATTGTAAACCATGTATAATATCGGCCTTTGTTGCAATATTAGAATCGGGCCACATCATCAGGTCACCCGCACCAAGGCCAAGACCACTGCGGTGCGTAAGCAAATCTCTTATCGTAAATTCTTCCGTTACATAAGGATTATACATTTTAAATTCGGGTATATAATCGGTTACCTTATCATCCCATTTTATTCTTTTCTCATCAACCAACATTGCAAGGGCAGCGGCAGTATATGCCTTACTATTTGATGCAATACCGAACAAGGTATTCTCATCTACTTTTTGTCCAGTATTGAGCGACCTCACCCCATAGCCTTTTGCATGTATAATTTTACCATCTTTTATAATACCCACTGATATGCCTGGCACGTCAAATGTCTTCAAAGTTTTTTCCACCAATTCATCCACCTCTGCATTGGTAAGCGGCTGTGCACATAAAGGTAAAATGCCTATAAGTAAAAATAGAAGTGAAAGTATGATACAGTTATTAGGTCTCTTCATGGGGCAAAAGTAGGGAGGAAAAATGAAAAAAAAAGTGCCATCCTAAGTTTATCAAAAATCAATGTAAAGGTCGTTTCTTTATCATACCTCCTTTGGTGTCCTTCACGCTACTCATCACCACAAAAGCATTTGGATCTATTTTCTTAATCTCTGTATTAAGCTTATTCAGTTCCAGCCTTGTAATAACAGTATATATAATGTCAATATCTTGCGATTCTCCTTTTTTACCATAACCTCCTTTTCCATTATATACGGTTACCCCACGCCCCATCTTGTCTATAATCATTTGTCTTATTTTGGAACTGTGCGGTGATATAATAGTAACACCAATATATTCTTCTATTCCTTCTACAATAAAATCTAAAGTTTTGGATGCCGCCAAATAAGTGATTAGTGAATACAGAGCTAGTTCCACCGTAAGAAAATAAGCAGCCGCAGAAAAAATTACAATATTAATCATGATGATAATATCGCCAATGGTAGTTCCTATTTTACGACTTAAAAAAATAGCTAGTACTTCGGTTCCATCAATCACTGCTCCGCCTCTTATAGAAAGTCCAATACCCGCACCCAGAAAGAAACCACCAAATACAGCAACCAATAAATTGTCTTTGGTTACATCGGGAAAATCAACTGTTGCCACGCACAAGGCCAATCCTGATATTGCAATAGCCGTTTTAATAGTAAATGCCTTTCCTATAATATTATAGCCTAAAATTACAAACGGGATATTGATTACGATAAGCAGTGCATAAAGTGGTATATCCGTCAATGCGGAGATGAGCAATGATATACCTGTTGCTCCGCCATCAATAAAATGGTTTGTCAATAAAAATCCTTTAAAGCCGAAGGATGCCGACAGAATTCCAAGCGTAATTAATAATAAATCTTTTGCATTTCTAACAATAATAATTTTAAATTCTTTATGTCCCTTCGCTATTTCGTATCTTGAGTATTGAATTTTACCATCAGTAGTCTTCTTTCGCTTCTTCTCCTTAAGCGTTGTCCTAATAATGAGCTTTTTCCAAAATGAGTCCATAACAATGAAATTCTTGTCACGCAAAGCTAAGTAAACTTGGGCATAAAAAGTAAAGCCTTGTTTACTTATCTCTATGCTAAAAAGGCGGACCTGCATCCAACTAACTAATTGCTAATTTATCCTTGCTACTTTATACTAGCTACTTTATATTTGTCCGATTAAAAAATACCTCATGAAAAAAATATACATTTTACTCGCAGTGTACTGCATATCATCAATAGCCGTTAACGCTCAATCAAAAAGCACCCTCATATCAGAAAACATAAACGGTAAAGTAAAGACCCTTACCCAAACAGTATATGTAGGAGTACTCAAAAACGGCAATCCTGAAAAGGGCAGCGTACTCAATACCGAAACTTATAAATATGACGAAAATGGAAATATTGCAGAGCTGAATTATTGCAATGCAGATAGCAGCGTGCGTACCAGAACGACTTATAAATATAATGAGCAAGGTCACCTTATAGAGATGATTAAATTTAATACCGAAGGTGAAATTAAATCGAAGGAAATCCATACTTACGATACAAAAGAAAACAGGACTGAATCTAATTTTTATAAAGGCGATAATACTTTGTCCTATACCCTAAAATATATGTATGATGCCAAAACAAATATAATAGAACAGGCAGAGTATAATTCGGAAAATAAGTTAAAGTATAAGTTAAAATTGAAATATGATTTGGAAAATAATATAATAGAAAAACTTAAACAAAAACCCGAGGGCATTACAGAAAAAAAGCAGACCTATAAGTATGATACCAAAAGCAACATGATTGAATATAATAGTTTTGCAGCGGATGGAAAACTAAGCCTAAAAGAAGTATATAAATACGACGACAAAAACCGAAAAACGGAACAAGTAAACTATAGTGCCACAGGAGTTGTAGAAGTAAAGGAGAATACACGCTACGAAGAGGATGCCACAGGAAATTGGATTAAGAGAAGTGTGTTTGAAAATGATAGACCTACTAAGATTTCAGAACGTGTGATTTTGTATTATAAATAGTTACACGTTATTTGCCGCGGCGAAATAAAATTTAAAAATTGGGGAGATAATTATTTGTCTGTTTCTTAGTATTATTCTCTGTTTGATTTTTGCTTGATTCGAAAACGATTATATAGCAATGCTGAAAGTAAAATGAGAAAAAATAATCAATGCCTTAAAATAATATTCCAATGCTTTAGTTTCATCCTTTTGTTCACGATATACATTTCCAATATTTACATAGTCTGCTGCAATACAGTTTCATTTTTCAATTCTTCATCCATCTATAAAGCTTCTAAATTATAGGCTAATGCCTTAGGATAATTTTGCTGCTCAATATACAGCACGCCTATATGCCCCAATAATCCTGCAAGCCCAGCTTTGTTAGCCAATTTTTCAAACAGTGGAAGTGCCTTTAAATAACAAGCTGAATTCAAGTCTTAAATGCAACTTTTTGTTTTGCAAATTTAGATAAATAAATTTTCATTCGATTCGGCAATCCAGTGTTCCCAGTTCATTCGTTCTGAAAGTGCCAGTGCAAGCTTGCCATATCTTATACCCTCTGGGGTTGATGGAATAATAATTAAAACTTATACCATTCAGCATTTTCACTTTATTGGTATCTTCCTTTGCTTTGGGCAATTGCACAAGCAAAGAGTCAATAAGGGCTTGCCCTTCTTTTTGGGCAGATGCTTCGTTCCTCAACATCACAAAGAGTGTTAGT
>Ga0163151_10004076_pt1 | contig 20117 bp, 21 predicted proteins | sample OliLakLV19MP5IB2_FD_145596 | JGI IMG/M metagenome (GOLD analysis project Ga0163151, IMG submission 145596) | Freshwater microbial mat bacterial communities from Lake Vanda, McMurdo Dry Valleys, Antarctica - Oligotrophic Lake LV.19.MP5.IB-2 | ecosystem: Environmental > Aquatic > Freshwater >... | reverse complement strand
GGTACTCGCCAAGCCGTCCGTCGTACACTCGTACGGACCCACCCAAAATCCGGAACGTTACTCCGACAATAGGTCGGTCCCGTACTCGTCGGGTGCCATCTCATACGCGTCGGTGAGCGCCAGACCGTGCGCCGATCTGGACGAGGGACAGTTCAGAAAGACTGTCATGGCCAACCAGGAGCCGGCCCTCGTCATGTTCCACGCGTCGTGGTGCGGGCCGTGCAAGGCCACCCTTCCCAATTTCAGGCAGGCGGCACTTGTCAGCAAGAGGAGGTTTGTCGCCATTGAAGACTCGGTCGCGGGTGATCTCAAGCAGCAGTGCCAGATCAAGGGATTCCCCACGATTCTTAAATTTGAGGGCGGGAAACCCATTGATGTGTACAACGGGGACAGGTCGGTTGAGGATATTGCCAGATGGGCTTCCTCATAATTTTTTAATATATTTACTATAAACACCCATGCAACGTCAAACTGTGCGGGTACGGAACGTCAGTAAAACAGGAAGTCAGGCAATGAGCATCGGCGAAGTGAAACGTCTCATGGAAGGGAACGGGGGTGAACAACGTCTGGTTATCTTTTCGAATAACAATCTACAGGTTGTCGACGAGGGGCGAGCCGAGCGTGTCGTCGAACACATGAAACCAGACAATGCGGCACATGTCGTTGTGGTTCTACGGGGTATCCCGAACATCCCCTCATTTGAGGCCAGCGTTCGCAAGTCGGAATTTTACGAGGATCTCAATGCGCTGTACAACCTGATCTTCAATACCGACCCGTCCGCGTCTCCCGTCACGTACCAGATTGTTTACGCGAATAGTTCATCCGCACTTCCAATTGACCGGACACCCAACAAAAGCAAGGAAATCGCAGACCGGGTGTACGAAGTCCGTATTCTCATGAATGAAGCCAACACGGCACCTCTACTACCGGTTCGCCAGGCGGATCGACAGTCCAGGGGGGCAAATCAAAGAAAGATAATCAGGGAACTCGTGGAAAACGCAATTACCTACCCGGACGACAACGAATCGCGCCCGACAATCGCAGACATGCTTGAGGAACAGTCGCAAGCGAGGCGGGTCCGCGCGGCGGCCGACATTTCGCAGGCGGTCGGAGAAAGTGACGAAAGGGGCGCAAACATACTTTTCCCTTTGTTCGAATCAACGCTGATGCCCATCTTCAGCCAACCCCCGTCGGACGCCAACCTACAGGCCGCCATTCGCACCATCGAAACCAAATTGATGAAACGAAGCAAGTACAGCCTCCTTATGCAGTGGGTCAATCTCCTCCATTCGTCCGTTTTTGTTTACACCAATCGAGTTGCATTCGTCGCGTGGGTTGACGAAATCAGAATTAATCATTTTTTCAGATCTATGACGACCAAATATCCCGAAGTAGAAGACACGGTCGTTGCGGTGGTCGGGGGTGCCACCGGGCCGCAAGAGGGCGAATACATCAGCGAACTCATCGAAGATCTGCTTATCGACGAAGATAGGTATGATCTATTTATTCAATGGATCCAGAGGATGCCAAAAACATTCTTCACACGCATCAGTCGGCCGTCGTTCGTCAAGTGGGTACACGAAATTCGCGACAGCATACTCTCCATGAGTGACAGACTACGTGAGGAACATTCCAGACCGAACCCCGACACGGAGCCCGCCGCGTTTGCAAATGTCGCCGTCGGTTCGACGACGCCCGAACCGGTATTCTGGGTTCAATGCGACCATTGCCAACAGTGGAGAGTCACAACGTTCGAGGTGCCAGACGGGGAATGGAGGTGCGGCGATGAAGGCATGGACACACGGGGGATGCCGCACGTTGCAAAATTGGTCGCGGACCTTGAAGACGTCAATGCGGATATCGCGCGAAGCGTTGCCGACCCTGGGGTAGACGCCGCGTTTGTTTCGTTACAGCGCAAACTCAGGCGTACACGGTCGAGGATCCAAGATGAACTTTGTGGGATTGGGGAAGAAAATGAAGACGAGGTTGCTTCACGTCTGGGTGAGTACGGTACTAATGTACAGGTCGTTAATCCGGAGTATATTGCACAGATTACGGAGGAAGACGAACAGGTAGACGTGGGCGAGGAAGGGGCTCGAAATGCGATGATCGACGTAGATGGGGCGGTTGAATACAACGCGCGTGTGAGGGGTCAGCACGACGACGACGACGACGATGAAGAGAAAATCGCCGAACCAGACGCGTCCGTAGAACCCATCCTTGAACCAGACGCGTCCGTAGAACCCATTCCAGAACCCATTCCCGAACCAGACGCGCAAGTTATTCCCATCGCTGAAGAACGTAAACACCAGAGGCGCGCGCTTGAGATACAGGATGACCAAATCGATGCGATTGAACAAGAAATTGCATATCTCGTCGATTCTCTCCCTAAGAAAAGCGTCGACCAGCGGGAAGACGTCCTCGCACTTATCAACAAACTTCAGGGCGAATTACAGACGAAACAGGGTCTACACGATAGACCCGTCCTGAAACGAAACAGATCGCCCCCGAGGTCTCCGCCGCCACCGCCGCCGCCCACAAAACGGCCGCACATCTCCGTCGTTTCGTCGTTCCAATTGAATGAATAGGTCTGATTTTATTTGGCTCTTTCTTTTGCTGGGTCTGCTTGTTTTGTACGTAACCAGTCGGACCGTGTTCCTGACTATTGCAGTCGCTTTTGTAACGTGTATTACTATACACGCGGTCGTCGACGTCGTGCTCTAACTCCAAGCAAGTTAACACCAATTACAAATATGATACCAAGAATTATGGCCCTTGCAAATATGTTTAGGTGAATAAAGTCTGCACGAATCTCCACTACACGACTCTCGTGACCTGGGACCATCGGATGTACAGTAACACACCCCCCAAACGGTTGCCCTGACACCAGAATCACGCGATCCAGACCAATATTCGTGTTAACGCCTGTTTCAGGGTTACTAATCGCAAGTTTGAAGTACCCGTCACCATTCCACGTTGAACCCCACGAATTCCTGATATCCCAGTACGGGATTCCAGACTTGACACCCCATCCAACGACGGCTACAGCGTGATTTCCAATATACGTGTCGCCGCGCTTGTATTTGTAGGCGCTCTTGTTGGGGTATCGCATGTATATACCGTTGGTGTCTTTCCAGCCGTCGTGGATACCACCAAATATGAAATCTGAAAACACCCGAAACACACCGACTACAGGCCCGTTTCGAAGTATCTCCGCTTTTATCATAAGCGGGTCGGATAGTGCCTGGGTGCTCCCCTTCACCGCGCGGTATGGGCTAGATAACCCCGCACACCCTCGACCACACACTGGAACGCTATCCGATAAAACGGTGGTTGATGGTGCGGTATTGTCGCGACACGCCGGACTACCCGAACACCAATCATAGTTACTACAGTGGGTTGACACCGTACCAGTTGTCTCTAACATCAAAAATGCATTTGCGGGACTTCCGCCGTCGCATTTTGCGGTATCCGGAGTACACGCCAAAATGTGTGTCGAACTTAATTCTGGGTTTGATTCAGAAGTCTGCCATATCGCCCACCGATCACTAAAGGCGCTCGCAGTACTAACTGCCCAACACGACCCGCATGCATATTGATCGACCGGGGACATGATTGGGCTCTTGGTCGGCTTCCATTTATGGTACTTTCCAATGTCATTGGGGTCTCTCCACGTGTAACTAGTTGGAATTTGCGAGTCACCGATACCGATACCTGTCAAGAGTGATTGAGATTCCTTCTCTGTCCGAATGGGCGCAATGGTTTTGATAACAGCATTAAGAGGCGGGATGTATCGATTGACGTCTGTCATCGAGGCTTTGTCGTCAGAAATGCCACCCCCTGATAGAAAACTCTCCATCGGTACGGCCCTGTCGACAAATTGAACAGGGGGAATTACTTCAATGTTATCCATTTATAAAACAGATTATAAAAAACTATGGGTGCGATAATACGTGTAGTTTATTCGTCATACTTTTTATGAGGGTCCTCCCAAAGGTCGTTCGAACCGGCCGCAGGCCTTTGCCCCACACGAAACGGCCATCTTCACAAGCGCACCACCCCAAGGCAGTACTTACGAATCGTCTATTTCGCGATTACGACTTCCCCCCATCGCTGTGCAAGCCTGGTGTGACATCCCTTTGCGACATGTGGCCCAAGTGTTACTATCCGTTTTGCAAATGGAACCGTTATGTTGACGAGGTCGCCGTTGCGACGCACGCTACGAAGTGAACGGAGGTTGCCTCCCGTCGGTCGGAAATACACAATGCCCCCCTATGTCACAATACGGCTTAATACGTTGTTTGTCCTCGTCGGAACAGTTTTTCTGCATCCAATCGCGACAGTCTCGGCTTTTATCACAAATAATCTGACTTGGAATTTGCCGCAAACACGTTTCAGTGAGTCGTGGCGTGGTTTGTGCGATTTGCGTATAGTCAGGTCCACTCACGCTCATCCTTTTTATACAAAAATAATTATATTATACTTGCACTATTGACTAAACTGCACGTGCCGGTATCGTCATTCACGTCGAACCGGACTGAAATGTGACCTGCCTCTAGTTCTCGCACCAATAAACACATGGCATACGGCATTACAATGGGAACTGCGAAGTCTGACGTCTTGCAATAACGACAGTAGTAATCAGGGGTGTTGTTGACCTTGTGGGTGTAGCGTCTCCTCGCCTTGGGCTCCAGGCGTTCCGCGATGTAACCGCACTGTTTGCATATAACCGTCTCGAATGCGTCGGACTGTTCATGGAGCCGATCCGCGGCGACTGCGGATGCACCGTGGCTGATGATAGCATCGCGCTCCATTTCTCCGACGCGAAACCCGCCCTCGTGCGAGCGTCCCTCGACGGGCTGTCTCGTAAGTGCCATTCTCGGCCCGCGGCTCCTGGCGTGGATCTTATCGACGGGCATGTGTTTGAGGCGCTGGTAATAAATCATCCCCATGTATCCGGTGTTTTGAATGTACTCTCCGGTAACGCCGTCCACGAGGCGAGTTTCACACAGGGGGTGGGTGCCGTGCTTTTTGAGTTCGTCGCACACCTGTTCGATGGTGGTGTTTCGGAAGGCGGTGCCATCCACGTACCTACCTTCCAGTAGGGCCGCGACCGAAGACTGCATTTCGCGAAGGTGGGCGAGGGTCATTCGACTCGGCTGTCCGTGCGGATTAATGATGATATCTGGGATGATTCCAGTCGTTGGGTCAAACGGCATGTCTTCGTCGTTGATCATGCACCCCACAACTCCCTTCTGTCCGTGTCTTGATGAGAACTTGTCACCGATTTGGGGAGTTCTGTAACTTCTCATACGAAGTTTGACTGATTTGGCGTCTTCTTTGACGGCAGACGGCGCCACGAGGACCTTGTCGATCCGCATTGTTTCCGACCCGCGGTGAAAGGTGCTTCGATCGCGTCGGATGACGTCCTCTCGTGACGTTTTCTTCAACGCCCCCGTCGTCATGACTTTGCCGACAATCGCGTCGTTATCGCGGATCAACGTCCCAGGTCTCGGTAGTCCATCGTCGTTATCGATCGTGTTAAACTTACCTTCGCTAAGACCTCCCACGGTTGAGGAGTCCGGTTTTTCAAAGGTCTCCTTGTCTGTCCCTCGCGTCGATTCTGTGTCCCGCACAGTCTGGAAGACGAAACTTCGCCCCCCGCCGCGTTCCCCGAACGATTTGCGCATTAGAATTGCATCCTCCTGGTTGTACCCCGACCACGCAAGGATGAGCACGACTACGTTCTGCCCCTGCGGGAGGTCGTCGTGCTTGAGCATCTGGGCAATCGCGGTGGTGACGAGTGGGCGCTGGGGGTAGCACAGGACGTGCACCTTGGTCTCGAAGCGGTCCATGAAGTTGCTCGTGGGAATCGTGATGGCCTGTTTTCCCATTGACGACTGGTACATATTGCGTGGGGCCTGGTTATGTTCTGGGTATGGGATCGCCGAAGCACAAATGCTAAACATGAGTGACGGCATAAGTTCGACGTGTGTGTAAGCCCCTGAACGCAGTTCTTCGAGACTATCGCACACGCAACAGGTGGTTTCTTCTTCCTTGTCTAGGTATTCGATGATTCCTGCCGCAAGCATGGCATTCCACAGGGTGTAGATATCCTGGACGTTCCGGTTAAAGTACTCGTCAAACAGGTGAAGGTTTTGGACGACCAAGAGGGGGCGTAGGCAGCACCCTTCGTCGCTATTGATAAACAGTTCGAGGCTCTTTGCTCGAAATGTGATGCTGACGTCAAACGGGATGTCTCCAATCCTCCGGCGGCGGTGGAGGACGTCCCTGAGTTGCCCCCCGTCGTGCGCGAACCCGATAATGATACCATTAACAAACACGATGGTCGAGTGTTGAATGTCGTTTCCCCGGGCATCTTCGGGGGAGATTAGGATACCGAGGGAGTTGACGAGGTCGATGATGGGATGGGTGGGATACCCGATGCGCACATGGGTCGCCATTGCGAGGTTCGTGATAAGACCGCAACTTTCGCCCTCGGGGGTTTCACAGGGGCACAAAATGCCTCGGTGGGACAGGTGGAGTTGTCTCGGTTCCGGGCACTTTCCCTGTCGATTTGCAGGGGTGTTGACGCGTCGAAGGTGAGAGATCATGGACGGTACTGACATCCGGGTGAGTACCTGAGCGACACCCTTTTGGTTTGATCCTCCCTTGTGGACCCCCCAGTTTCCGGTTGAGAGTGCATACTTGAGCGCCGACGTGAGGCGTTTGGGAGAAATGAAGTCAATCACCGACACAAACCGCCCAATGTCGATGGCCCTTTGGATGGTTGATCTAAGCCCCCTGATATACGTGCGCACGTTCTGCCTGAACAAAATGGCGAGTAGCATACCGGTCGTCGTGAGGCGTTTGTTGGCGTAGTGGTCTCGGTCGTCGGGGGGCTGGCGTTTTAGGTACACGCGAATCATCCTCCGTACGATGTAGCCGAGGTAAATGGCACGTCGGCGCATGGTCGCGGGCGAGTGATCGAGCCCCATGTGGGGAAGGAACTCGTTGTGCACGATATTACGCACGCTCCTGACACGTTGGTCGTGTGGCTTATGTTTGATGTTCTTAGCGCTGGACCCGATGATATCGCAGATCTCATCGAGAGTTAGGTCGGACGACGGATCCTCTAGGACGCATCGGACTGTGTGTTCAAACCGCCCATCGTGCGTCTCATCAACGTAGCCCGTGATGATCTGGTGCATTTCTTCCTCGGTGTCGACCCCTACCAGCCGGAAAACCCACGCCAGTGGAACGTCGTACTCGACAAAGGGGAATTTCATCGAGAGTTTCGGAATGAGTGATCCCTTGTTGACGGACATATTAATCTTGAGTGTCGATGTAGACCTGATCTTGTTCTCGTTCCACGATCTAACCTCGCATGTAATGTCAGAGGAGTCCTTTTTCACGTTAATGTACGGGAAATTATTTCGTAGGCTTTCTTGGGCTAAAACCACCTTTTCGTTTCCATTGATGATGAAGTACCCCCCAGGGTCGTACGAACACTCCCTCGTGATGCGCACGTCACGTTCGTTTTGGAGGTAGCACCCGGCCGACCCGACCATCACTGGAACCTCGCACAGTATGACTTCCTTATGCACAGTTTCGGATAAGAGATCACCGAGTGCCTGTGGGCTTATCTGGGACATGAATACACCCCCGATCGGTCCCTCGGCGTCACTATCGTCATCGCCACCCAGGTATTCGTCTTCGATCGCCTTCCCGGTCGCCGAATCGAGTACGGTCTTTCCTTTGTAAATGCGGTGGACGACGTCAACAAGCACGGGTGCGGCATATGTAAGGTTCATCAGTCGCGCGTAATGGGGTGTGATGCGACGCATGGTGCCGTCGTGTTCCTTAAACATCGGGACCGGTGTGCGGACGTTGTTGAAAAAGAATACATGATTTTCCAAGGTTATTTTGTTCTGAATAACGATATGATCCATTTCGCGTATGATATTTGGCAAAAGTACTTCTATGAAATGGTTGTACGACTCGAGTTGGTGTCGTGCTGTCCCATGGCAGTAAAAATAAGACCGCACGATCCGGCGAATTTTTTCTTCCATCTATGATTTGTGATATTTATTAGTCACTTGTTTCGTCCCCATCGTCCTCGTCGTCCTCCTCGTCCTCATCTGCCTCCTCGTCGTCGTCGTCGTCTGTATCGGTCTCCTCGGTCTCTTCATCGGATTCCCAGTCATCATCCTCTGTGTCTTCCCCCTCTTCCTCGTCGTCATCGGAGACTTCAGCATCGGAATCATCGGTGATCTCTGTTGCAGTTTCGTCTTCGTCGTTGGTCTCGGCGTCTGCCTCATCGGCCTCGGCTCCGTCGGCCTCATTGGCGTCGGTCCCGGCGCTCCCAGTCTTGCACTTTTTCGCACTTGGAAACGTGATTCCCGTAGCCCTGACCACCTCGTCAAACTTTTTGCCAAACAATTCCTTCGCCTCGACCTTGTCGGTGCAAAAGATCGACACAAACCTTTCGTCGATGTATCGCTCGGGCGCCTTACGCGTGCGTTTCCCAGTAACAATGAGGGTCGGGTCAATAGTGGGTGCGGGCGCGTCATCTTTGACAATCTCGGCGTCGTCAATAATAAACCCAACGAGGTCTTCGCCGGTGTCAGACTCGTCATCCGACCTCGCCTCCACGCCGCGTTCATTAAGCCTGATAATTTCACCATCATCACCTCTGATCTGCTTAACTGGGGATGACATTTCGTGTGTTTTATGTGTATCGACTATTTTTGTCGCGCCGTTCGAACGCCAAATTTATAAACAACAAACAGATATAAGTATATGTCGTCCGCCTCGTCGTCTGCCGAGCAAATCATCAGTCGATACAAATCGACGAAGCGCACAGACCGCGAAAATGACATTCGGCTGCGCCAACGTCGCATTGGTCAGATGTCGTCATCGGACAAATATGCCTATGCCATGTTGAAACTGGAACGTGACATTGCACGCTGGAAGGGTGATCTAAACCGACACATTGGTTGTTTCGAGTCTGTCATCGAGCAGTGTCGCGATGACGTGAAGATGTATGCGTACGAGCAGATGCGATACAAGTGTCCCTACTACATTGCTACCTCGGTAAGTCTGGAGAGGACGATCCGTAACATCCACCAGACACTGAGTCACGACCTGCACGACAACCTTTTGAACGGATTTGTGGGTACTGCAATATCTGAGGATGAGGCGACCGACAGACGCGGATTTGCCATCACTCTGGTTGACTCGGTAAACAAAATCTGGCTTGACACTCTTCTCCAGGCGTTTATGCTTTACCCCAACGCCGACCCACATCCGTACGTGGTGGGCGAACTCGTTGACCCTAGACCTTTGGACGGGGATTTGGAATAATATAAATAATTCGCATCGCATATGTAACCGTCCGTTTTGGGAGGGTAATGGGCCTACAGACGTGGAATACACTGGATCAGCAGTTGGATGGGAGAACGTAATTCGTTCTCAGACTGTGGTATCTGTATGATGCTGGGGTGCGACCATGTGGTGTCTGACAACCAATCAGGGATGCCCAGTATGTTCGTTGACCCCAGACCTTTCGACGCCAAATAAATAAAAAAAATAATTCGTACCAATTAAAATGGCGTGCCGCATATGTAATTGTCCGTTGGAAGGTAATGGGCACACGGAAGCGATGGATTGTAACCATGTGTTTCACCGGGCGTGCCTTGACGACTGGATGAAAACACATGATTCGTGCCCAGTGTGCACAGGGAACGACTGTTGTATCTGTATGACATCCATCGGGGATCAACCCCAGAAGCAACTGGCGTGCGATCATGTTTTTCACGTGGGATGTATCAATACGTGGTTGAGAACCCATCAGAGATGCCCAGTATGTCGCAATAAGAGTCGGCGGAACGAAAGTGACGGCGACGACGACGACGACGACGACGACGACCGCGATATTGTAGTGTCGTTTGGCAGTGACGGCGATAGTGACACCAACAGCGATAGTGACACCAACTACAAGCGCAATTACGGACGGATGGGGGGGAGTTACATCAGAACCCCTGCCATCGATTACAGAACAAATATTGACGGGGTGCGCGAACGTGGAACGAAATGTGCCGAGTGTCACGCCGTGTGGCACGCGCTCTGTTATATGAAATGTTGCTCCGGGTGCCGATCTGTTTACTATTGCGGGGGCGATTGCCAACAGGCGCATTGGGCCTCCCACCGCCTCGAATGCGCTCATCTTTCAAAATAATATCGCGTAAATATAAAATGAGTAACACTTTACTCGTTATTGTACCGAGTGAGCAAGAGGAAGGCGAACACATTATTGTCCCTCACGTGGACCTGCCGAATTCGGTGATAGAAGAACTTGATTGCGACATCGATAGCATCATGTTTGTGGCTATCCCTTGGAAGAAGCGCGTCATTACGGCGATTATCAACAGTGATCGCAAGATCATCAACCACGCGTGCTACAACATCGACGATCTGTACAGATATCTCCGGAAAAAGAGGGCCGATGCGCTCGACGAGGCAAATGACGTCAACGATTCAGACGTGATGCCAGACGACCAACTATTTGAGACGTACGACTCGGATATTCTGGAGCCGATACTCCGTGTCGGTATCCCGAAGGACACCCTGAACAGCATTCTTAGTTTCTACGACCACACTCGCTTTGCGTATTTGTTTGCAAGTCCTGCCAGTTGGGATACGGACAAGTTTGACGGATCTTCCGACTCCATCGACTTTGAGGAGGTCATACGCGTCATCGGACTCGAAACGATAGAGTCTGCATCCGAGTACACCGTCCTCGGTAGCCTCCAGTTGGCCCGCGAGGCACTACTTCTCGACTGCTTGAACGCGTTTGACGTTGGCGAGCGTGTGCGTCGCAACGGAGACTCGGCGATCAACTGGAGTGTTCTTTTGTTTAATGCTGCACGGGCGCTGATCAACGCCAACCTCGGCAGGTTTGGTCCATCCAACACGGACGAAGACCTGTACCCCCATCTTCGCGGGGAGCCGCGCAACTACAACGACGTTTTCCAAGGCCTTATCGAAATGCACCGGAAACAGCAAGAGCAGGACGAGCGTGATAAGGAAACCGCTGCCGGGCGCAAGAGACGGCGACGCGCGTAGTGTTCCCTTTTGTTACGCCTTGGCGAGGCGACCCATATTTTTATACTCTTCCTTGCTAAGTAGGCGTAGTTTTGACTTGCACCTCGCCAGGTAGGAGGTTCGGCTCTTGTATAGCCAGTCAATGTAGGCTTCTTGTGTTTCGAGGTCCTTGGGGGTCAGTTTTCCGTACATAAGTGCCCGACTGGCGTGGTCATAGGGGATGACGCACCCGAGTGCCTCGTGGAACACGTACATGTATTTCCTCTTAAATTTGTCAGCAGGATCGTAATTCATGGCGAGAATAAACAGGAAATCGTACAAATTATCGGGTCCACCCATGTAAGTTCTTGATCTGACCCTATATTCAAACTGGAGTAGATCGAGTTTGGGGTGGCCTAATTTCTCATTGACCATGTTGTGTAGTTCCCATACCCACTTGATCGCGTTCCCAGAATGAAGGTTGACATTCATGTCAGTTTTGGTCAAAAACATCGCATACGATATCCGACAGTAAATACACGGTAGGATGAACCGCAGCGATTGGAAAAAATCGTGCACACGTATTTTGGTCATTCCGTCGGCGTCCCCCACCGCGTCGTAGTGAGACGCGACGTCCGCAAATATCCCCCACAGAAGAGGCCCCCATACCGAGGGGTCCATTTTTATAACAGGTCATTTTTTACCATAATCCACGGGACGTTTTGCCGGTGGACGACATGGGCTGGGGCACACAATCGCCACATCGCGTGATGCACTTTTGGGCGGCCGCCTCACTAGCACGTCTGCATTCGGGGGTGTTCTTGACGCCCACCGGAATCATGGACCCGCCGGGGCGGACCACGTCGTACAGAAAACAGTTCTTCAATTGCTGACACTTGGCGTAACTAGCGGGGTCCGTGTCCTTAAACCGATCGCACTGCCAGACGGTCTTGAGACACGTCGAACACTGCGGCTGGTTACGGTCGCCGAGGGCAACCATTGGGGTGGAAGTACCTTGGTTATCGACCAGGTAGGTCCCGTCGGGGAGGGTGGACGTGATCTGCGGATTAGCAGAGTCGAACACCCCACATTTCCCACTGGAGCAGACGTCGGACGATTTGCACTCGTCATTGTACATACACGCCCCCCTGGCCGACCACCCCGTCGTGCACGATCTAACGTCGGGACCAGACACAAACGATGGTTGAAAGCAGTACTGCCTAACATATGGCGTCATCAGACCGGGGGGACCGCGAAAAACACACGAAGACATTTTCCTTTTCATACAAAGTACAATTTACTTTTCGTGGACTGAGTGGGGGTTCCACCCTGAGGTCCTCAACGTGAATTACGTTTACAAATGTGGCGGATATAAACGATTGATACGAGGAGTACGACCATGACGACCGATATAACGACCGGCAGTTGGTCGGCGCGACACTCGAGTACGGTCTGCGGAAGCGAACCGCACGTTTTTGCCTCGCAGGTTTTCCCACGGATACTTTCGTACGACTGGGCGACTGTCGCAAAGTCATACTCGGGTTTTCCCAGGCGTCGATTCACAATGTTATGGGCGTTGACAGACCACCTCGCGAGGGCGTCCCTCGAGCCGAGGGACGGTGTGTACGGGTACGTCTTGAGCAATTCGGTAAAATGCGTCCTGCACGTTTCACACGGCAGCACGTCTGCGGTCGCGTTAATAAACCCAGTAAATCTGGCCTTGTCATCGTTCGTCGGGGCGATCGGATAATTAAACGCCACGGTATGGATAAAGTTCCACGCATGTGGACCCCAGTGCCTAGTGTCCATTTATTTGTAATGTGACATAAATGGCGTCGATCGTGCGGAAACACTGCGTCGTGCCGAAATGCCACCCACTCGACGAACGTAGGGATGTCGTTCTCAAATGCTTCGTCGTCAAGGCCGGATCGGTCCTCTTTCGCGGGAGGACGTCGGCCAACCGCCCTCCGACCACCGAGGCCAGGTGGCTGGCCATCACCCAATACGACGCGTCCATTTATGGAAACGTCGATGTCTACACGCTTAACCGCGACCTCCACCTACTCGACATGAACGACGTGGAGACGCACGCCGTCATGCGCGTGGCGTACGTGGCGTGGGCGCGGGAGCACGGCAAGTCTGAACATTCATTTGATAGTGTATTTGAGCGCAACAAGGGAACCGACGTGATTATCCGTACATCCGAGTGGATCGGCGACACCAACGTCCTGAGGTCATTTTGCTCCCAGGTTGGAGGCACTGGATGCTTTTCGCAATTCGATGGGTGGATGACCCTCGAGATGCCAACTATCGCGAGAGATTCGACGCATCACCCAGAAGTAGCAATGTGCAACCCGTCGGACGAGATCCTACAGTTCAGGGAGACACTGCACGTGGAAAGCGAGAGCGAGAAGGAGCGCGTCAAGTTGCTTCACGTTTGCCGCAACGATGCGATTCAGCGGAGTCAACGTATGCAGGCGCGTAAGGGGCGAACTTAAGCGGCCGAACGGCTAGCGGCCGTCCACAAATCGTGATTTTCGTGGTAATTGTTGACGGGGTACTTAACGATGGCGTCAACATCCACTGGCTTTCCGAAGGCGTCCAGAAGTTGCTGATCACTTGTCTGATATCCCATGCGACGCCCACCCAACGCTGGAATTCCACCGCACCCGACCGAAAAAATGGTGTGATCCCAGTCGGGCAAACGGACCCCGGGGACGCACAATCGGGTGGTAGTCGTGAAACCCCTTCGAAGGATCCTCCGGGTCCAAGGCGCGCAACTGACAAACAACCGCCCCAAAACAACCTGGGTTGTACTGACACTTCATCATTTCGATCGTGCTGGGTGTCACGCGGGGACCATCGGCGGGGAGTCGATCGAGATCGTCGATCGTCGGAACAATCACGCATCGATACGATTCCACGATTGCCTCGGTTCTTAATCTGTTCAATCTTCCAAACTCATCTGGGGGTGCATCTTGATGTCCGACCCAGCGCATGGGAGGATCATGACAGTGTACGGAACCCAGGTCGCATCGAGGGACTTGACCTGGTTTCCGTACACTGTCAGGGTTCGGACCTGGTCGCCCGTATGGGGGACGTAGGAAGCGGACAGGATGCGCGTCTTGGAAACCACGAGGGGGTTACCGCAGTGCTTATGTCGGTGCACCACCATAAAAAACAACAGACTCGCAAATTAACAGACACGCACCGCACCGCACCACACATCGCGCGCCCACAAAATGTACGCGTGCAAAACATGCAACGAGACGTTTCCGTCCGTGGGTGCACGGAGAACACACGCCCTCGTCCACAAGGCGGCCCGACGCTTCACCTGCGACCGGTGCAACAAAAGTTACAAGCACAAGGTTTCGTTACGGGACCACACGCGAGCACATGACGCTGTAAAACCTTACAAGTGCGGCGTCTGTGGCAAGGATTTTGTACGGAAAATTGACTGCGAGGTTCACAAACGTGTCCATACTGGCGACCGTCCCTACAAGTGCGTAACGTGCGACATGCGTTTTTCAACGTCAGGTCATCGCGCACTCCACCATCTCAAACATACTGGAAAGCCCTACAAGTGCAGCGTCTGTGACAAGGATTTTGTACGAAAACGTGACTACGAGATTCACACACGCGTCCATACTGGCGAACGTCCCTTCAAGTGCGTGGCGTGCGAAGTCCACCATCGCATCCACACGGGTGAAAAGCCCTATAGTTGTCAGATGTGCGACGCGACATTTGCCACTTTTGGTAGACGTCAATCACACAAGTGCACAACCGCTCAACGCGAATATGAGTGTACATATTGCTTCGCTGGGTTCTCATTGCAGAGCGATATGGACATCCATATGGACGTTCATCTTTAATATTAAGCATAATCCTCAACACAAATGTTATCAACAACATCTACTGTGTGTGACCACCCCTCCCCACGCATCACCACACCGTGTGGCATAAAAGTAATAACAATCTGACGATGCTTATTCGCGGATGCGCGACAATAGGCGTCGCAATGCGATACGCCGTTACCAATGGTCGCTTCCGTCTGGCATTGTTTCAACTCAACCATGTACGAGTCGGACGTGGAGGGGTCGACAATTATGAAATCTGCAATTCCAGTCCCGACGCGGTAGCCCTTGTAATAAAGTTGAAGGGTGAACTGTGGGGTGTATTGGATGGATCTCAAACGAAACTCGTGATCCAGGGCACGCTGATACACACTTTCCGAATACCCGTACCGAAGTTCCTTCCAAACCTCGCGCACACACTCTGCGATACTTATTTCGAGCGGGTCCATTATCATTTTTTTTGTGTTTTACTTTTGCCGTCGCACCACCACCCCTCGGGGAGTCTGGGCGTAATCTCAGCCCGGGTGTTTTTCGTCCCCGTCACTATCAAATAATTGAAAGTCCAACTTGAGGCTCATTTCATCAGTGAGATTCGGGGACTGTCTGTCTTTGTCGGTTGCCAACACGTTCCACACCTCAACAAAGCGATCGTAAAGGTTACAGTTAGGGAAATCATTTCCCTTCCACTGCGAGTAACGTTTAGCGTCATACCAGGCCTTCTGCCATTTGTGTGATCTTGAGATTTAATATGCAACCCCCTCAACTTAATAGTAAGCCGGGAAGGCACGTCCAACCCCGTAACTCCCGTACGATTTGGCGCACGCGCCGTAAGATTCCCCACCCGCCCCCAACGCCTCGGGAGGGTCGCGCGACTGCATGTTTGTATCGACGACAGATCGGAACCCGGTGTACCCCTTTTGGTAGGCAGATGCGGACATCCAATACTGCGTCGAGTCCGTCCCGCTGAGGTTGTTGCACGAACGGGGCTGACGAGTCTGGAGTTGCTGGAGATCCGTCCGCTGGCACTGGCTTGGTGCGTACGGAACATTAGGAAACAGACTCTCAGGAAGCCACTTTACCCCCGCCTCGGGTGCCTTGCTCAGAATCTGCCCACGTCCCTGGAGGAACGACTCGCGGGTCGTCACCACGCCACGCGCGGGCCCCCACCTATCCGGCTGGACGCCGACCCCCAGTGGGAGTGGCCTCGTGTCACTGCCAAAACGAAACACGGCGTTGGTGTTCAAATAGTAACCACTCTGCGCCATACTTTCGTACGCGTCGTACTTGCGCTTGGATGGGTCGAAATCGAGACGATCATAAAAACCGGCCATTTTAGATTTATGTACAGCCACATTTTGTTCAACGGCCCACGTCGATTTCCTGCATTACACACCAAACATACCATGTCTGATTTACCGCCCACGAAGCCGGTAAAAAATGTTAGTTATCAACCCAGGGCGCCGCAGCCCATACAACGACAGCCAGACCCCGAAAAGGCGGCATCGCGGATTGCTCGGGCAATCGATATGATTCGGCGGGATATGATGGACAAATTTCAAGAACTTCGGCAATGTCAACTCGATCTGACGGACATTGTGCTGGATATTGCAAATGCCCCCTCCCCGAGGCCCGGCGGCGGCGCACCACTTACGGAACACGTCGACCAGACACCTGCAGTTCGAATGCTCCAGCGACGCGTCGCGCAGATCGAACACAAGTATATCCCAGACATGAGCAACCAGATTGAACGTATCGAGGGACTTGCAAATTGGGTTTATTGTACGGTCAGCACCCCCGGGTGCGCGGTTAGACGCGAACCGACCCTCGAAGCAGATATTGTTGTAACCCTTGCACAGGGCGGCACTGTCCTCGGGTCGCATAACCTAAAAGAGGGTATCGACGGTCTGTGGATGCAGATACGTCTGCCGGGACATCCAATGGCGCCGCTGTGGGTTCTTGCAGAAGAAAGCGAGACTGACACCTCCAATTTACACAACTATCGGCTTGTTCCTTAAAAATAATCATTTATCGTATCAGTCACAGTCCCGCAATTCATACACTTGAAATAAGTCGTTTTGCTTACTATGTCGAAGTCGTCGTAGCGCGTGTCCCCGCCACAGTCATCCTTACGATGGATTCTGTTGTGAAATTCAGGCACCCCGTAAGACTTGCCATCGAACACGACGTGGTCTCCCCAGGCGAGTTTGCCAATAACGCGGCAAACGTCGTCAACACTCTTGTTGTGTTCCTCCACCACTTTTTTCAATCTCTCTCGTTCCGCGAGATATTCGTCAATATTTGTACTGGTGAGGTCTGTAATGTGAACCTGATACTGTTTACACCGGCCGTACTTTACAGTGTAGGCTTCGATCAGATTATTATAAACCGCACCACCCACCTTTATGACGCGCCCAGTCGATGGGTTTACGCCAGACTGAAGTGTATCGTAGGTTTCAATGGGGTTTCTCCTGAATGTGTCAAACACCCCTCGGTCACACATGCAGTCGTACACATCTGTGCTCATGGGGGGTGGAAATCCACGTATAATTTCACTCATGTGTTTTTATTTTGTGTGGAAGATATATATTTGTCCTTTGTAGTCGTACAACTCTACACCGCAGATGGTTGTTACGTCTTTCTTAATGTTGCGATGCTGTTTCCCATCAAACACAATCTCTACCCCGTGGGGCAACCAAGACCATATTTCTCGAGACTGGCGTAGACATATATTTGTCCTTTGTCGTCCAAGAACTTTACATCGCACATGGGGTGGTTTGCAGTCTTACGTCCTCCCACTCCAACACATGGTTACCATTCCACACAATTACGGACGCACACCACGTACTATCAATTCGTCTGGACGACTGTTACGGGATCGCAGTCCGTTGGAACTGCCGCGAAACCCAGCACAGCAGAACGATTATATCTCTCAAGTCTATCTCGGGTTTTGAGATATATTTGTCCTTTGTTATCCAAGAACTCTACATTGCATATGGTTGTTCTATACTCGCGGTGTTGAAGTGTGATGCTCGCCATTGGGTGGTACTGCCGTCTTCCGTCCGTCCACGTAAACTCCAGCCCGTGGTCCGACCAAATTATGGTTACCATTCCACTCATGTGTTTTTATTTGTCACTTATATTTATGTATCAATCCATCCGGGCGCCCGTAATGTGAAGCGCCACGGAATAATAATGCCAACAAACGCAATTACGAACGCGCGCCACGTACTATCAATTCGTCCGCCTGGTCTACTGTTATGATTTCCCCCCACAACAGCATGATTATATCTCTTGAGTCTATCTCGGGTTTTGAGATATATTCGTCTTCCGTCGTCCAAGAACTTTACGTCGCATATGGTTGTATGGTGGTACTGCCGTCTTCCGTTCGCCCAATTTATGGTTACCATTTAAGTGTGACGAACCTTACTCGCGACCCGTCCGTAGAATAACCTACCAATGTCGTCGGTCAGTAACTCTTCATACGCGAGTTCGGCGAGAAGGGCGCAGACAGCCTTCTCCAAGTCATCGATACTCCCAGTATTGTGAATGACGTACCTGGCTTGCGTCGAATCAAGTGCAGTCTCACTTGTGTGCAACGAACTGTCGTTAACCATAACGTCGTGACGCCTGATTTCGATATCGTACCCACCCAACGAATAAATAAAGTCCAACTCGTCTGGGAATCTTACGTCGGAAATGCAGATATCACCACTCGGACTATTTAGCAGACGGATGCGCATGTTCTTGATCCAAATACCATCAACAGTATCGCGAAATATCTCAGTCCCGACCACTTGGAGGATCCGGCGGGGGGATGTGCCGAGACGTTCATCAACCGTTTCCTTCAACACGGCATCGTGGGTCTGCTCGTACGAAAGTCCAAACCACCACTGGCATAGTTCCTTGAGCGGCTCTGCGAAGGACATGTCTACGTAGCCTACACGCGCGAGGAACGATGCAAGTGTCGACTTCCCAGACCCCTTTTTCCCACGAATCCCAACTATGGTTTTCTCGGTTGAGTCCTTTGGCGGCGACGGCAGGGCCTGCGACATTACGTTATGGGGTGGGACTGGAGTTATCTTCAAAGCGGGGATGAGTTCATTCACGTTCGTCGCGAGAACACGGGTCATTATACCCTCCAGGTGCGAATAATTAACACCCCAGTACAGTTGCGACTCCTCGTCATTCGTTACGCGAAACACGATACTACAGGCGTGGCGGACCGACATGTATATTTTGTGAGGCCTTCGGGCCGTCACAACGGAACACAAAACGACATCGTGACACATCGTGGTGGGTGTGTAAATAACTCGGACGGGCACTCGATCAAACTAAATGACAGACTTAACGTACTTCTTGGACCGATGTCATAAGTGGCAGACTCGTCGTACGGGCGCAGTTCTCCGTGCGAAAACGTGCAACGCGAATCTTCCCCGACGGACAATGACCCGTCCACTGAACAGTACCTAAACTCCGATTTCCCCGACACATTCACCCGACCGTGTATAATTGTGTTGACCAATGACAACTCATTTTTACCACTCGATCGCATCGAATAAGATCCACGTTGTTCTTTGTCGCCGACCGTACATTGGGTTAGGCTCAAATTAACATTACCCGTATTTTCTATCGCCGCAATGGTGCAGCGGTCCAGCGAAATGGTAGAATGGTTTGACTTGAGTTTTTTCATCGTTATATTCGTCAGGCTACACCCATGCACATCCGAGGCGCCCACGGTTCCCATTATCTGTACACCAGGATATGCGATAATGTGCAGATTTTCGCACATCCTGAAATCTTCAACGTACGTTCCCGGGAAAACATGGATGCACTGTGGTCTGCGCTCACCATCACAGATAGCATCGCGGATCGAAATGTAGTCTGCCTCGCCGCGCGCCGATACCGTTCTCACAGACATTTTAGACACCGGGAGTTTTTTCAATAGGTCGTTCCGAACGGATTTGTTTAGCCCCACAACTCAAATTTCCCTCCCTCGTTCGGCCAACACAGGATCAAACATCAGCAACCACTAAACCAACCAACCGCAACATGCCTGTTCCCCTCGCCGCCGATCTCGTCGGTAGTGTTGCCAACTTTGTCGTCGCTGCCCCCCGTCAGACCAACAAGGGAGGCGTGGCCGCCTACATCAACACCGCCGAGGGTGGCATCGACAGCGTC
>Ga0163151_10004073_pt1 | contig 20130 bp, 18 predicted proteins | sample OliLakLV19MP5IB2_FD_145596 | JGI IMG/M metagenome (GOLD analysis project Ga0163151, IMG submission 145596) | Freshwater microbial mat bacterial communities from Lake Vanda, McMurdo Dry Valleys, Antarctica - Oligotrophic Lake LV.19.MP5.IB-2 | ecosystem: Environmental > Aquatic > Freshwater >... | reverse complement strand
GGCATATATAGTATCTTCGTCATGCTCTACCACAATAATAGTGTTGCCCAAATCTCTCAGGTCAAGCAATGTTTGTATTAGTCTATCGTTGTCGCGGGAGTGAAGTCCTATAGTTGGCTCGTCCAATACATACAACGCTCCCACCAGTCCAGAACCAAGCTGGGAGGCAAGTCTAATTCTCTGTGCTTCTCCACCTGAAAGCGTGTTCGCCCTGCGGTTCAGTGACAAGTATTCAATACCGACATTAAGCATAAAAAGTAGTCGGGATTCTATTTCTCGCAAAACAACTTTTGAAATATTTTTCTCTCTTTCGGATAGTTTCAAGTTTTCAAAAAAGGTGTAGGCGTCTTTTATAGACATTTCCGTCAAATCAACAACATTCTTTTTACCTACTGTTACGTGCAAAGCCTCTTCACGAAGTCTGGCACCCTTACACTTTGGGCACACTTCTTTACCGAAAAAATGTTTTGTACCAAGTCCGTTACATTCTGGACAAGCACCGTATGGAGAGTTAAAAGAAAATAGTCTCGGTTCAACTTCTGGATATGAGTACCCGTCTTTTGGACAAGAAAGTTTTGAGGACATAAAAAACTCTTCGGGAACATATCCCTTAACCTTCTCCTGTGCCATATCTCGGAACATTATTTTGACCTGACCGTCCGATTCTTCCAATGCCTTTTCCAAATCCTCCGCTAGCCTTTCTTCTGCGCCTTTTTTATCATTTTTAAAATCCAAAAGAGAAATGCTGTCTACCAGAACATCTATAGTATGTCTTTTGGTTTTGGACAACTCAATCCTGTCTCGAAGAGACTTTCTCTCACCGTCTATCAGTATCGTTGAATACCCCTTGCCTAGTAAATCATATAGCATTTGATAGTACTCACCTTTTCTACCTTTTACTACCGGTGAAAATATCTCTACATACACTGGTAGAGGTATTTTTGCATCTGGATTTTTTTTGCTATTACTTATGTTTTGGAAAATTCTTTCCAAAACGAAATTTTTTATTTCTTCGTTGGAAAGTTTGGTTATTTCATCTCCACACACTAGACAATGTGGATGTCCGATACGGGAATAAAGTATACGAAGGTAGTCATATATCTCAGTAATAGTCGCCACAGTGGAGCGCGGGTTGTTGGATCTAGACTTTTGGTCAATAGAGATGGCGGGAGAAAGTCCGACTATCTCATCCACGTCTGGTTTTTGTAATTGTCGCAAAAACTGCCGTGCATACGAAGACAAAGATTCTATATACCTGCGCTGACCTTCAGCAAAAATAGTATCAAAAGCAAGAGACGATTTACCTGAACCAGACAGTCCAGTAAAAACCACCATCTTGTTGCGTGGCATTTCTACAGTGATGTTTTTGAGATTGTGGGTGCGGGCGCCCTTAACAATAATCACATCTCTATTATTTTCGTTGGTTTTTTTGACTGGCATATGTTTTTATACAGAAACAAACCCCGGGGCTGCCCTATGGGTTCAATACAAAAGATACCATACTTTTTACAAAAAAAGAAACCGGCCCGTCGCATTGCGACGAGCCGTTCATGTGTGCTCATTTTTTTCGGCGGAGCAACCACCAGACAGTGGCTGAACCTAGAACCATAGCCACTAATGCTTGTTTAGGAGTCAGGATAAACAGCGAGACGACGTCCGCCGTGTTTATCATTGTCCATAGTCCGATTTAGCTGCGTAATAAAAACCAGCAGCACAAAGCAGGATCACAGCCGCAAATGTACTCAAAATCCAAGAAATAGACAGCATTCAAGAACCCCCAATATGAAATGCTACACAAATACCGACACTTTCGCAAATTTACTACCCTTTAGGAACAACTCTTCTGTGACTCAGATTTACATTATAGTCACTATTCTATATTATTTATATATGGAAAATATACCAAATAAAGACCCAGAACAACCAGCAGCTCCGGAAGTTGATTCTCACCGAAAAAGACACGAAGTATACAATAATTGGCTATATACAAAAAACACAGCTAGAATGATGTCGCAAGATTTACACCATCATGAATACGTAGATATAAATCAACAAATAAATAATCCAAAAGCTAAGCCAATTTTACAACCAATTCAGAAAACAGAAACCCCGTCTGAAGAAAAATACCTAGAAAAAGTTACTGACTATTCGAAGATAAAAATTGCAACTTCAAAATTGCAGGCGCATTTGTTAGATAAAATGCGAAGCAATCCAATTTTTTGGGATAATCCTTTCAATATTCTGAACAATAATACATTGTTTATTTATATTTCTGATGCAATAGACAAAAAAGGTTTATTCAATATCATTCAAAAATGTGCGAAAATGCATGATGCAGTTGAAAGTGCCTACAATAATTACCCAGAACCTGCTGCTTTATATGAGCATGTATTTAGAAGAACTCCTGTAGGTAAAATAGAAATAATAAAAGGTCCAATATCATTGTATTTTAGATGTTTTGATTTGCATGATTATGCGTGGATACACAACCAAGCCTTCTTTAATCAAAATGTGAATCTTACAGAAGATAACTTGAGGGATGCAAACAAAAGTGGTGGTTGTGCAATAGCCACAGCAGTACCAGAAGATTTAAAAGGAGTTGTTATTGCAGAAAATTCAACTTATATTAACAATGATTGGGAATCAATTAGGAAACATGAAGAGGAGCATGTGATAAGAAGAATAATAAAAAATGAGTGGCATCCTGAAAGATCTAGAAAAGTACAAACTCATATTGGAAATAATGTGAGGGAGCAAATATTTAACTTAAGGAAAATAATGCCTAATAATGGCTTTGACTCAGGATATTTAGATAATATTCCAGAAGAATTATCTAAACAGTACTTAGATTTTTTGTTTCAACAACAACGTGACACAATATACGCACGAGGAGCCGATGAAATACTAGCGTTTTTTAAAGATGGTGCACACACTGCCTCTGAAACTTATTTTCAACTAACAATGCCCAATAGTGATGGTGGTCTTTATGATTATTTAGAAAGTGAGTACCAAGATATCCTGACTATTTCAGAAAATATAGAAGTTAAGAACTTAGTTACAAATGTCCGAGACAAAGAAAAAGAAAAATATCACATAGTATTAAAAATAGCACTTGAGGCACTTCGAGACTTGTATGGTTCGGGTAGATTTACTCGCGACGAAGTTATCGCATTTTTTGATAAGGAGCCTTTGATAAAATGGACAAAGGTATCAAAAAGACTTTTGATTAAAACGGATTAGCAACTACCCAAGTAATTCCTTAACTCCCTGTTGATTTTTTGGTTTTTGTTTTAATTTTACTTCTGCCACTCTTTTAGCTTCTAATATCTTCTGTAATTCCAATATTTCATCTCGTAAAATAGCTGCTGTTTCAAAATCTAGTATTTTCACTGCACCATTCATTTGTTTTTCTTTTTGCTTGACTAGTTTGTCTGGATTTTTCTCCAACATTTTTTTATCAATTTCCAAAAGCGAATCCACAGTTTTCTTGTGTTCAGTTTTCATCTGCTCCGTGATATCTTGTATTTTCTTTATGATAGTTTTCGGAGTAATGCCATGCTTTTTGTTGTACTCTATTTGCAAAGCTCTTCTTCTCTCTGTTTCTTCAATAGCTCTCTTCATAGAATCTGTCATTCGGTCTGCATATAGAATCACTCTACCGTCTACGTTTCGAGCAGCTCGCCCAATAATCTGAATAAGGGAACGGTCGCTTCGCAAAAAACCTTCTTTGTCCGCGTCCAAGATACCAATAAGTGTTACTTCTGGCAAATCCAAACCTTCTCGGAGCAAGTTCACTCCCACCAACACATCAAACTCTCCTCGACGAAGCGAAGTTAATATTTCTATTCTCTGGATTGTTTTAATATCGCTGTGCAAATATTCTGCCTTAATACCTTTTTCTTTCAAATATTCGGACAAATCCTCTGCCATCCTTTTGGTCAGAGTAGTCGCTATCACTCGCCCACCTTTTTTGATAGCAACTTCTGCTTCTTTGATAAAATCAAAAATCTGTCCTTTGTAATTTCCTTTTTCCACAATAGGTTTCACCTCTATCACAGGGTCTAGAAGTCCAGTAGGGCGAATCACCTGCTCTACTATCTGTTCAGAATTTTCACCTTCATAATTTCCAGGAGTAGCCGAAGTATATATAACCTGTCCCACCCTCTCTTCAAACTCTTTAAAATTTAAAGGTCTGTTATCTCGGGCGGATGGCAATCTAAAACCGAAGTCAACCAAACTTTGTTTTCGTGAAGCATCTCCACCACTCATAGCGCCAATCTGTGGAACAGAGACGTGAGACTCGTCTATTATAGTCAGAAAATCTGAAGTACCATCAGGGTTGTGAGGAAAGTACGATAATAGCGTATCTGGGGCTTCTCCTGGGAGCTTTCCTGAAAAATGACGAGAATAGTTTTCTATACCGTTGCAGTATCCCATCTCTCGGATAAGAGCCAGGTCATATGTCGTTCTTCTTTTTAGTCTTTCTGCTTCCAGATTTTTTCCTTCTTTTTCTAATTCCTTGAGCCTTTGAGTTAATTCTTTTTTGATAGAATCAAATGCTTTTTTGCTTTGTTCATTAGTAGAAATAAAATGCTTTGCTGGGAACAAAAAGAAAGCGTCCACTTCTTCTACTATAGCCCTAGTAATACTATCTATTTTCAAGATCTCTTTTATCTTGTCTCCTTCTATTTCTAGTCGATAAATAACTTTTTCCGACACCGGCATAATCTCCAACATATTCCCGATAGCCCGAAACATACCAGGTATTAGGTCGGCTGTAGTTCGTTCAAAATGTATATTCACTAGTTTACGTATAAACTCGGCGCGAGAAATTTTCTCTCCTTTTGCTATTTTCACATTTACTTTTTCATATTCTACTGGAGAACCCAAACCATAGATACAAGAAACAGATGCCACTATAATCACATCCTTGCGAGTTAGTAGCGCCTGAGTAGAGGCGTGTCGCAAACGGTCTATCTCCTCGTTTATCATCGCTTCCTTTTCTATATATGTATCAGACACCGGCATATAGGCTTCTGGTTGGTAGTAGTCGTAGTAGGATACAAAATAATGCACAGCGTTTTCTGGGAAAAATTCTTTGTATTCCTGTGCAAGCTGAGCCGCCAGGGTTTTGTTGTGAGCAATAACTAGGGTTGGTTTTTGGATCTCTTGAATTACGTTGGCGACAGTATATGTTTTACCACTTCCAGTCACACCCAAAAGAGTCTGATGTCGCAGACCGTTTTTCACACCTTCAACCAGCCCTTTGATAGCCTTTGGCTGATCTCCAGCCGGTTCAAATTGTCTGTGGATTTTGAATTTCATAATTATATAAATCTCTTACTCGTATATTTCTCAGAAAGACACGGATAAATTTTTGCTAAAATTTTCCTTGAGTCCGCGCCGTCGCGCTACCTAGTCTTTCTTCAAAACATACTCGCTGAGATTTATTTACATACCCCACTATACAATATTTTTTAAGTAAAGAAAAAGACGAGTCGAGAAAGAAATCCTTTACAATTATTTATTTTATATAATACCTTCCCAAAAACTCCTTTTTATATTCCAAAAAGTCCCCTGTTTGTATAGTCTCTCTCATCCTATCTACCATACTCACTATAAAATGGGTGTTGTGGATTGAAGACAGAACTCCTGCCAGCATTTCTTTCTGATGAAATAGGTGCGCTATGTACCCGCAAGAAAAGTTTTTGCAGGCATAACACTCGCAACCTTCATCTATTGGGCCCGCATCTTCTCTGTACTGTTCATTATATATATTTACTTTGCCGTCTTTTGTATACACCCCGCCGTTTCTACCAAGCCGTGTCGGGGCGACACAGTCAAACAAATCGCAACCTTTCTCCACCGCCATAAACAAGTCGGATGGTTCACCGATGCCAAGCAAGTGTCGTGGTTTTTCTTTTGGTAAAATATTGTTACACCATTCTACAGCTTTTTCCATATCCTCTTTTTCAAAAGAGCCTCCAATACCAAAACCGTCAAAGTCTAGCGACCCGATATATTCTGCGCTTTCTTTTCGTAGAGCTTCATCTCGCCCGCCCTGTACAATACCGAACAAAGCTTGAGTCTTTGAATTCTCTGTACCCTTGTGATATTCCAAACACCTTTTAGCCCATCTATGCGTTCTCTCCAGGGCTTCTTTTTGATAATGTAGTGATTCGTATGGAGAAGTACATTCGTCAAATGCAAAAATAATATCCGCGCCAAGGTTGTGTTGAATCTCTATGGATTTTTCTGGAGTAAAATAGTGTGCCGAACCATCAGCATGGGAGCGAAACATAACCCCGTTTGGGTCTATTCTAGCTATTTTAGGTAGTCCGTCTTCTGGAGCAGTATTAGGAAGCAATAATTCCTCGGCACCTTTTTTGTGTCCTATTTTACTCACCCCTTTTTGTCCATAGGCGGCGCCGAGCGAAAAAACTTGGAAACCTCCGGAGTCAGTCATGAGTGGTTTGTTCCATCCCATAAACTTATGCAGACCTCCGAGCTTTTTTATTTTTTCATCTCCACCCAAATACAAATGATAGGTGTTAGCAATAATCACCTGAGTTCCAGCCTCCTCTATATCTTTTGGGCTCAACCCTTTGACAGTGCCTTTGGTTCCTACAGACACAAAAGCCGGTGTATGGATATCACCGTGAGGAGTATGTATTGTTCCAGTTCTCGCCATAGTCCCCGGAAGCTCTTTGTGAATTTTGAATTTGAACATACTGAACAGTATAGAGTATTAAGTAGAAAGTATAAAGTATAAAAAACCGCGTTCCAGAGACTGGAAGCGGTGCTTTGAAACAAGAACTTGAGGTTTCCCCCGGCTCTCCCCGACACAACCAAGAAATGGGTCCGTGTGGAGAAAGCCGGGCTCGCCTAGATCACTACCAGAATATACTTTACAAAGGAGTGGATACCCTCGTATTTTTATTTAACTGGCGAAGTATAGACTCAGAAAATGCTTAGGCACATGGGTCGCTGGGACCCATATAGACATTTTCTGATACTTCAAAAGAAACCCCCAGCTAACTTTATCTGACAAACCGTTTCGCAACGGCAAGTTTGGCAGGGCCGGAAGCGCGTCGTTAGGGACCCGCGCAGGGCACATGGTCAAACCTCAGACCCATCCTTCGGGAAGGATAGTTAGGGCTCATTGGAGCCCTCATACATTGGTTTCTCTATCGCAATCTGTTATATATCTTAGCACACTACAGTTTTTTTGTCAAGCAATTTTATAATTAAACTTATATAAACAAAAATAACCCTTATTCAAGGATTATTTCATAATGATTTTAGGTGGCTCCGCTCAGAGGATTTTTGCTCAATATCAAGTCGGAATTAGAAAAAGGCGAGGAGCCTTACTCGTTGTAAGGTGACGAGAATTTTTGAAATTCCAACGTAGAGAGTGAGTAAAAAGACCTGAGCTATTCCACCTTTAGTAATTCAACTTCAAAAATAAGCGTAGACCCTCCCGGTATCGGTCCATAATCACTCATGCCATACCCCAAGTTTGGTGGAATAGACAAAAGTCTTTTTCCTCCCACTTTCATACCTTCTATTCCTTTATCCCATCCTTCTATAACCTGTCCAGCTCCCAATACGAACTGGAAAGGCTCTTTTCTGGCAACTGAGCTGTCAAAAATAGTCCCGTCAACAAAGCGCCCTGTATAATGCACAACTACTCTGTTGCCAGACATAGCTACATCCCCTGTTCCAACAACAGTTTCTTCTATTAAAACTTCTGGTGTTTCTTCTGTCACTTGATTTGTGTTATCGCTAGTAAATAAAGAAAGGAAATACTGACCGAATAAAAAGAAAAAACCAACAACAAGGATAGCGACTGCAACTGCTATCCATTCTTTCGTTTCTAATGTTTTCATCCCATTATTATATCTTAGTGTGCTATAATTTCAAAATTGATCCGAACACCAAATCTAGTGTTGTTGTATCTTAAGCCTTTTTAAAAACATCAAACTATAACTTATTAAACAATGAACAAAAGAAAAACTCCAACAAATCGACATATACAGCAAAAAAGCAACACCAAAACTGGTACGCGGGCAAAAAAAAGAAAAATTGTGGAACCTATAAAAAACAACAACATCTACCCAATGAGGATAAACAAGTATCTCGCGCACAAAGGTGTTTCTACTCGTACAGGTGCAGATGAGATGATAAAAAGCAACAAAATCCTGATAAACGGAGTTTTAGCCAAACTAGGCGACAAAGTAACGGAAGATGACAAAATAGAAGTGCGTGGTGTACATAAGAAAAAGAACTTTGTATATCTGGCATACAACAAACCAAGAGGAATAGTCAGCACCAACCCCCAAAGAGACGAAAAAGGAATCCTAGAAAACATCAAAACAAAAATTCCAGTCTTTCCTGTTGGTAGGTTGGACAAAGACTCTCACGGACTTATTATACTCACCAACGATGGTAGGATAACCGACAGACTTTTGAATCCAGCCAATCAACACGAAAAGGAATACGTGGTGGAAGTTGATAGAAAATATACTCCAGCTTTTCAAAAACACATGGAAGAGGGTGTAGATATAGGTGACGATACCCCTACCCAGACTGCGGAATTCAAGAAGCTCAAAGAGAATAGTTTTAAAATAGTTCTAAAAGAAGGACGCAACAGACAGATCCGTAGAATGACTGAGAAACTCGGATACACAGTACGCGACCTACAAAGAGTCCGGATACAAAACATTGAGCTTGGAAAAATACCCCAAAACTCACACCTAGAAATAACCGGTGACAACAGGACACAATTCCTAAAAAGTCTAGGCTTGGAATAAGCTTGGAAAAACAATATAATAAGTGTATACAACTAAAAAATAGATATGAATGAAGATAATAAACCAACAGAGGAAAAACAAATAATAAACGTGGCTCTTAAGGATGCTCCGATTAAAATGATTACCAAAAGAGAGTTGCATGAAACTGCAATAGAGAGAATCCATCATATTTCTCGAGAATTTACAGACAGTTTTAATTTTTTAAAGAAGTTTCCAAAATCAGTTAGCTTTTTTGGTGGAGAAAGAATAAAGGAGGATGACCCGTACTACGAAAAAACTCGTTCTGTTGCAAACCTTATCGTAAAGAAACTAAACTACGCTGTTGTAACTGGAGGCGGTAGAGGGATTATTGGAAGCAGCCACATGGGAGCTGCGCAAGCAGGTGGTAAATCAATCGGATTTACTATAGAACTCCCGAACCATTTGATTCAAAATGCATTTATAAACGCTAATTTAAACTTTCACTACTTTTTTAGCAGAAAAGTAGCCTTGGCATTTGCTGCCGAAGCATATATATTTATGCCTGGTGGATTTGGAACTTTTGATGAGTTTTTTGAAATACTTACACTGGTTCAGACTAAAAAAATTGAACCCGTACCTATTATTTTAATGGGAAGCGACTTTTGGAAACCTTTTGATGCAGTTATTAAAAAAGAAATGATAGGAAGAGGCACTATAGACGAACACGAAACTGATCTATATACCATTACAGATGACGAAAACGAAGTGATAGAAATAATTAGAAATGCTCCAGTGAGGAGTGGGGTAGATTTGTCCCGTCACACAGATTAAACAAAAACCGGCTGTGGCCGGTTTTTGTTTATATTTTCTTTTTTATCTCTGTAAACTCGTTCTCAATCTCTTTCAGACGTTCCTTTGAGTTTTTTATTATTTCCGCACCTTCCTTTACCAGCTCTAGACCCTTTTCCACATCCAACTCATTGTCGTTTTCAAACCAAGAAACTATTTGGTTTAATCTCTTTAAGCTTTCATTTAAATTCCTTTTTTTTGTAGTTTTTTCTTTCATATATTTATTTTCTATTTTACTGGGCTTTCACTTCTATTATGCCATCGGACAGGAATACTTCCAAATCGTCTCCTTTTTGAACACTCTTCGAACTACGAACTACCATTTTTCCAATCTTTACAATACTGTAACCCCTCTTTAGCTGTTGCTCTGGGCTTTGTTGTTGTATGAACCTGACAGATTGAACCATTTGCTCCTCAAACTGAGACAACAAGCCACCGAAACCTTTCTCAATATCTTTTTTACTTCTTTCAATTGTTTTAAAAACCCCTCCCAACACAAAATCTATTTTGGAAAGTGCTTGCGACATTGCTTCTTCACTTTTCCTAAAGGTTTCAAAAATAGAATTAAATCGTCCCTCCATTTCAGCTCCCGCATTTCCCACTACAAACTGTTTTTCTCGTAACAAAGTTTGGAAATTTGAAAAAAATTTTTCTTCAGCAAACCTGACTTCAGCCAAAGCATCTCCCCAGCTACTATTTAGGATATTTGCGACTGCTGTTGGTGTAGAAACGTTCTTGTCTGACACTAGAGAAACAAGTGGAGCATCTTTGTCGTGTCCAATACCTGTTATAACCGGCACAGGGAACTCTGCCACCGCCCTGACAAGCGCTTCGTTGTTGAACGCCTGAAAGGACTCTAGCGACCCTCCTCCACGCATAATAACCAACATATCTATATTTGCTTTTTTTAGTGTGGCGACTGCAGACAATAAATCTTTTATAGCATCCTGTCCCTCTACTTTTGAGTCAACAAACTGGATCTGAAAACCAAACTTGCCGATATTGGAAAGAAAGTCATGTATTACAGCACCACTTTTTGAAGTTATAATCCCTATTTTCTCTGGATATTCTTTCAGCTCTCTTTTTCTATCTGAACTAAACAAACCCTCGCTCTCCAATTTCTTCTTCAGTCTCTCGTAAGCTAGCTGTAACGCTCCTTCTCCTACTAGTTCTATCTGCTCAACCTGCAAAGAAAGTCCACCGTTTGGTTTGTATATTGCTGGATAGGCAGTCAAAATCACCTCCAGGCCTTCTCGCAGAGTGACCCCCGAAATCTTATAATCGTTCTTCCACATAAAACATTTAATAGTGCTTCCATCTTTTGTATCTTTTACAGAATAATACATATATGACCTACCTGGATATTCTTGAATACCAGAAATTTCTCCCAACACTTTTGCACTGACACTTTTCAAACCAGCGTTTACTACATCTAAATACTTGCTGACTGTTAGAATTTCATTAGATAACATTTTTATTTTGTCGCTCTTTCCATTTTCTATAAGCATATTCTCCGGCTGCCGGAATAACAGAAACCAGAACAACTCCAATCATGATAGGTATAATTAAACTATCTGGATTCGGAATGATTCCACCAAGATAGTACCCAAGCAATGGCAGACTTACTGCCCAAACCAAACCACCCCAAACAGTGTAATGGAGAAATTTTCGATAATCCATTTTTGCAGCTCCTGCAAATGTCGGGCCGAATGAACGTACTACTGTTACAAACCTCCCAAAAAGAATCATCTTTCCGCCGTATTTATTATAAAAATTTTCTGTATAGTCTATATGTCTTTTTTTGAACCAGTACTTATCATTGCTTTGGACAATAAAATCTCTCATTTTTTTACCAAACATATAGCTCAGTATATAGCTGCTGACTCCCGCTAAGAAAAAAGTGAGAATAAGGAGAGGAAGGCTGAAGTATCCTTGTGAAGCCAAGACTCCAGAAAGAAAAAGCATACTGTCACCTGGGAGAATAAAAGTGGGTGGTAAGGATTCTAGAAACACCACCACAAACAAAGTGACGTATGCGAAGTACCCAAACATATCAATAATCAGGACTAAATATTCCATCAAGCTATTGTAACACAGCTTGTTTTATATTTAAAAAACCTCGTTTTCACGAGGTTTTTTAAACTTAATCTAAAAATGTAAGAGCCTTGCCTTTTTTACCAGCACGGCCAGTTCGTCCAATACGATGGACGTAGTCCTCGTAGGTAGCTGGTAAGTCAAAGTTAATCACGTGAGACACTCCGCTGATATCCAGCCCTCTCGCAGCAACATCTGTCGCTACTAATATCTGAGCCTTGTCATCTTTGAAAGTTTTCAAAGACCTTTGCCTAGCAGACTGATTTTTGTCACCATGGATGGATTCCGCTTTAAATCCCCTGTCTCGCAAGACTGTGGTTAGTTTTTCTACACCGTGTTTTGTTCTTCCGAAAATCAAAACTTTTCCGAAATCTGGCTGGATAAGCATGCTGTGCAAAACATCTAGTTTGTTTTCTCCACGAGCAACCCGCACCACATCCTGGTCAATGTTTTTAGAAGTGTCTTGAGTTTTAACAGAAATCATAACTGGTTCGTTTAGAAACTCTTTTATCAAACCGTTGACCTCTGGAGAAGTTGTAGCTGAAAAAAACAAAGTGTGTCTGTTTTTTGACATTTCCTTCATCATAAAACGCATATCGTTTACGAATCCCATATCAAGCATTCTGTCTGCCTCGTCCAAAACTATTGTTTTAAAATGAGTAAGGTTTAGAACTTTTTTCTCCATCAAATCTTTCAATCTTCCTGGAGTACCTATAACAAACTCATTTCTGTATCTTAGTGCTCGTATTTGTGGACCTATTGGCGCACCTCCTACACACACTACTGAATAGAGTTTCATTTTATCTAAAAATCCCTTTAGCTCCTCCTCTATTTGGATAGCTAGTTCTCGAGTTGGTACTACTATAAGAACATTTTCTTTTGGCTCTGTTAAAACTTTGTTGATAAGGGGTATCAGAAAAGCGGCAGTTTTACCGGTACCTGTGTTTGCAATGCCTACCAAGTCCATTCCTTTTAGAATATGTGGAATAGCTTTGTCTTGAATAGGTGTTGGAGTGGTATAACCTTTTTTTAAAATATTTACTTTCAAACTTTCGTCTATCAGAAAGTCAGTAAAGTTGTGCTCTGGCACAAAGTGAACAACTTCTTCTGTTATAACAGCTTTACTTACAAACAAGCTTGGGTTGATGTGCTTGCTGTGTCCACCGCCTCCACCTCTTCCACCACGAGAAAACCTCCCTCCTCCGCTTGGTGGTCTAGATGGCCCTCTTCTTTCAGCATATCCTCCTCTACTGGGAGATGCTGATCTGCCTGCGAATGCAGGTCTTTTAAAAGTTCGTTGTGACGAACCTCTTTGTGTATTTCTTTCCATTTGAATTTAAAATTGAGGTGTTTAAGGAACTTGTACTAATTTACAAAATTCACATCTCGTAAGTTCAAAATGGTGCAGTGCATCCAACAATTAGAGAAATATATCTCTTAAAGAAACTAGTGAGAATTACTCAATACAACAACTATATACCAATGGTTTTTATTTGTCAATCTAAAACTTGACTTTTTTATGAGTATAGTATCTAATACTGGAAAGATTTGTGTGCACAGCTCGTCCAAGAGGACTGGGTGTATGCAAACAGAACGTTTGACAGTAAGGATACAAATGAAAAGAATTTTCGTCGTCGTCGTACTGCTTTTGTTTGTGGGGTTCGCTCCGCAGATGGATGCGCAACAACAGTCGTCGCAGGGACAGCCGTCCCAGCTTCGACAATACGAAGTTCAAGAGGGTGATACCCTTTGGGAACTTTCCGGCGAATACCTGGGATCTGCACTCCTTTGGGAGCTGATTTACCAGGCCAACCCATTTTTGAGGACGTCTGACCGTCGCTTTCAGCAGGATGGCAAAACCTTCGTGTTGCTGCGTCAAGGGGAAATCCTCAACGGTCTGTCGCCCATCGGGCTTCAGGCAGTTGAAGAAGCTCTCTTTCTCTCCCAACTGAAAAGTCAGACTGTGGAGGTGGAGTCAGTCCCTTGGTGGCTATGGGTACTCATCGTTACTCTCGTAGTTCTCTTTGTGGTGTTGTACACCAATTACTTCAACACAAAATCCCAACTGAAAGAAAGGGAAATTGATCTGGAATATATCAAGGAGCATTTATTTAACAGAAATGTTAAGTTTGACGAGTTAGACTTCAAAAAAAAGGAGTTAAGTGATCCTGTGACATCAGGAACACCTATGGTGACCGGGGGCGTCACTATCGAGGTCAGGGCTGCAACTGACCAGAAGCCAGCGATGGTCCGTCTCATTGGAGTTAATCCGACTTTGGACAACTCAGTCGAATTGACGGAAAACAGCATCACCGTCAGATTCAAACGTCAGTAACACCGCGTCACGCGGTACACACTCGGCAGGTTCCCATTGGGAGCCTGCCGATTTTTTATACAAAGAAATTTATCTGAAGAATTATTAGTATTTTTTCAACCAATATCTATCCAAACTAAATGTTCGTGTTTGTTTGATAGCAAGCATCAAAATAATAGTCATAAGCAACATAATTGGATTTGTACTGACGGTACCAGCTAGCAAGTAGTTATAATTCATAAATCCACCAAAAAAAGATGCTAGGTAGGTAAATAATCCAAAAATAAGTCCTAGACCAACAAGTAGTTCTCCGAAAGCTATAGCGTATGACCATATTTCAACATTAGGCAACACGAAATTCTCCAAAAACCATGCATACCACATAGAGACGTCTGGATGAGCTCCTCCTGTCTTAGCTAAGGCTCCTTTTATAAAACCGGTCATAGCAGTGCCAGCTCCATCTCCCACCCAAACTGGGTTGATGATTTTTTCATATCCAGCATAAACCCAAAGATATCCCAAATAAACTCTTATAGCTACAAAAACAATAGCCATTTTTGAATTGGTAAGAATAAAATTTGTTATTTTTGATGTCATATTTTTTATAAATTAGATACGCTTTTTTTCTAAAATAATGGTTCGATAAATTTCTATCATTGAGAAAAATAACGACAATGCGATAGGCCCGAACAGAAAACCTATCGGTCCAAAAGCTATGAGACCTCCCAATACAGCAAACAACATGATAAGTTGATGTATCTCTACTTTTCTTGAGTATAAATAGGGAGTTAGGAAATTGTCTACCAAACCAACAATAAGTCCTCCCCACAAAATAAGTCCGATAGCGAAAGCCGTGTTTCCAATAACAAACATGTACACAACAGCAGGAATAAACACTATTGCTGTTCCAAGTCCAGGAACGAGTGATGCTATGGCGGCTATACTACCCCACAACGTTGCATTTGGAATACCAAATATGAGTAGTCCTAGTCCTGCAAGAAAACCTTGTATAACTGCAACCATAATAACCCCAGTCACTGTGGCCATTATCGCAATCCTAACTTTGTCCCAGATATGCTCATCGTAATTATCAGAAAGAGGGCTTAAGTCTATCAATATTTTTTTGAAATTCTTGCCATCCTTTAGAAAGAAATAGAGAGAAATAAAAATAAGTATGATTCCAGTAAAGATGCTTATGACACTTGAAAGTATAGAGCTCAAATGACTCGTGATGAGGTCAACTCCGAAACTTAAATATTCCCTAATATCTAGATAAAAATTTGGATATATTTTTTGTATCGGTACTTCTATGGCTCTGGTTATGTTTTCAATAAAGTTATCGTCTCCTGAAACTAAACTGTCATACAAACCTTGAGACTCGTTCAAAACCTTAGTACCCAAAAAAACAGCAGGAGTGATGATAACAACTGCGAACAAAATAATAACCAAAATAGCCGATAGACGGTCTCTGCCATGCAACATTTTTGTAATTTTCTTGTGAAGCGGTGAGAGCGCAACGGCACATATAACAGATAACAATATCACTTCAAAAAAAGGTAGAAATATGAAAAATATCACCACTGTAACCGCGAACAAAGCACCTATAAAAAAGTATCTTTGTAATATGTCTTTATCCATTGATTTATTTTACATCAAACTTAAAAGTAATGATAGCCAGAAGAGCGGAAGGATCCTTCATTTTATACCCCTCATCAGACTCACCTATTATCTCTTTAGAAATTTCATGTATTATATCTGAATGTTGCATTTTAGATTGGTCGTATATTGCGATTGCAGGATTTTCATATTTCATTGCATACCAATAAGGATTATTGATGTCATAGTCTCCAAAAATAAACTTGTCTTCCTTGTTACAGAATACAACTCCATCCTCATTACTACTCCAGGATTTGCCAATTTCGTCTGCATCAAAACCACTGTATAAAAGATTTGGCGAGTAGAAAGGAAGTTTTTTTACTTCTTTCCAAAATATCTCCATCTGAGAGGGAGTGTCCCAACCTTCTGAAACATCTATTTCATAAATAACTGGCTCGGGTATTTTATTTATTCCTTCCATAGTAATATTATTTACTTTCTTCTAAATCGAGGCAAACTGAGTTAAGACAATACCTCATACCTGTTTCAGTAGGACCATCATTGAACACATGTCCTAAGTGTGAGCCACACTGTGAGCAAACTATTTCTGTTCGAGACATCCCGTGAGCAGAATCTACAACCTCTTTTACTGAGCCAGGGATGGCCTTGTCAAAACTCGGCCAACCAGTACCAGAATCAAATTTTGCGTCCGAATTGAACAGAGGGTTGTTACAGACCACACATCTATATGTACCGTCTTTTGATTCGTGAACATATTTACCAGAAAACGGAGCTTCGGTTCCTTTTTCCCGCAGAACTTTGTATTGTTCTGGGGTTAGTTTTTGTTTTATTTCATTTTCATTCATAAGATACATAATAACATTTAGCTAAGTAGTTGTATTGCACAAAAAGCAATCTATCTAGCTCTGTTGAGCTAGCGAACTTCTCGCAACTCAAAAAAACAATAGTCGTGATACCTTCTTTGTTTTCTAAGTTACTGCGAAAGGTTTTTCTTAACAACACAACTACTTAGCTAGCAATTCAGCAAACTGGTGTTGAACCTTTTCAAGTTTTGGATTTATAACTAACTCACAATACGGAGCAGTTTTATTTCTTTCAAAATAATCCTTGTGATAGTTTTCCGCTGGATAAAAAATATCTAATGGCAAAACTTCTGTAACAATATCTTTACCGGTATCGCTTGAGTTGTTTATTCCTAAAATAAATTTTTCTGTAACTTCTTTCTGCTCCTCACTTGTATAAAAAATCACGGAACGGTACTGAGTTCCCAGGTCGTTACCCTGTCTGTTCAGTGTTGTTGGATCATGGCTAGCAAAAAACACCGTCAGAAGATTCTGGAGTGTTACTTCGGTTGGGTTGTACTCTATTTGAGTACATTCGGCATGTCCTGTATTACCGTTGCATACCTGTTCGTATGTTGGGTTTATTGTATTCCCACCAGCATATCCCGGCGCAACAGATACCACACCTTTCAACATCTTGAAAACCGCCTCTGTACACCAGAAACATCCCCCACCCAAAACTATTTTTTGCAAATTTTGATTCATAACAGCATGATAACATCAAAAACCTGGGTCGTTAAAATAGATTTTTAAACAAACCCTGGGAAAAAGTCTACTTTTATATTACTCTTCTTGATCCCAAGTTCTGATAAAGTCTTTTGGAACGAAGTGACCATTCCTCGTGGACCAGATATATAAAACACCCTGTCTTTGTAGTCTGGAACCTCTGTGGTAATGAGTTCTGAAGTGATAAAACCTTGCTTGAGTATCGGAGTAAATGGAGCACCTTCTAGGTCATTTACCATAAAAATAGTTTTCAATCCTAAACTTCTACAATCCTCAAAAAAGTCCCTGTATACTATATCTCTAGTAGTTTTGTTGGAATAAAACAAAACAGCATCTCGTTTATCCTGCATATCAAACATATATTTTGCTATTGAACGAAACGGAGTAACACCAATCCCCCCAGCAATAAACACAAGTTTTTTATTTCTATCCTCTGGTAGTGTAAATTCGCCTGACAACTGTGATGCAACTAGTGTTTCCCCCTCTTTCATATCCAAAAGTTGTTTCTTGAAACTACTTGGTTGCTCGTAAAACTTAACACCTAAATGAATATGAGCTTCTGTAGGAGAAGATGCGATAGTAAAATATCTTCTGTTGCCTCGACTATCTCCAAAATACATAGGCATAGTCCATTCTAGATATTGTCCTGGTTTGAAAAGAAGTTTTTTGTCTGGTTTCCACACAAAATCATATACATCTTTTGATAAAAGATTTTTCTGAACCAAGGTTAAAACTAGCCTAGCTCGAGGGCTCAAGGCATATGACAAAATGTTTCCTATTAACAACGCCATTTCTGGACTTGAACTGAAAATACCAAACTTCCACTGTAGTCCATATAGAAGTCCAACAAACACTCCGTAAATAATCCTAAATTTATTTTTTGTAGGAGTGGTAAGTGGTTCGGTCAACATAACACTACCAAAGAAAATAAGTGGCCCAGAAAGAAAAGCGAAAGTGAGTGCCTCAAAAGGATTAAAATCTCTAAATATATTCATCCCCACAATAGAAACTACTGACGACAGCACGAAAACAGAAAACATAGTGAATCTCTGAGTTTTGCGAAGTATCAAAAAACCAGCTACAGCCACGGGGACAAGTAAGACGGAACTTCCAACCCACCAAAAAGCCGAACCAAAACCAAGCAAACCCGAAGCAACGAGAGCGATAGCAACTGGATTAAAAATATGTTTTTTACCTATAACTAATACATATTTTGAAGCCATTGAAATAACTCCAACCACTAGATAAATTTTTAGTTCATTTAGAGACGAAATAGGTTTTAGTATCAAAAACAAAATAAGCGCAGTAATACTTTGTGATTCAATATTAACTGCAATTCTAAATGTAAAAGATATTACAAAGTTTGTTATATAACAAACAAGGAACAATGCTATATACGAATACAAAAGCTGCAACGGTGTGTAATATATATACCCTAGAAAACTTGCTATAAATGCAGAAGCGGTAATTAAAAGTAGTCCGAACAAAACAGTTTTGTACATAGTTATTCGGTTCAAAAAGTTATCTATATATTGCATACTTTCTATTTTATCCCGTAAATAGCTCTGCTGTAAACCGGCTCGACTTCACTATCTTGTTATCTTTATGCATAACTAAGTATTCAAAGTTAAAATATTTCAAAAATTTCTCAGCTGATACAAAAAATAAAGCTGTAGCAAGGATATCCGACAGGATGGTGCTGTCTGCGATCACCCAAACAGCGATAACTTCTTTTGTGGGCTCTAAAGTCTCGGGGTTTATTATATGATGCATACCACCCCAAGCTCTTCTGTTGTTTGCAGAAGCACAGATACTTTTGTTTATTATATCTGCCACACCCAGGACTTCTGTGGTGTCATGAGGGTTTTCAAGCCCCACAGCTATACCTTGACCTGTTTTACTTCGCTGTCTTATATCTCCACCTGCGTCCACGCAGTAGTTTTCTATTCTGTTGTCTTCTAACAACTCACCAACAATATCCACAAGGTATCCTTTGCCTCCCGCTCCAAAATCCAGCACCGCCGGTGTTTTTAGTTTCAGAGTAGGATTGTTCCACACTATTACTTCGTTCCATAGTAGAGGTTTGGATATCTCAGATTTTCTTTGTAAAGAATAATTCTGGTCATACCCCATATCAACCAAAGTTTGTCCCACAAGTGGAGTAACTAAACCTAGAGAAATATCGTAAACCTTTTTATAGAGAGATAACATCTTCTCGGCATCATCTGGCAACAACACTTCCCCACCCTCTCGCGACAACTTCATTATTACAGACTCATTTTTGAACCGAGAATAAGTCATATCAAACTCATCTATTCTTTTCATTATTTTCAAAAGCAAAAAACTCTCCTCTTCCGATGAAAGTTCCTTGTGAATATCTATAACCCATTTTGTCCCAATAGCTTCAAACTGAAAATTAGTCATATTAATATTCAAAAAACCAAATTAATCTCTTTCTCATCATAATGCTCAAAAGGCAATCTATCTAGCAAAGTTTTGCCAGCGAACTTCTCGTAACTCAAGGAAAATTTCAACAGAAATTTATCCGGGTCTTTATAAAATATAAGGATGAGATTTATGATCTCGCTTCTAGCTTTATTTTCGCAACCGCATCATTCCATCCCTTTGGAGTTAGCGAAGAACCAGCGACTTTGTCTAAAACAACATCATCTATCTTTTTACCAATAACTATTCCCTTAAAACCTCCGATAAACATTCCTTGTAGTTTTACAGAAACTTCATTTGTTGCTTTTGAAATTACTGTTGCGTTTACAATCATGTCATTTTCCAAGGACAATGTTACTGCTATTTCCTCTGGTCCTGCCGTAGAAGTGTACGTACCTACCGCAGAATAGGAACCGTCTTTATATAAATATGAATTAGTTTGAGTGGCAGGTGTTTCTTCACTTGTATT
>Ga0163151_10004071_pt1 | contig 20141 bp, 8 predicted proteins | sample OliLakLV19MP5IB2_FD_145596 | JGI IMG/M metagenome (GOLD analysis project Ga0163151, IMG submission 145596) | Freshwater microbial mat bacterial communities from Lake Vanda, McMurdo Dry Valleys, Antarctica - Oligotrophic Lake LV.19.MP5.IB-2 | ecosystem: Environmental > Aquatic > Freshwater > Lake... | reverse complement strand
GCCTCCTTATACTCGACCAACGCCTCTTCCAGGCGGCCTTCGGCGCGGAACGCGGCCGCACGGGCGGCGTGTTCGCGGGCGGCGTCTTCCGCTCCCGCTTGAGAAGCGAACGAAAAAACCAACAAAGTGATCAGGATGGTCGTTTTCATAGGACGGCTATTTTACCACGGAGCGGCGCCGCTTCAAACGATCGTTATGAAGGAGATTATACGACCGGCGTCGGCCTTTTCCTTCCGGAACGAGTAGAAGTGACGGTTCTCGGCGATCGTGCAAATTTTGGGATTCAGCAGGTTCCCCGGCCGGAGTCCCGCCTCGAGGAGTTGGCGTCGATTTTCCCGGGGGAGGTCGAAATAGAGTTTTTCGCGTTTCTTCTTCAGTGAAGAGGGGGGGAAATAATCGAGAAATTCCTGCCCGACCTCGTAGTGGCTGTTCCCTATCGCCGGCCCGAACGAAGCGAGAATCTCCGACGGCGGGATACCAGACCGCTCGGATAGGGTGGCGACGGCCTTCTTCACGATCCCGAGACGCGTTCCGCGCCAGCCGGCGTGAACGACGCCCACCCACGCCGCCGTCTTTCGTCCGGATTCCGAACGCTTGGGCGCGCACAAGAAAACCGATAGGCAGTCCGCGCTCATCACGACGAGCGTGAGGCGCTCGATGTTCGTCACGACGGCGTCGGCTTTCAAAAAATGGTAGAAGCCGGGTTTGTCGTACAGCTTGGCGTCTTCGAGCACGACGACCGCGTCCCCGTGCACCTGGTTCAGAAACGCAAACTTGCCGGCCGAGGACTTTTCGTGAGCTAGAATTACGTGGCTCTTCCAGATCAGCGTGCGGAATTTGTCCTGATTCGAAAGGTCGAGCAGATCGTCGGTCTTTTTCAACATGAGCGGAAAGTGCTTCGTCGTGAAACCCGCATGCACGTCGAGCGGGCGCCACTCCCTGAGATGGATCGTCTCCTGTTTGAAGAAGCGGCGATGCACCCAATTCCGTAGGCGGATCGCCTGGCGCGGCGCCACGAGCGTGAGGCCCAGGAATAGGAACGGCCAGCCCGGAACGATCGGAAGGACCACGCCCGCGGCCCCGATGACGATACAGACGATCCCGATGATGTAATAGACGATTTTCTTGAGGCTCAAGCGGGTCTTTCGACGGCGGAGAAAGGCAGGTCGAGCACGGGATAGGTCTTGGCTTTCGCGTCGTCGAAGTGCCACCACTCGGTCCGGAGGCCGACGAAGCCCTCGGCGTGCATCGCCTCTTCGAGCGTTTTGCTGTTGGCGGCGGCTTCGGGCGGCGCTCCCGTCCAGCCGCGATGGGCGCGCTCCGTGAATTCATCGTAGGCCGAGGGCATCGGCAGCTCGTTGCCGGAAGCGTCGACGAGCGTCACGTCGACAGCCGCGCCGCGGTTATGGTTCGAGCCTTTCGCCGGATTCGCAACGTAGCCCTCCACAGGGAATTTCGCCCACATTTTCTTTTGGACGGAAAGGGGTCGGTAAGCGTCGTAAACCTTGAGGCCGAGCCCTTTTTTCTCGAGCGCGTCCTGGACGCGGCCGAGGCGCGCGGCGATCTCGGGCTTGAGCAGGCAGCGGGATTCCGGGTAAAGGACCTCCCCCACGAAGTTGTCGGCCGTCGCGTATTTGATTTCCACGCGGATCCGCGGGTGGACGGAAAGGACGTCGATCAAAGAAACCTCCTCGGCGCGAACGGGGGTGAAAATGGTAAGAAAAAAAAGAGCCGCCGGAGCGGCGGATCGGGAGAAAAGTCTCACGATTCCGTCGTTCCGGCGGTTTTTCAAGCGGTTACTTCGCGGACTGGGTCTTGCGCTCTTCGTAACGGCGCTCCTGGTCCTTGAGGGCCGGGAACGGGTTCAAGCGCGAGAAGAAGTTACCGACGCGGTTGTGCGAGTTGCCGAGGCCGGAACGCTCGCCTTCGTTCTTCCAGAACTTCGCCATCTTGCCTTCGCCCTTCGGAGTTTCGGGACGGGTCATTTCGCCGGTCGCTCCCTGCGCGCGGCGCTGTTCGATCTGATGGGCGCGGTGGGCGTGGCGGGCCGCATCGGGGCCTTCCGTCTGACGGGCGTGCGCGGCGGATGCCGCGAGGATAAGAGTGAAAGACAACACGATCGCTTTCTTCATTTGATTCCTCCGTTTATTTGAAAAAATCACGGGCTTGCTGTTTCCCCGTGATGTCCTTGTAGTCGTCGTAATCGATGAAAGTCAGATCCGGCCGCTTGTCCTTGATGCGCCGTACGTTCGTGCCGCGCGCCCCGTCGGTGCGCCGGGTGGCGATGAAACGGAAAACGGTCCTGCAGCCCGGACATTCGCGGGAATTCTGCCAATCGACGCCGAGCTCGCGGCAGGCCGCGCAATCAGCCGAGACGTCGCCCACGATCAAAAGATGCTTCGTTATCCCTTCGAGATCGCACGCCTGCCAGACGCGGATCAGGTAGCTCATCCGAACAGGCTCGTGGGAAACGCGCCTGCGTCGTCCTTCTTCTTCTCGCGGATCTCGTCGTAGGTGCGGCCCCAGTCCATCGGGACTTCGTGGGTCTGGTAATCGCGGTTCGAGATGAACATAATCTTGCCGTTCTTCAGGCCGTAGTCGTAGACGTCCTTGGTGATGCGCACGTCGTCGATGCAGTAGCGTTTGAGCTCATCCATGCGGCCTTCTTTGAAAAGGCGGAGCGCGTCCCACCCGGAGCCCGACTTCGAACAGTTGAGGGTGGCCTGCGCGACAGACTGGAGGCTAATACGGTGGCCGCGGGCCTTTTCGAATTCCACGAGGATATCGAGCACCGGCAGCGTCTTTACGGGAGTAAGGAGGTAAGGCGCGAGCACCTCGAGATCGAAGTCGCGCACGTTGAAGCCGACGATGACGTCGGCGGCCTTGAGGTATTCTTCGAGCTTCATCATCTCTTTCTCTTCGAACGACAGGTACTGGTCGGTCTTCGAGTCGTAGATGCACGCGACCGAAATTTTGAGCTGATGAATTTTCTTGCGGTCGACCTCGTTGAACCCCTTCTGCGTTTCCACGTCGAGCACGATGAAGCGTTCGGGCGGAGCCTGGTTCATTCGCTCACTCCCGTGACGGCACCGTCGGCGGCAGACGAAACCAGGCGCGCGTACTTGGCGAGCACGCCGGTGAAATTTTTGGGAACGCGCGGTTTCACTTTCTTAAGACGCGCCTTGATCTCGGCCTTCGAAAGCTCCACGTTGAGCGTGAGTTTATTGGCGTCGATCACGATCGTGTCGCCGTTCTTGAGCGCGGCGATGGCGCCGCCCGATGCGGCTTCGGGGGCCACGTGGCCCACGACGAAGCCGTGGGAGCCGCCGGAAAAACGCCCGTCCGTGATCAGGGCGACGGTATCGCCCAAACCCGCGCCGATCAGCGCGCCGGTGACGGAGAGCATCTCGCGCATGCCGGGGCCGCCCTTCGGGCCTTCGTAGCGGATGACGATCACGTCGCCCGCCTTGATTTTTTTCGCCAGGATCGCGTCGAGCGCGGCTTCCTCATTCTCGAAAACGCGGGCCGGGCCGCGGTGCGTGAATACCTTTAAACCGCCGATCTTGGCGACCGCGCCGTCCTCGGCGAGATTGCCGCGCAGGATCACCATCGGACCCGTCGGGTACTTCGGATCGGAAAGGGGCCGGACGATGTCGTGGTCGGAAATGGGGCGGACGTGTTTCAGGTTCTCGGCAATCGTCTTCCCCGTCACGGTCATCGCGTCGCCGTAAAGGAGCTTCGCGTCGAGGAGAAGGCGCATCACGGCGGGAACGCCGCCCGCGCGGTTCAGATCCGACATCACATATTTGCCGCTGGGCTTCAAATTCGCCAGGTGCGGGACTTTCTTTGCGATGCGGTTGAAATCGTCGAGCTTGAGCGGAACGTGCGCTTCCTTGGCGATCGCCATGAGGTGGAGCACCGCGTTCGTCGAACCGCCGAGCGCCATCGTGAGCGCGATCGCGTTCTCGAACGACTTTTTCGAGAGAATTTTGCGGGGCGTGAGGTCCTCGCGGATGAGATCGATGACGACCTCGCCCGCGCGGCGGGTGTCGGCTTCCTTCTCGGGGCTCTCGGCGTCGGCCGAGGAGCTGTATGGAAGGCTCATGCCGAGCGCCTCGATGGCGGAGGCCATGGTGTTGGCCGTGTACATTCCGCCGCAGGAGCCGGCGCCGGGGCACGCGTTGCATTCGATCGCCTTGAACTCCTTCCGGTCGATCTTGCCCGTGCCGTAGGAACCGACGGCCTCGAAGATGGAAATAATGTCGACGTCCTTGCCCTGGACGCTGCCCGGCTTGATGGTGCCGCCGTAAACGAACACCGAGGGAACGTCGAGGCGTGCCATGGCCATGAGCGCGCCCGGCATGTTCTTGTCGCACCCGCCGATCGCGACCAAGCCGTCGAAACGCTGGGCGCTCGTGACGACCTCGATCGAATCGGCGATGACCTCGCGGGAAACGAGCGAATACTTCATGCCTTGGGTGCCCATCGAAATACCGTCGGACACTGTGATGGTTCCGAAGGTCAGCGGAACGCCGGAGGCGGCCCGTACGCCGTCGCGGGCTTTGGCGGCTAGGCGATCGATGTGCATGTTGCAAGGCGTCAGGTCGCTGAAAGCGCTCGCGATGCCGATGATGGGCTTTTTGAAGTCCTCGTCCTTGAAGCCGACGGCGCGGAGCATCGCGCGCGCGGGAGCGCGGCGGTCCCCTTCGGTGATCTCACGGCTTCTGGAATTGAGTGGTTTTCCGTTCGGCATAGACGGGGATTATAGCACGCGGCGCGGGACCTCTGGGAAGGCAAAAAAGAACCCCGACGCCCTTTTAGAGGCGCCGGGGTGTCCGCGAACCAGACGCGGAACTTTGGGGGGAACTTTTTAAGCGGCGGAGCCGACGGCCTTCAGCATGTGCTCGGCGGCGCGGACGAGAATCTCGATCGGAATGCGCTCGGCCAGAGGCAAGCGGAGGCGGAATTGCAAGAGCCCCGCACGTCCGGCCTTGCCGCTGAACGCGCGGACGAGCGCGGCGACCTCGAGGAAGGCGTCGGGGTTCTCGGCGCGCGTCCTGAAATAGCCGACGAGGCTGTCGGGGAACGTGGCCGGGTCGATTGACTCGAACCGGATGGCGTTCGAGCGGCGATCGTAGGCCGTCCCAAAGAAAGAACCCGTCGCGAACGCAGCGTCGAAATGCTCGCTCCACCCCAGGAGAGCCTTGCCGTCGATGCCGCCGACGGCGTAGGGCACGGTGCGACCGTCGGTCGAGGGCTCTTCGAGAGCGGGATCGAAGATCGAGATCACGACGCCCTTGAACTCGGAAGGCTCGGCCGCCTGCAGGTACGCCGCGTCGCCGGTGGACGAAGCGGCCCAGCGGACGAGCTTCTCGACCGCGCGGCGGCGCGAGATATCCTTGATCGCGGAGAGCCCCGACAGGTAGAACGAGGCGTGCCCGCGGTAACGCGCGTCGCGGCGCGTGTCTACGATCGACGCGACGAGAAGCTGGAGTTGCGTGCGGAACTCGGCGTCATCGGCGATGGCGGCGAGCGGCGCGAGCGAAACGCGGAAAGCTTGCGGCGCCGAAGGCGTCTTCATAGCGGGCGCGATCTGCATGTTCGCCTGCATCCGCGAGCTCTTCGCGAGAGTCAGGAGCCCGTTCACCGCACCCGTTTCCTCGCGCGCGGCCTCGGCGCGGATGCGCTCGAGCGCGTCGCGCGTGCCTGCGACGGTCGCGATCGCGGCGCCGGTGGCTCGCTCGGTGAGCGCGTATTCGTACGTGCCGTTCACGAGCTTCTTCTCTTCGACGCGGTAGACGCCGTCTTCTCCGGCGACAGAGAGCGCGAACTCGCCTTCCCTGCGAGAGAGCGCGATCTCGATCGTCAGGAGCTCGAGGGAACGTGTCTCGCGCTCGGAAAGCGTTGCCAAGCGGGCGTCCGCCGGACGATCTTCCCTCGGGTCGGGGCGCAACGCGGGAAAGTCTCCCGTACCACGACGCACGCGACGGCTGTCGTCGGCCAGGCGGGTGCCGGCGGCTAAACGCGCTCCCTGGCGAGGCTCGAAGTACACGAGAAGGATTTCGTCCTTGCGAAGAGGCGCGTTCATGGCGGCGTCATCGTTCAGGTCGAACTCGCGAACGGAGTCGCGCGTAACGAGGGCCGCGGCGGCAAACGAACGCGCGCCGTGGAACCGTCCGGGGACGCTCGCCATGTCGATGAGAAGAGCCTGTACGAGCGCGCCGGCCAAAGTGGCGCGGTCGGATGTGACGCGGTACGCCTCGTACTGGTTGAAGCCGATCGACTCGGAAAGGGCGGCTTCCAGTTTCTTCGGACGCTCCCCGTTTGCGGAGAATGGCCGCTCCAAATCCTTTTCGTACATGAAAGGCTCGACCTTGGACCAATCCCCTTTATCGGCGTCGAAAGCCGAGCGATTCGGCCAGCGGGTCAGGACGTTTAGTTCGTCGCGTTCGCCGAGGTGCGCGTAGATTTTGAGGGATTTTAAGAAAGAGACGATGTCGGCGGTCGCTGTGGGGAGGCGGTACTTCGTCCCATCGGCGAACGAGAGGTCGAAGCGCGCGCGCTTGTCATCGCCGGTGCCTTCCCAAACGCCCTCAATCTTGACGGGAACGCGAACCGGAGGCTGGGCGAGTGCGCGGATTCGCTTCGCCAGTTCGTCCATCTCGAAGGACGTGATGGGCTCGATCGCAAGGCGAGCGCCGGAAACGCGCTCCCAGCGGCGAATTTCTTCCGTCGAGCCGGTCAAGATCGCCTTCCCGTCGGGCGAAAACGCGAATTTGAGCACTTTTCCATTCTGCTCGCCGATCGGCGAAACCTCGAACGTGGCGGTGTCGACCGCGGAGATATTTCCTTCCTCCGCGAGGACCATCACAGAAGAATCCGGCGAAAACGCGAAATAACCGGAATTGGCCGGCGCGCGGAATCGCTCGGCGCCCGTGAAGGCGTCGAAAACGGCGATTTTGTCCGAACGGCTCGCCACGAGCAGTCGCCCGTCCGGCGAGAACTGGAGCCGGGCGACGGATAGCTCCCCGAAAGGCAACGGGATGGATACCTGCTCGTCCTCGTCCAAAGAATCAAAAATCAAGATCTGGGCGTAATCGGCGGCGGCGGCGCGGTCGCCGTAGGGCGAAAACGCGGCGGATTGCGCGCCGTCGAACCGCATCCGCAATTCGCCGGTGGTCGCGTCGATCACGTCGATGCCCTGTCCGGTCGGATAGTAAAAAAGATCACCCGGCGCGAACGACATTCCGCGTAGCGGCGCGTAATCGCCGAACAAGGAGACGGTTTTGCGGGAATCGACGTCACGGATCACCCCACGGCCACTGCGATACCCCGCGGCCAGAAAACGCCCGCCCTCAGAAAAGACCGCGTCCAGCGGCGTCTCGCCGACGGTCACGAATCGATGAGCGACTTCTGCGTCCGCCGACAGGTCGCGGTACTCGATCGCAGATCCCGCGCGCTCGATGTCGTACCACGCCAGCCGCCGTCCGTCCGGAGCGATAGCAGTCTGATCGTACGTGCCAATCCGCTCGGAAAAGATTTCGGTAAGAAGCACTGCGTCGAGCACCGAGACTATTTTGGAGGAACCCAGGCCATGAAGGATCGCCGTAACCGTCGAGCCATCGGCCGAAAAGGCGAAGTTTTCGGCGATATTTTCAATGCGTCCCGCGGGCTCGAATGGCGAGCGCGCTCCTTGGCGCAAGGTCGCAGGTCGCAGCGCGGCCACTGCGGCCGGTACGGCGGATTTACCGGCCGTATCCTCGCGTCGGGCAAATTCGTACGCGGCCGAAGGACCGAGGTACGCCTCCCGCACGAGCCCGGGAAGATCGACGACGGAGGCGACTTTCGAGTCCGCCTCCGCGGCCGAATCGAAAACGTAGATGCCGTCGCCGAGTGCGGCGAGGCTGCGCGCGAATGCCGCGCGAGCGGGATCGTCCTGCGGCGCGTTTTCGGCGGCCGCAACGGCGAGGTTGTCGATCAAATGAATACCCGGAGCGGCCAAAACCTCGGGAGCGATCGCCACCCCTTTCGAGGTGACGGAACCTGCGTGGAACGTGACCGGGTCGTTCGGAAAGACTTCCCGGAGGGCCTCGGCCACGGAAGCGAAGTCAACGGAGGAGCCGGTTCCGCGTTCCGCGCGGCCCAAAAGCACCACCGACGCGTTCCGGCGAAGCAGAAAACGAACCGCCGGTTCCGCATCGATCAGACGCGACGTCTCCGAGAGTGCGCCGTCGGTCTCGACGGGAACGTCGAGGTTCACGCGAACGAGCACCTTGCGCCCGGTCAGATCGCGGTCGCGCAGCTCGACGGTCGCCAGCGGAACGCCAGCCAGCATCCCCTTTTCGCGATCCACCGCCGCCTGCAGCTCGGCGGCGCGCGTCGTGCGCATGCGCTCGACGGTCGACGGGCTCGGCCCGATGAGCGCTTTACCCGAAAGCTTGAGCACGGTCTGCCGAAAAAGGAACTCTTCGCCCTTGGCGGCGTCGTAACGCCATGTCTTTCCGTCTGGATCCGGTGAAAAACCCGCTTCGGTCAGCAGCGTATCCCCGCCGAAAGATCCCGGGTAAGCGGTCAACGGGTAATCCCCTTCCCGCTCGATGAACGCCCTTACCAGTTCGCGGCCGACGCCTCGAAGCCCCGCTTGATTGATCACCCAGGACAGGTAGACGGTGCTGTTTTTTTCTTCCGCGTCCAAATAGCCCATGACGCGGCCGTCGGAATCCGTCATCGAGTACCGCACCGTCGATTCGTCGATGGGCGAAGTATCCGAATTGATCGCGTAATCTTCGGCCAGTCGGGCGCCATTGGCCTTGCGCAGCGCTTCGATGCCGACCAACTTCTCGTTCGCCAAGACTTTCAACGGAACTCCGCCGCCGGTGAAGAAAACGACGTTCTCTTTCCCTTCAAGCCCGTACTGGCGCGCGTTCGCGCTGGCGTCTCCGCCCACCACGATCACGCGGACCCCGCGATCGGCGAGCTCGCCGAGTTTCTCGAAAACAGCCTTCGTTCCGGCCGCGTAGGCGCCGCTCGCGTGTTCGACGAAGCCCATCGTGCCGTTGATCAGGGCGGTCTGTCCCTTTTTCAGGCTGTCGAGCTTCTCGAGGAAGGCGCGCGTGGTCTCTGGGCCGATATCGTAGGTGTTGGAGGTTTCCTTGTAATCGACGGTCGTGAGGACTTCGGAAGAATTGCGCGTTCGAATGTCCTCAAGCGCGTCCTTCCGGGGACCGTTCAGCTCCACGGACGGACCGCTGCCGATGAGGGCAAATCCTTTCGCCGAGAGACTGCTCGAGACGAGGCCGTCGAGAAGATCGAGTTTTTCCAGTTTCGCGCCGCCGAACACAAGCGCGTCGAATTCGTTAGAAACCTCCGCCAATACACCGAATTCTTCGGACATTCCCGGTCCCGCGTACGCTTCCCTGGCCAGCACCGGGAGGTCTTCTATCGAAGCACCCTTCGAACCGACGTCCGCGAACGCGTCGAGGATGACGATGCCGTCGCCGAGCGCCGCGAGCTTACGAGCGAATTCCCGGCGTGTGGGGTCGTCCTTCTTGGCTTCCTCGGAATCGGAGAAGCGGACGTTCTCGATCAGGTGGATGCCGCCGCCAGTGATCGCTTCGGGCCCGATAGTGAGGCCGTCGTCCTTAGCTACGGAGCCTTCGTGAAACGTGACCGGGACTCCGGGTAGCATGGCCCTCAGGAATTCGGCGACGGGCGCGAAACTGTGGCGGTTGTCCAGGAGGGGATCTTCGTTCTTGCGTCCGCCGTGGCCGATGAGGACGACCGTGGCGTTGCGCTTCAGGAGAAACTTGAGGATGCGCTCGTATTCCTTGAGGCGGGCGGTGTCGGAGATGCGGCCGCTCGAATCGAACGGGACGTTCAGGTTGGCGCGGACGATGACCTTCTGTCCGGTAAGATCGCGGTCGGCGAGTTCGACCACCGCGTAAGGGATCCCAGCAAGCATACCTTTTTCCTGGTCCACGGCGGCGCGAAGCTCTTCCCCGCGCGTTTTCATCATCCGGTCGACGGTGGACTTCCTCGGACCGATCAGCGCTTTTCCGGCGAGTTTGAGAACGGTCTGGCGGAAAAGGAACTCCTCCCCGCGCGCCGCGTTGTACTCCCATTTGACGGCATCTCCCGGCCGCGGCACGAAACCCGCTTCGGTCAGAAGTCTCTCTCCGGACGCGCTCTCCGGAACGGCCGTGATTCCGGCCCAGCCTTCGCGCTCGATCAGTTCGCGCACGAGCTCGCGGCCTGCGCCCTGCGTGCGGAACTGCGAACCGCCCGCATTTTCTATCCACGCGAGATAGACATTCTCGTCCTTCTCTTCCACGTCCATGTACGCCAGAACATTGCCGGCGGAATCTTCGAAAGTGTATTTGTAGCTCGCCGAGTCGTATTCCGAAACGCTCGACTCCACGGTGTATTCTTCGGCGATCCGGGCGCCCTGCACGTCGCTGGCCTTGCGCAGCGCGTCCGCGCCGACCAGTTTGTCTACGGCCGCCTGCAGCTCTTCGCCGCGCGTCGCCCGCATCCGTTCGACCGTTTTTTCCGACGGTCCGATCAGCGCCTTGCCCGCGAGTTTGTATACCGTCTGGCGGAAAAGGAATTCCTCGGCCCGCCGGACATCCAGAGCGAGATCCTTGTCGCCGTCGGGGTCGTCCACGAATCCGGCTTCAAGGAGAAGCGCGCGCCCTTCGGGGGAGCCCACGCTCGCCTTGACGCTTGATCCTTCTCTCTCGATGATTTCGCGCACGATTTCGCGGCCGGCGCCCGGGAGGCCGTGGTTGTGGATCCAGGACAAAAGCGTGTAGCCGTCTTTCTCTTCAAGCTTCGCGTGGCCAACCTCATCACCGGAAGGGTTCAGCAGGCTATAGCGATACATCGACGTGTCGTAATCGTTCACGACGACGTCGATCGAGTACGCTTCGGCCATGCGGGCCGCGGCCGGCGCATACGAGGGCCCCTCGGCGCGGTCCCTCGCGGGAAGAACCTGAGCGGAGGGCACGACGGCCGGACGTCCCCCGATCGTCCCGGCGGCCGCGCTCCCGATCGATTCCCCGCCTTCGGTCCGCCTTTCGCGGATGGCCGGGAGGATCGCTCGTGTAAAGATGGGCCGCTCGACGAGCGGCAGGATCGCCTTGTGTGTGGCGCTTCCGGAAAAGCGAGCGTCGGACGGTTTTTGGGAAAGAAGGATGCGTTCGTAACGCTCGAGATTCGTCTCTTGGAGAACCTGCGGCACGAGGCTTACGAAGGAGACATTGTTTTCCTTGAGAAGGGCCTTGAGACTCGGCGCGTGGTAGCCGCCCGCCACGAGGACGGCCTTTTTCTCGCCTTCGGCGTCCATCTTGGCGAGCACGTTCGCGACGATCTTGAGATCTCTCTCGCGGGTCAGCTCGTAAAAACGCTCGGCCTTCGCGACGTACGGGTCCCAGCCGTCCTCGAGAAACACGAGACGGTCGTAGTTCGCGCGGTGGGCGGCGATGAGACCGTTTAGGAAGGCGGTCATCGGAACGATGCCGAACTCGCGCGAGCGGGCGCGGTAATCCTCGAATTCGGTGGGCGTCAGCGACAGGTCGAAGAGACGGCGGAGGCGGCGGACGCCTTCGGACGAGCGCACGAGCGCGCTCTCGTCGGGCGTACGGGCCAGACGCGAAAGGAGGGCGTTTTCGAGCGCGCTCTGCTCCTCGAGGACTCGCTTGGGTTCCAGGCGCCCGGCTTCGTTCAGATAGCGCAGGTATTTGGAAAGTTCGGGGAAATGCGCGAGCTCGGTCTTCTCGGAGAGGAGCGCGTAGAAGGCTTTTTCTTCCGAGCGGTCGGCGCTCGAGACCTTGAACGGCGAACGGTCGGACGCCGCGGACGAAAGCGCGGCGAACGCCCGGAGATCGTCTTTGGGAAGCGCGCGGACGGCCTCGGCCTGCTCGTTCGAGGCCTTCGCGAAATCGATCGAACGCTCCAGCGAACGGAGCTTACGGATCTTCCGCAGGTGCTCGTAGCCCGAAAGCGTCAAACCCGAGGAGCGGCCGTTCTCCAAAAGGACCTCGAAATACTCGGAGGACGAAAGTTTTTCGTCGAGATACGCCTCGCGTGCGGCATCAAAATCGGAGAGAGAAGGATTGAACGTGCGGGACTTGAGTGCCTGGATCGCGGCGCGGACGCGGGAAAGGTGCTCCTGAAAAGCGGCGCGGCCTTCGGCAATCGCGCGGTACGTCTCGAGGGATTCCCAATAAAGAGACTTGTCCTCGACTCCCCAGAGACGGAGATCGCGGCTCGACGTCAGATCGAGGTATTCAGAGCCGCTGACCTCGCCCTGTTTGAGATACGAGAGCGCCACGCGGCGGCGATGGGCGAGCGGGGCCTCCTCACGGAGAAAGGAAAGCGAATCGTCTCCGGTGCCGCCCTCGAGGAACACGTAACGGATCCCCTCTTTATCGAGGATTGCGTCGAGCGCGGAGGCCGTGTTGAGCTGACAAGATTCGTTGGTATGCGCGTCTTGGACAAGAACGAGCGTCTTCCCCGAACCGGCGGCGCGGAAGGAGTCCTCCATGAGCGCCACGGATTCCGGAATACGCACGGAAAGCGCGAACGGGCGTGCGAGCGCGCTTTCCGCGGGAACGTGCGACGCGGCGAGAGCGAAATCGTTGAGGAGGAACGTTGCCGTGAGAACGGCGGAGATGCTGCGGAAGACGAGTTTGGATCTGCGGCTCATGCGCGCTCCTTGAATAAAAACACAAAAAAACCGGGTACCAAAAGCAAAGCGTTTCCCGCTTTTGGCAACCCGGCGACCTTGTGTCCCGCGGCTTTGCGCGCACTCGCTGGAAGGCGAGCGCTTGCCCTTTACAAAAGCATCAAACTTTCAATAGAGGTTTTTAAAAGAGCGTATGTGACGTAAATATACCTGACCCCGAGGCCCATAACAAGAGCACAGGTACAATTTATAATACTTCTATATATTGATTGTTTATATAGGGTTACGTTAAGCCGAGCGGTCGACTTGCCGGCGGTACTGAAGATACCGTGCGGCGACGTCCCAATCCACGGGGACAAGTGGAAGAAGCGCGTGCTTAAGAAGAATCTCGAGCGACGCCGTGTGACGGATGACCTTGAAAAGAGCGGCGGAGTCGACCGCCTGCCGCGAAAGCGTCTGCCACACGGAGGTGATGGCCGCGAGGTCTTCCGGCGACGCGAGATCGGCGTCGGCCACGGCGAGCATGAGTTCGTAATACGCCCGGATAGCGGGGATGTCGCCCGCGCTCAACCGACGAATCGGAATTTGAAGGATGTCGGCGGCCAAAGCCGGCGGAATACCTTGAGGGGAAACGGCGGCCAAGTTCACGCGGACGGCGCTCCCCTCCTTCACCGCGTGCTCCCAGTCCACCGGCAGCGTGTCGGAAAGGGCCCCGGCGGCGGCAAGCCGCCGGGAAGCGGGCGTTCGCATCGCCCGAGCCACGCGAGTCGCTCGGCCCGAATTGCTCACCAGCTGGACCCGGGCGCCGCGCGCGTAAGAACCGAGCGCCTTTTCGAACTCTTCGAGGAAAGCTTCCATTTGAGACGTGAAAGCCCCGTCGGCAAACGCGTCGACGTCGATGAGGAGAATCTTTGCCTTGCCTCCGGCGGTGGAGGCGCGCGCGCGAATCCCCGCAAGGCGCTCGTTTACCGACCGGTCCAAATCGTCCTCCAGGGTGCGCATATCCGCAAGCGGCGCCTCCGCGCGAGTTTCGGCACGGAGCGGCTCGGCGGAGAGCGGTTCCATTCCTTCCGCGCGCCCGACGAGGTTCTCCCCGTTCCACTCGAGATCGAAAATGGCGGGCTTTTCGGAGGAAGCATCCACCGAGAGATCGAAAGGCAGGCGCAGGGGCTTCGGGGCGCGTTCAAGCTCGGAACGCTTCGTCGCGGCCAGAGCGGAAAGGAAACGCGGAAACGCCGCCAGGACCGTCCCTCGCTCGTCGGACAACTGCCGCGCCAGATCGGCGAAAAGAACCTGGCGTTCCGGGGACATACGCGCCCCGGATTCGACGGTTTCCTTCTCCGGTCCGCCGGCGGTGAGGCGTCGCTGGATCGTCGAGGGACCCGCCTCGCGGTTGTGGACCTCTCGCATGATCGATCGGTTCGCGTGCCGCCGGAGCGCGGAGGCGATCCAGGTTTCGACGCGCGAGCGCGGCCGCTGTTCCTGCCGCGACCACTTGAACGCGTGGAGGAACGAGAAGCTTTCCTCGACGGGCTGTCCGGAGCTGTCGGTGAACGAGACCGGCTCGAAGCGTTCGAATCGCGCGCGGTGATTGCGCAGATAAACGCGCGCTTCGCGGATCATCCAAAGCACCGCGTCTCCTTCCTTGCGGGCTTGACGGGGTTCCGCGCCGTTTCGCTCAAAAGACGCGGCGACGCGCGTCTCCAGAGCGTCGACGCGGCGAAGGACCTCGTCGAACCCGAAACGTTCCCCGTCACGGCGGAAAAGACGCCAAAGGACCCGGAAATAGGAGACGACCACCTCGATGCGCGTTTCCATGTTGTCCGTCACCGGATAGACGTCCAGGAGAATTTCGAGGTCTTCCGGATGGACCGCGAAATCGGCGAAAAACGAAACGAGTTTGTAAGAAGCCAAGAGCGCGAGCTCCTGCCTGTAGAGATCGGAGGCCTCGCGATCGACGTCCTTGGCCGCGTGGCCCACTTCGAGGTCGTGTACGAGCTGGGCGATGCGGCCCGCATCCTCCGGCCGGATGTCGCGGCGGTCGCGGGCACCGACGATGCGCACAAGCCTTGTGCGGAGCTCCTCGAAGCGGTGCTGGTAGATCGCCGCGATGAAAACGTCCTGCACGAATTCGCCCAATAGAAGAAGCCTGAGATCCGACACGACCGCGTCACGGACTGGACCCGGGACCGTTCCCCCGAGGTCGACCGTCTTGAGGACGTGAGAGAGCCGCCCACTAATCGCCTTCTCGAGGAGCTTCGAGGCGCGGTCGAGCGTCCGTTCTTTTCCTTCCTGGAAGTTGCGGCGTAAGGCCGGGAACTGCAGCCGGAGGAATTCAAGGTGACGAGAATGTTCGCCGTCGATCTCGAGCGCCCGGTAGAGACGCAGAACGGCGATCGAGGAGCGGGCGTGCCGTACCTGTGCCTCCACCGCCCGGGCTTCCCGGTCGAGCGCCGCCCGCGCCTGCGCGACGCGACCGTAATCCGGATGCAGACTTAAATTCTGCCCTCGCACGTTCGTGCGGTGTAAAAGGCTACGAAGAAAAGCTTCGGCCTTCGGTTTCTGCGCCGCTTCCCGCGCCGAGTACAGGGCCGCGACTTCGGCGTGCCACGTTACGATTTCGTCGAGAGCGCGCGAGACCGCATCGATGCTTTCCGGACCGTAACCCACGGACAAGCGTTCGGCGGCGGCGACGAATCCGGCGGCGCGACGCGCCGGGTACGCGACCTGAGCGGTGGCGAGAGCCGGAACGATCTGCCCTTCGACTCGAACGAGAGCGGCGGCGCTCTCGTTGAGCGTGTCGGACGCTTGCCGCATCCAACCGGGAAAAGGAGCGGCTTCGGCCATGCGGGCGCCGGTTCCTTCGGCGCTGCGTAGCGGGCGGAAGCCGACGAGCGGCGCGAGCTCGTCCTTCTTACGGTAACGGACGGTCACTTGGTCGTCGTAGCTCGAACGCTGTGTGCTCACCACCTCTAGATTGATTTCGATGTCGTAAGCTCCCTTAACCGCGAAGAACACGTCCGCCGAAACCTCCGCTTCGAGCCCCGCGCCGTTCAGCTCGCGAACGATCCGCGAGTACCAGTCGTCGGCCGGCGGATCCATCCCCGGTTCGCGCAGAAGGCTCCGAAACGTGCTTCCCACAAGGACGCCGCCCTCGGGAAGCTGGTTGTAGAGGTTCTGAAACGCGGCGAGTGGTTCCTCGCTGTACGCCAGCACGTAGAATGCGGAAATGACGTCGGGAGCCTCCGGGAACACGACGCTTTCGGCGGACCCCGGAACGAAGCGGTAATCGTTTTCCGGCCGGACGGCCTCCACGCCGAGGGAGGTGGCGATTTTGTTCCGGTCGTTGTCGAATATCTTTTCCTGCCAGTTCACGACGTCCGCTCCGTACGTGACGGGCGGCGGATCGACGAGGATGCGGCCTTCGCGAAGCGCGAATCCAAAACCCGGACCCACATCCCCCCAAACGAGCGACCGGCCCCTCCTCACCGTCAGGTTCCTTAGGAGATCGAGAAAAGGCGACCGGGCGTCTTTGAAATCCCGGATGTTGGACTGGCTCAAGATGCCGTCGTAAGAACTCGGGTTCGGCTCGTGTCGCTGGTAATACTTTCGAAGCGACAACGTGCGGTTCTTGACGTAGTTGAACCGGGGCACCGCCATGCGTGCGCCGGAGGCCGAATAAACGACGGCGTAAAACGGGTCGAACGCCTTTTCTTCCGGCGTTCCCGCCGGCGGAGAGACCTCGAGAATTCGGAACGTGGTCCCGAGCGCGTCTACCCTTGCATCCCGCTCGGCCGCTTTTTTGAGGATAAAACGCGCTTCGCCGTCGGCGGCTTTATCCGACAAATGGTGGTTGAAGAACATCCGCTCGAGGTTCGGTCCGTCGTACGGCGCGTCACCGGCGAGGCGTTCGGTGGGAACGACCACGAAAAGCGTATAAAACCGGACGGTCCGGCTCTCGCGCATGAGCCGGGCCATTTCGTCCGCGGTCCTTTTCCGCGCGTCGTCGCCTTCCAGGCGGACGACTTCCCTTTCGACACGGGCGGCCATGCGCGCGCCGGCGGGAACGGAGGGAAGGCTCGAAGGTTCGGTAGGGTCCGTTTTGACGAAAACGAGGTTCGGCGAGCCGGCGAAAGCGTATCGCAGGAGGAGCACCGCCCCACCCGCCGCGAGACCGATGAAATAGCCGGCGGGTCCGAAAACGAACGCAGATAAAACAACGCCGGTAACCCACCGGGGCCACGTCACGCGGTCCGTCCAAGAGAGAACCGCCCAGCGGCTCACGACTTCGCGAAAACCCGCGCGCTCGAAAACGCTCCGGAAAAGGGCAGGACCTTCGGGGTGGACGATCGTGTCCACCGTCACGGGCGTGCCGGGAGACGTTACCGTCGAAAGCGCGCCGACGAGTGCGGCGAAAATGCCGCGCCCCCTGTAAAACGGGCGCGTCTCCGTGTAGCGCAGCACCGGGCCGTCCGTGCCCGGCAGGAACGCCGCGTAGGCGACCGTGCGGCCGTTGTCCGCTTTCTCTCCGTAAGGGATGCGCGCAATCGTATCGTAATCAGAGCTATCGACGATCGCCAGAAGCCCCCAGGCCGTTTCCGGGCGGGGTTCCTGCCAAAAATTCACGTTAAGATTGTCGACGGCGACAAACGTCTCTCCGTCTCTCTCCACGATTCTCAAACGGTACTCCTCGCCTGTCCGGTCGCGGAGCGTCCGTCCTTCGAGCGCCGCGAAATCGACTTCCGATGGCAGGCGCGCGGCCGCCGGCGCGGCCCCCGGAGACGCTTCGGCCAGCCTCCCGCGAAGACGTTCGTAAACGGAAAAAGGTTTGCCCGAGGTCGGAACGATCACGCATTCGCGCGCGGGCACGATGCCCAGCCGCTCCGCGGCGCCCGGAAGGACTTCCCCGCCGACGGCCTGAGAAAGAAGGATCGATTCGTACTTCGCGTGATTGGTTTCGGTGAGGACGCGCGGAGCGAGCGATACGTAGGAGACGCCTTTTTCGCGAAGAAGTTTTTTCAGGTTTTCGGCGTGGTAACCGCCGGCCACGAGAACCGCCGACGATTCGCGCTCGTCGTCCATCTTTCGGAACGCCCGCTCGAGAAATGCTTCGTCGCGAGCGGTCGTGAGCCGGTAGAAGCGCCTCGCCTTCTCCAAAGTGGGCGCGTAGACCGGTTCGAGGAAAACGGCGGCTTCGGGGGACACGCCCGTGTCCATAAGCTTCCGGTTGAGGAAGCCGGCGACGGCTCCGGCGTCGTACGAGAGGGGGTCGCGCTCGATGCGCGCGACTTCACGCGAAGCGGCCGTCAGCGAGAATACCGACCGGAGCGTCTCCTGCGCGGCCGCGGCACGGACGAGCCGCTTCTCGTCCGGCGTCGAGGCGAGAGCGGAGTAAAGCGCTTCCTCGAGGCGCTCGCGCTCGAGAAGAACGGCGGCCGCGTCCAAACGGGCCGCGGCTTTCAGGTAATCAGCGTAACGGAAAAGATTCGGATACGCGGCGCGGTCCTTTATTTTTTCCTCGAGAAGCGCGTAGAACGCGTTTTCCGGGGCGCGGGCGGTCGCGTCGAGACGAGACGGCGCACGCTCGCGCAAGGCCGACGCGAGAAGTTCCTTTTGGTCCTCTGCGCCGAGCGAGGCGGCCGCCCTCGCCTGCTCCTGGCCCGCCTTCGCGAAATCGATCTTCGACTCCGCAGTCTTGATCGAACGCAGAGACGCGAGTGCTGGGAAATCGGACGGGACGACGCCGAGGTCTTCGGCGTCCGCGAAGAGCGCGTCGAGGTAATCGGTGAGCGCCAGACCGCTCGAAACGAAGGCCCGACGACGCTCGTCGAAAGCCAGAAGCTCGGGGCTATACAGGCGGGGTTTAAGCGTTGCGAGCGCGCGGTCCACCGCCTCGGTCCAGCTCCGGACCGCCGGGGAAGCTTCCTTTATAGACCGGTAGAGCGCGAGGCTTTCGGCGTAGAGCGCTTTATCCTCGACGCCCCAGAGCCGCGCGTCGCGCGAGGAAGTCAGATCGAAATAGTCGGCTCCCTGGAGATGGCCTTTGGCCAGAAATTCCTTGGCGATGCGCTCACGCGCGGCCGGAGTCCCGAGGGTACGGAGTGCCGCAAGCGAGTCGTCTCCGGCGCCGCCTTCCAAGAATATCCAGCGGGCGGCCCCCGACGCCGCGATCGATTCGAGAAGCCGCGCGATGTTTTTCTGGGCAGATTCGTTGACGTGCGCGTCCTGAACGAGTATCAGGGTCTTGCGAGCGCCGGGCGCGCGGTAACTCTCCTCTACGACAGCGACCGCTGCTGGAAAATTGAGACTCGGCGGGGCCCCAGCGAAAACGGCGCGTAGCTCGGACGCCGCGGACGCCGCGGACGCCGCCTGTTCGACCGATAGCGCCAAAACGAGCGCGAGCGCGACCCTGCGAAGACGCGCGGAAAAAAGGGGCCTACGGCTTTTAAAAAGATTCTTTTTAGCGGGCAATAAAAATCCCCTCGGCTTGTGGAATACCGAAGTATGCCCGAGGGAAGCCGCAATATCAAATGCGTACCGGGGAAGAAATCTTTTTTTAAGCCGGATGCCTGGAGCGAATGGCGGCGGCCAGGCGAGCGTTGACCGGCGTGGGAACTCCCCTCTCGACTCCGATCTGCTCGATCGCGCCGTTTAAAGAGTCGATTTCGGTCCGGCGCCCCCGGCGAAGATCCTGGAGCATCGACGGAAGATGCGCGGCAGTGACTGGAATGAGCGTTCCGATCAGGCGCTCGAGGTAGGAATCGGCTGTCGGCGGATCGAGCGCAACGCCGGCTGCGGCTCCGACCACGTAGCACTCCCGCACGACGGCCTCCATGTCTGCGCGCGTCGTGGGGTCGTTCAGGATGTCCCCGTACGGTATTTCCTTGAGCGTGCAGATGGCGTTGAGCGCGCAGTTGTACACCACCTTCGCCCAGATCGCGGGAATCACGTCCGGGACCGAGACCGTCGGAATTTTCGCAACGGAGAGACTGTAGGCCATCTGTTCCGGTGAAAGTTTCGGTTTCACGGCGGCCACGGCGGGCCCCACGATGATGGGAGGATCGGCGGTCACGGTCACGGTTGCGAGCCCGGGCTTCGTTTCCACCCCGAAAATCGTTCGGCCTCCGAGCAAGCGGTCGGCCGGCACGTGCGAAAGGATCGTTTCGAGATTTCCGAGACCGTTCTGAAGCGAGAGCACTACGGTTTTTTCGGAAAGGAGCGGTCCCAGCTCCGCGGCCGCGCGCGCCGTGTCGTAGGATTTGACGGTGACGATGACGAGGTCGTAGGGCCCTCCCGCCGCCGCGTCCCCCGCGGTCGTGTAGAGATCGAACGCCTTCATGCGGTACTCGCCCCAAATTCCCGTGATCGAAAGACCTGATTTCGCGATCACGTCCAGATGCCACGCGCGACCGAGAAGCGAAACCTGGTGGCCGGTGCGCGCAAGGAACGCTCCCAC
>Ga0163151_10004070_pt1 | contig 20143 bp, 14 predicted proteins | sample OliLakLV19MP5IB2_FD_145596 | JGI IMG/M metagenome (GOLD analysis project Ga0163151, IMG submission 145596) | Freshwater microbial mat bacterial communities from Lake Vanda, McMurdo Dry Valleys, Antarctica - Oligotrophic Lake LV.19.MP5.IB-2 | ecosystem: Environmental > Aquatic > Freshwater >... | reverse complement strand
AAATTTGGCTGTGTATATAAATCGCAGAACAACGGATGTACGAAAATGCGTCCTAAACGTCGCACATTCGTACATCCAAACGTTCGGCGAAACTGAAAAGATAAAATAATATATGCCGAGGAGCGGCAGATTTGGAATAAATTTTTTAACTTTATGGCTTAAGATGACTGATCAAGATCAAATACAAGCGTTAAAAGCAGAAAATACTCAATTAAGAACCCGATTTATCCAGGCTTTGGCTCGGATTTCCGAGATGAAAGCCTGGGTATTGAAGTCTTCTACGGTCAAGACGAGCAAAAATAGCAGTAAGCCATTGTCCACCGATGTAGGCCGAAAAAAACAGAGCCTTCGCCCAAAGAGCGACAAACCTGTTGGCGTACAGTTTGGACACAAAGGGCGCATCCTAAAGATGAGCGATACACCGGATGTTACAGAAAAGATTTATCCTGATTTCTATAACAACTGCGGTTTGTCCCTGCGAGGTGCCTGATTGTATAAAAATTGGGAGAGGCTTGGGTTGAGGGATTATGTTTGTTGGGCATAATGGAAGAATTATTGCCGTGGGGTTTTGCAAGGCGGAGGTGGTTCAGTTGACCGTAAAAAAGATACTTGAATTGGAGGGGTTTGCGGGTGATTGGGCTGGGAGTTAGGCGTTTAGTAAAATTTATTTTGGAAAATTGGGTTGAATACGGAATTTTTACCATATTTGGGACTTGGGGTGACAACGATTCGTAAATTTTAGTGTCGAGTTTTTATATGGAGGAATATGAGAATTATATAACGGGCTGTTGGTAATTAAAAACATCTGTTGGTAATCGTTCTGATAATAGTGGAAATCTTAGTTACAAAGAGAAGACCTTATCGGTACTGCTTCTTTGTTTTTCTTTGTAAAAGGATATAGATTAGCTATTTCAAAATAGTCATATTCTTGAAACCTGCTAAGATAGCAACTTTTATTTTTTCTAATTTAGAAATACTAAAATTGAGCAGAAAATAGGTCCTTACCCTTAAAGGCAAGGATTTGAACTCTATAATTTGAAAATCAAACTGGTTATGGCATTTCACATTGATAATACTGATATTCACTTGTTGTTGGCAAATGGAGGAACTGAAATAGGCTTTATACCTATAGGAAGAGGAATTCATATGTCGTCCCCACTTGTTTTTGTTGATGAGAAAGAATCAGGAATCGTAGGGGTAGTAAAAATTGTGGATGTAGTAACTCAACATCAGTTTTTGGGTTCAATTTTTAAGGTGCATGCATTTATCATTGAGTAAAAAACAAAGCAATAATTCATGACAATACGTCGAATAACTTGGCCGCTAATGGATGATAACACCATTACTTTTCCTCTTTCGATACCGAAAAATAACTATTATCGGGGGTATGATATTCATATACTTCGCAATGGCCAGTCTACTGGGGATTTGAGAAGTAATATTTATGCATTTTTGGAAAATGCTGGAACGTGGAGTGCCCCCCCCTTAAATGACCCTTCAATTCCCAATAATACCAAAATCGAATTTATCCCTAATCTGCTTGGTGGAGACTCTCACAATACTTCCCATTTTAACGATGTGAATTATGTTTGGTACAATATTAATGGTGTATCAATTCATACCTATACTGGTGAAATTAAGGCTGCTCCCTTATTGCCTAACGATCCCGATTATCTAAAAAATTTTAATTTTGTTTTAAAGATTCGAATTAATGGTAATGAAAATATAATTACCAAAGTGAGGGTCCATATACATGATAGTCTGGTTAGCGCATGGGTTACACCCACAACATTTACGGTTAGAGAGGGTGAATCAAACAGAAGGTTCTCGGTTTTTGCCGAATTCTCGGATGGAGTTATTGGAGATATCACAAATACCCTGGAATAAAAATGGTCTGTTAATCCGGCATTTATCACAATGCCAAACGATAGTTTTGGATATTTCAATACTATATTTGATGCAAATAATGCTGCCAACAATATTGTTGAAATGAAAGCTATAATCCAACAAGGTACAATTTTAAATGCTTCTGCAATAGATATTCAAATTACATCTGGCACTGTGAAAATCCAAGATAGTTGGGAAAATCCTAAAAAACCGGCGGATAGACCTTATGCTGAATGGATTGGAGGAGCAGGACAAAACAAAATTGGTGAAGTTCCAAATTTTCTCATCCTTGTTGAAGGGTGCAAATGTGAAGATAGAGCAAATGCCAATTTGCTGGTAACTACTCTGATGAATGATTTAAATAAAAATAGCAAATCTCCCTGGAATTTATTTAATAAATCAATCAATCTATGGCTTTTGTTTATTCCTTCTGAAAACGGCGCTGTAACAGTTCAAAATGAATTGGTTAAAACTTTTTGGCTTGAAACGGTAACTCTTGCGAAGCCGTTCAATGGTAACTCCAATACATTCATACCTACTGCAAATACAACTCAACTTATTTATCTAGGGTACAACCCCAAAGACCCTGCAAAAAAGACACTAGAAATTACCAAAACAGAAACAAAGAAAACTAAGTGGTATAGTTTCCTTGAGTTTATAGAGCTTATAGATGATATTCTTCAGAACCGTCCTAAAGTATATTCTGAGTCTTTTTGGGATGGAAAAATTAAAGATGCAGCATTGAAAGTAGGTGATCCACTGCGTTATATAAACACACCACTAACACCAGTCAATCCCTCAAACAACGAATTAATATTATCCAAGTTAATTGAAATTGTTGGTTTGCCAACCTTAAAAGATAAATCCCCCGGTGTCTCCAAAATGGCTATTATAACTAAATGGAACACCCTTTATGACCCTAGTATTACAAATGCCAGGATAAAGGATCATGTTTTTTCCATTTGGCAATCATTATCTGATCGCAGGCTCCCAAATGAAACGAATACAGCCTATGGGACGGCGTTTGGAACCAAGCCTCGTGTGGATCTTCCATTTGCACGCCTAAAAGGAACTGAACGAGGCGGAATATACCGTAAATTGCAACGAGATGATATTAATTTGTTGTTAAAAGATATTATTTATGATAAAGAAAATGGCACACCTACAAATACTTGGTCAATTCTGCCTGGAGGAAATACAGGAAAAGACGCAGGATCAATCGTATTTATAGGCAATAAGACGCGGAGAGGGGGCGGTCAAATACCAGGTCAAGATGATAAAGGCTATTATTTAGGAAAAGGTATTTTCGTAAACCTTGAGGATGATAGTTTTTGTAACCTAACCAATGGAATTGGACGACAGGTCAATTTATCAGAGCCAAGTTTCCCTTTAAAGCCTAATTCTGAAGCATTGGCCGTTTTTACACATGAGATGGCGCACAGCTTTCAACTTTCCGATGAGTATGGAGGACAAAATGACGCATTTCCAGGAGATAAAAATGGATTCAATACTCAACCTGAATCAGCTCTTTTGAAGATCACTGATACGATAAACAACGGAAGAATAGATGGCAATAAAATAAAGTGGCGTTGGCCCAGGATTGCTCAAGCAGGCGTTTTAAGTAATATAACCCCTGCCGGTCTAATTACTTTGATTCCCGGACATGAAACTGGGTTTAAAGTAAACGACGAGGTATTTCTTCGACTGAAGGATATAGTTGATCCAAAACATTTAGATCAAACTCCGGCTGGTCAATATAGTGCCAAGCTTACTGTTTCTGGTATTGATCCAATTAATAAAACTATCACAGTAAGTGGCCTTGCCAATCCTGGTTATTTCAAAGCAGGCAGTTTATTGATTAAGCTTGTTGAAGCGAAAGTTACTGGTATAGGTACAATCGCCACAAATGGAACTGTGGTTACCGGTACAAAAACGTATTTTGAAAGCCAGGTCAATCCTGTAGGCATGGGTGGAAGTTTTTTAGTCGTTGGCACTAAGAAAATAGAAGTAATTTCTGTTACCAATAATACCACGCTAATATTAAAGGAGCCGTTTTCATCTAACCTCCCTTCTAATACAAAATTCAGTATTATACAAAGAGACTCAGGATCTGCCAATATGGATTCGTATAAAGAATTGCTGAATTATACTATTAGAATGGTTATAAATAAAAATGAAAAACCGATGACCTTATATCCGTATATTGGCCCGGTTAACGAGAACCAACCACAAAGTATAACACCAGCCCAATTACTTGTCGATAGATTGAAAAACATATTTAATATTATAAATAACAATATTATTAATAACAATATTGTTGGTTTATACACCGGAGGATCTGAATATGAATATGGAATTTTTCATCCGACCGGATTTTGTCATATGCGAAATACAGATCAGGTTAAAAAAACAGTGAGCCTTTTCTGCCCGGTTTGTCGCTATATACTGGTTGATAAAATTGACCCTTCAAAACACAGTGATATCAATAAAGATAAAAACTCAAATTTTATTGATGTATGAACCAGCAAGGGACTTTAGAAATTATAGTCAGAGAATTTACCGAAGTTATTGAACCGCTCAGGTTAGCGGTTTATGACTTGGATAATTTCAAATCGTTTATGCGTAATGTAGGATGGGATGTGGAAGACTTACCCCCTGATTATGCCAACCTGGTCAACGATATAGATCACCTGATTTCTTCTGTAAATGCATTAGGGGACAGTCCTGACATAAAAGATATATTAAATATTTTAGATAGCATTAAAGGCTTATTCACTACAATTAAATCACTTTCAAACGCTCCAGCCGGAGTAGTTGGGAGTGATTTTCTATCTGAATTTTCAGAGCGTTTATTCGAGTTCCTGTTTATTGATTACTTAAGAAGATCGCTGCCTAACGTATATTATGCGCTTGAAATTTTAGGAATAATAAGGCAGCAAGAACACCTGGAGACACCCACACGCCCTGCTTATATTCGGGTAGCGTTAGATACTAATAAGGTATCAACCGTCTTAAAAGATCCAACGGAATTTCTTGACTCCGTCTTCAATTGGGGTACTTCTGATTTTGGATATAACAACCTGATAGAAATATTATTTGAGTTGTTTGTATCATTAGGGTTTAGCCCAAGGCTTAACTGGAATGACCCATCAATTTCAACAAACTATAGCACGCCAAGTCAATATCTCTCAGGACATGGGGTTTTAGAGGTTCCATTTTTTGACTTTATTCTTGACGATTCTTCTTACCCGGTAGGCATAAAAATTGCTTTTTTCGGAGGCGATAACGATAATCCAGCGCAAGGAATCCTTATTGATTCTTTGTTTCCGAGTGAAATTCCACTTCAAATTGAGATCAACTCTAATTGGATACTTATTCTTAAAGCCAGAACCAATCTTATTGCGCAATTTGGAGTTATTATTACACCTTGGGACGTTAATGTTCGACTTCCATTTCAAAATTCTGCGCAACTACCAGATTTTGGCTTCGGCGCAACATTAAAGTATATACCTGAGTCGCCCTTAATTTTGCTTGGCTCTCCAAACGCATCCAGATTAGAGTTTGGAGAGGCTGCTGTTTCTTTCAACTTAAATTACCTTGATTTAAATACTCTTGAATTGGCCGCTGGGTTGGATTTTGAAGACTTCAAAATCGTCCTAAAAGGAAGCGAAGGAGACGGCTTCCTCAATAAAATACTTGGAGACAAGGAACAAATAATTGAAAGTGATTTGGGATTATCTTGGTCTAACATATCCGGTTTTAAATTTAAAGGAGGGGGCTTAGCATTAGAAATAGCCCTCAACAAGCACATCCAATTAGGACCTCTTGCAATCGAAGAATTGATAATTGCCATAAAGTCATTATCTGGCAATACTGCAGGAGTTGAAATAAGTGCAGGAGCTAATCTTTCTTTACAATTAGGGCCTTTTTTTGCTATCGCTGAGGGGTTGGGTGTTAGCCTCAAGACCAAATTCGAAGAAGGAAATGTTGGCCCTTTTGACATGCGAGTAGGCTTTAAGCCCCCCAAAGGCCTCGGCCTCTTCCTCGAAACAGCAGCCGTTAAAGGCGGCGGCTACCTCTTCTTCGACCACGACAACCATAAATACGCGGGCGTCGCCGAGCTTTCCATCAAAGACAAGATAGCGCTGAAGGCCATTGGGCTAATATCCACCCGGATGCAGGATGGCTCCAAGGGCTTTTCCATGCTGCTGATTATCACGGCAGAGTTCACACCCATCAACATCGGCTTTGGGTTCACGCTGAATGGGGTTGGAGGTTTGGTGGGCATCCACCGCACCATGCTGTTGGATGTGCTGCGTACAGGTGTGAAAACAGGGGCCATTGCCAATATACTGTTCCCGGTTGACCCCGTGAAGAATGCACCTGCACTGATTGCTTCCATCGGCAGCGTATTTCCGGTGGCACAAGGGCGCTTTGCATTTGGCATCATGGGTAAGTTCGGCTGGGGCACCCCTACGCTGATTACCATTGACCTTGGGCTGATCATCGAAGTGCCCAATCCGGTCAGGTTTGCCATCTTAGGCGTGCTGCGGGTAGCCCTGCCATCGGAGGACACGAAGACTATCCGCATCAACGTCAACTTCCTGGGTACCATCGAGTTTGAGAAAAAGCAGATAGCCTTTGATGCCAGCATTTTTGACTCCCAGCTCGGGGAAGTCACGCTGACGGGCGATATGGCCCTGCGCATCGGCTGGGGGAACAACAAGAACTTCCTGCTCAGTGTGGGCGGCTTCCACCCCAGCTTCCAGGCACCACCTGCTTTGCTGTACCTGAGCCGTATTACGGTAAACTTCCTCAGCCAAAAGAAACTCAGCCTTGTGCTGACCACCTATATGGCCGTGACCTCCAATACGGCTCAGTTTGGTGCCAAGATAGCCCTGGACGGCGAGGTCACGAGTAAGCTGACCTTCAAGGGCCATGTCAGCCTCGATGCGCTGTTCCAGTTCAAGCCATTCCACATGGATGTGCTGTTCGAGGCATACCTGGCGCTGCTTTGGAAAGGCAAGGAGAAAATGAGCATCAGCGTTTCTGCGTCGCTCACTGGGCCTTCCAATTGGGTCATGAACGGCGAGGCGGAGGCGAAGATACTGGGCATCAAGTTCAAGGTGGCCGTGGCAGCGGAATGGGGCAGGAAAGAAGTGGATTCGCTGCCGGGCATTGACGTGGCGCCCCTGCTTTTGGCAGCATTGGGCGATATTAGGAACTGGGAGGCCAACCTGCCAGCGAACAAGCCGCCCTTGGTCAAGCTTAGGAAATACACATCGCTTAACCCCGTGGTGCATCCGCATGGCCTACTCAAGATAAGCCAAAAGCAAGTGCCGTTGAATGTGGTGGTGCAAAAATTTGGCAGCCAGCCCGCCAACGATGCGGGTACATTCGTGATCAATACCGTAACCATTGGCTCATCGTCTTCCAATTCAATCGTCTATGCGAAAGAGGACTTCGCACCAGCCCAATTCCGGGAAATGTCCGACACAGCCAAGTTGTCCAGCCCGTCCTTTACTCAATTTGACAGTGGGGCAGTTGTGGGCGATTCCATCTTGAAGGGTGTTCATCTGGTCACCCGGGAAATCGCTTACGAAGTGTCCATATTGGGCGGTACAGCACCTAATACCAGTCATGCAGAAAGACCGGAAGTATTGGAGGCAGCAGCGAGGGCCAGTGCCGCCGCACGCACACCGCTCGCCTCGGTGCGGGTGACAAAATCTGCACTGGCACCACTGGAAATGACGGTATTGGAGGAAAAATACGGTGTTGTTGACAGTTTCGACCTGCGGATGCATACAGGTACTGTCCTGTATCCAACGATGGTACAGGCATTGGACAAATATGCGGCATTGGTTGGCATCAATCCCTTGATAAAAAACGAGTTGCGGGTTATTCCTGAATTTGAAATTACGCCTTAAAAAATAGTTTATGGCAGCAAGATATTCTTTTCTACCCTGGTTGCGGCAGGGGATTGGTTCGGCCCTTAATAGTACAGACGATTTGGGCAATGGTGCCACCTATCCACCGGTGACGTCACCTAATATAGCTAGGGCTACCGTAGATGTAGGCCTTAATTTTACTAGTGGTGCTGTTTTAAATACCGTAGAACTGGTTGGGCCAGGCGAAATTACAGGGCTGGACCCTCGGAATATTTTGCGGGTTTTCCCAGAGCCGAATGTGGGGAATTTTGAGTCCAACTATTTCCCCTTTATCGAATTTTATCAGGATAGTTTTTGTTGGGATTATACGCCAGTTGGGCCTAACAGCACGAACAACAAACGCCTGCGCCCTTGGTTGTGCCTGGTCGTGCTTGCAAGGGAGGAATTTGAGCTTACTGAAAATCCATCGGGGCCGCTCGATTTTTTTAAGGTATTGAGGCCCATATCCGAAGTTTTCCCATCGCAAAAGGATACTTGGGCTTGGGCGCATGTGCATGTGAACACAGAAATTTCTGCGATTGGAGCCCTTCAATCCAAACTTGAATCGGAACCAGATTTTGCCGTATCAAGACTGCTTTGCCCCCGCCATTTGAAGCCCAATACTTTTTACACTGCTTTTGTGATTCCAACCTTTGAAGCGGGCAGGTTGGCGGGCTTGGGCAGGGATGCGTCAACCATTGAAGCAGTGAATCCCTTGATGCCTGCTTGGGGCATTGCCACAAGCCAAGATACTTTCCCCATCTACCATAAATGGGAATTCTCCACTGGCCCCCAAGGCGATTTTGAGTCGTTGGTCAGGAGCTTGGTGCCCAGGGTTTTGGAGCAAGGGGTTGGCTTTCGGGACATGGATGTTCAAGAGCCGTCACCTTATGGGATACCGGGAATTCTCGAAGACCCAGGTGGCAGTGACCCCGAACCTACCATTCTATTGGGAGGGGCCTTGCGGCCAGTGGGTGAGCATTATCCTGATTTGAGCAATACGAATATCATTGGGTTTGAAGAGAAGTTGGCCGATTTATTGAACCTGGGCCAGTATTATCCTTATCAAGATACATCACTGATACCTACCCCTCCTATTAACCCATTCCTCAATAACGCTGACCCCATTATTACACCGCCTTTGTATGGAGGCTGGCATGTGCTTACGCAAACAGTAGAGCGGTCTATTGCGCTTGGCGATTCCCCCTATAATCTTTGGCTGCGCTCGTTGAATCTCGACCCTCGGCACCGGGTGGCAGCTGGTATTGGCGCAAGGGTCATCCAAGAAAACCAGGACAAATATATGGAGGAAGCCTGGAAGCAGGTTGGCTCGATATTGGAGGCCAACCGCTTGCTCCGCATGAGCCAGTTGGGCATTGAAATCGTGACCCGACTCACCGAACGCCATTTGCCAACAGCGTATTTGTTCGATTTCTTGCCGATGGTCATCAATATGCTACCGCATATGCATTGCGGCCAGGCAAGCCCTTATTCTTTTATTAAAAACAGCAATTTCCCATTGGCGGCACTCGACCCTGCATTCCAAAAAATGATACGGCCCAGGGGGAGGATTCGGCGTAAATTGTACCAGAAATACCATAAAGGAGGATTGCCCAAGAACCATTCAAGTATAGCTGCATCCAATGAACAAAATCAGAATATATTAACTCGAATTGCTACAAACAGCTTGCAGTGGATACCAGTCAAGGAGATTGCTCCCGGCAAAATAAAGATACAACCAATTGATGATTTTTCAACTGACCGCACACCAACAATACCATACTTGTTTGAGCCTGCGGCAATAAAAGACCAGATTGCTACGGCAGTGCCGCCAAACAACACTTTGCCTGAATTTCAATATACACCTCTGCCAGTAATTGACCCAACTGGGATAGTGCCCGAGCCTGAAGCACCAGTCTCAGCCAATTTTTTTAGTACGCCGTTGTTTGATTTGTTGTGCGAGATGGTTGAAGTGTTCCCAATTGAAATTCCAGGGGTCAACCTCGATACAAGTGCGCTTAAAGATTGCATCAACGAAAGCTTTAACCCTGGGAATAGCATCAAAATACGCACTATTAAAAAAATCGGACGGGATGTGGAATTAGATACCATCGTACCAGTCTTAGCTTTCCCAGATTATAGGGACCCGATGTACGAGAAATTGATTGAGATAGACCTCAACCTATTCCTGCCGGGCATCGAAAAACTGCCCAATAACACCATAGCGCTGTTGGAACCAAACCAGGAATTCATAGAATCTTATATGGTTGGGCTTAATTATGAAATGGCAAGGGAACTGCTTTGGAATGAATATCCGACTGACCAGCGTGGGAGCTATTTTCGGCAATTTTGGGATGTAAGCGGATATGTTAATTTTGATACTTCCCTGTCAGCGGAATATTTAGCTGAAAAACTGAAGGATATTCCCAAAATACATACCTGGAACCGCTTCGGTGAATTGGGAGTACATAATAATAGGGTTGTTGATCAAACGAAATCCCCATTGGTTTTGACCATTCGAGGTGATTTATTAAAACGGTATCCCGATGCGAGCATATTTGCCATAAAAGCAGTGGACGATGGTTCCGGAAATCTTTCCTTATCAACTATTCCAAGTGAACAAAAATATCCCATTTACACTGCTAAAATAGATCCCGACCTGACCTTTTTTGGATTTGAACTTGAAAGCGGCGAGGCGCTGGGGGATGGTACAGTTAGTTCTGCTGGTTGGTTTTTTGTCATCAAAGAACCACCTGCTGGGCCACGGTTTGGGTTTGATATTCACCCATCAGGTGGCTCTTCAAGTAGTTTGGGCAACTGGAATGATGTGGACTGGGGGCATGTTGAAGATGCAAATGGCTTTGCTAGTCCTATGCCTACACCACCTGTCCCAACAATACCAACAAACGCAGACTTGGTTACACAATGGGGGGGGAATTCGGCGGATATTGCATATATTGCTTACCAAGTCCCCTTTATGCTGGCCGTCCATGCTTCACAAATGTTAAATCCCTTGTAATCATGAGTGCCTTTACCAATATTGTACAAAACTTATCTACCGCCAGGGCTACAAGGGACCAGGTTGCTGGGCAGCTCTTTCAGGCCAAACAGGATTTGGTCGGGATAGAACCCGAAATTACCCGCACCAACAGGAAGGGTGAATCGTTATCCACTATTCAACAAACCAAAACTGCTAAACAGGTTCAAATCACTAGCCTGGACGCGCAGCTTGCCATTGCAGACTCAGCGGTTCTGGCAGCACAGAACCAATTGGTTCAATTGGGTACTCCACAGAACTTGGCGGCTGAATGGGATGACAGTACGCCCATTCTCCTCCTTCCAGTACGTACTCAATACCGTTTTCAAGAGCGAACAATTACGCAGATCAAACATATACCCGTACCGAGCAATTCCGGGAATACGGGTTGTGTGGGCTTCTTCGTCAATCTCTGGATTTCGATTCTAAATTGGCTTTACCAGATTTTTCAAGTAACAGAAACCATTGTTAAAAAGGAACTGTGGGTACGGCTTTTTCCCGATGAAATCCATATTGACAGCCATGAACCAGAACTGACCAAAGAAGAATATGAAGCTGGGCTATCCTATTGGAACGAAGTCTGGGCCAACCCGACCGATGAAGAAAAGCATAAAGCAAAATGGCGATTGTTTAGCCGACAATTTGGCCCAAACCGGGCTGCCTGGATTTGCAAGCAAACGAAGCCAACCAATTGGCCACCCAATGCAGAGCCTCCTCAATTTCCAACTCATACATTCAAGCAACAGTCTTGGAGCAAGGCTCCAAAGAGCAGGGTCATGCCAGATCGTTTTGTCATCAGAGCATATACTGGCACTAACTTTAAAGAGCAAGTAGGCAATTCAATTCCAATGCCATTGGTAGTTGGCCCCGACCCTCAATTGGCCGATTCCAGCTTTGAAGAGGTCGGTGGCGAACTCAAAGTTGACCCAGGCATGGAATGGATGGTGAACTTTGAAAAAGCCGTTGCATCTGGTATGGGCGTTCGGATGGAATTGACCAACCAAGAATTCAGTGGAGGTTTTGACAAACTTATAGTCTTGGGGCTGCGCCAATCTTCGGATGTGAATGAGAGCACCAGCTTATTGGAGCAACTGATTGATGCCCATCATTATGCCCCAGGCGGGGGTATTAGCCTAGTCCCGCAAAACACACCAACAAACAATACGAAAGAGGCAGAATCTGGCTTTATCAACCGAATAAGGGATGACGAATTCACTTTTAAACTTGAGTTGAAAGCACCATTGTTTGACCCTAACAGTGTCACTGGCAGTGCTCAATTTAACCGAACAGACGGACAGTTATTGGCGGAGGCACTTGGTATTCAATACGAGACTTTGCAACATATAGCTTTCACCGACCGAGCGGAAGTTGGTTGGGCCAGGGCCATGAACCATGCGCTTTATCCAGGGACAATCGGCTATTTTCAAAAGCAGATGCTCAAGCCATTGGTAAGTAAAGCAAGTGCAGATTTGTTGAGGGAGTTTTTTACGCAAAATATAAACGGTAGGGGGAACCTGCCTGTGATCCGGGTAGATAACCAGCCTTATGGAATCCTGACCACAACTGCTTTTTCAAAAATGGTTTGGGGAAATAGCCCGATGGAGCAGACGGCATTAGGCATTCAAAATATCCTTCAGCCACTTCACGCAATATGGAATTCCATGACGCCTGGCGTAAAAACGGTCATGAATACCACTGCTGATTGGCAAAAGATGTTCATGGAAATCCTGAACCTGCATGGAGGTTCTGTTGAATTCCACCAACGGTTTGAAATTGGGCCTGAGTTGATGTGGAATATATTGAATTGGTTAAAAGGGCATAGCACGGCACTCGCTTGGTACAATGATCTACAGGCCCAAGGCCAAACCATAATGACATCGCTAGGTTTTTTGCCTCAAAAACCTAGGATGTTAAATATGAGCCATTTTGGCGATCAAACCAAGCTTATTGGCAACTTGGTGGATGCTATGCCAATATCTGACACTAATCCAATATCTGGAACAAATTATATAGCCTGGTTAAGCAATACTACAAACTTACAGAACATTTACGACGAAAATTTTGGAGCCGCCACTGCGCCTAGTACATTGTTATATCTTATGCTTAGGAATAGCTATTTGCAGGAATGTTATGATACGGCGGTCAGGTTATGGTACATTTTCGGTTATGAAGTAGATAGAACAGAAAAGGAGTTTCTCCATTTCTTGAAAAATGAAGAAGGGAGGCCATTATGTGATGACACAAGATGGGCAACTGTTACTACTGAGATTCCAAATATAGAGAAGGGGCTTTCAATGCAAAAACTGTTGTTCAATCCCTTATTAAATAGTTTTCCCAATGAGGCAAAATATTTGCTTGAAACGAGGGAATCATTGGCATTGCTTAAAGGCCTTCCTACGGCACAGTTAGAAAGAATCTTAGTGGATCATATAGATTTATGCACCTACCGATTTGATGCATGGCAATTGGGTTTGGCAAATTACAGGCTTGCCACCATCAGAAGTGCTTCAGACCCAAATACAAGAAAAAAAGGAATATACCTTGGAAGCTTTGGTTGGTTGGAGGATGTTCGGCCTGGCCCGGCCCATCCCAAAGTGCCAACCACTGACATTCCTGCTGCCTTTAATGACAACAATGCCTTGCCAATTACCTACGAACCTGGCAATGCTGGCTCAATCCATGCTCATTCTGTCCCTCAAGCCGTGACTGGTGCGGTGCTTAGAGATAATTACCTCGCCAAAGGTGGAAGCAGGATGGAGGTGAATTTAAGTTCAGAAAGGGTTCGGAGAGCGCTTGATTTAATAGAAGGCATCCAAAATGGGCAGGACTTGGGCGCTTTGCTAGGCTACCAATTTGAGCGTGGACTGCATGAAGGCTATTCTAGCGTCGAAATGGACCAATATCTTTATCCACTTCGAAATATGTTCCCTTTGGCCACAATGGAAGAATCTCCATCTGGACAGCAGGCTCCTTCCGAAGCTAGAAACGTGGTGCATGGGTTAAATTTATTGAAGCACTATCGGGGGCATAAAACGTACCCTTACGGGTTATCATTTTTGCCGACGTCAGGTTCTGTAGATGCAAACGCTCTAACAGGACCCTTCGACACTGAATTCCAAAAATTGGAAGAAACAATTGATGCCATTGCTGATTTGACCAGTGCTGAGGGTGTTTACCAAGCGGTTTCGGGCAATTACGAGCGGGCGAGCGCCATATTAAATGCCCCTGGCGAAGGCAAAATGATACCTGAACCCGAAGTTGTCCAAACACCAAGAACGGTTGTTGCACTCACGCAGCGTGTGGGGATATTGTGGGACACTTCAAGTTCCGCTGCATGGAACAGCCCCGTAACCAGCCCCAGAGCACTTGCCGAACCTACTTTGAATAATTGGCTGGTGGAGATATTGGGGCCAGCTTCTAGGCTTAAATGCAAGGCTCAGTATATAAGAGATGAAGGAACACTAGTTGAGATGCGCATTGATGTCGAAGTAAATGCGGCAGACATTGAGATAGAACCGATTGACTTACTGTTCATGGCAACAGGCAACCTGATTGATATTGAATCGGAATTGTCCATGCGGATTGCATACTTCATCCGCAGGACTTATTCCCAGAATGACAACACATCGGTTAAGATTGATTACAAAAATCGAACAGGATGGAACCCAGAGGATAGGTCATTTTATGAGATAAAGCTCCTGTTGGTGTACTTGGTCAAATTGATCAATGAGGGGCGTAACCTGCATGCAGGAGATTTTTTACTGGACAATGAAAAAGCAAGTTTTTCTGCACCATATGATAATTATCAATTGGGGGAATTGGGGGCTAGGGTGATAGATACCTTTAATAGCCTATTTGACCCAATAGTCGGTTTGTTACAGGAGTTAAATGCACAAAAAAACGCCGTACTGATTGTTGACCCTGTTAATGACGCTGTAAATGCTAAAATTGTAATTGATGCTTTGCGAACAAGTTTAATCAAGGCTGCTAATTATGGAATCCCAATTGCAGTGCCTAACTCTTCTTATGATGTGTCAATTGAAAGTAAAGAAAAACTGATAGGTTTGTCAGAAGCTGTTGACCAAGTATTGAAGGAAAGAGAAAAGAAGGCCTCAGAGAGTTGGCCAAGTTTTCTTAACGGGACATTTCCCCAAATGGAGAATACGGCAAAAGCCATATTCGGGGATTCATTTAGGATATTCCCTCAATTTAAGTTCATCAACCAGCCAGAATTGAGCCTTGCCCATACGAATAGCACAAATCTATTGCAAGGCCATTCTCCATTTGCGATGGAAGAATGGCGGTTTAACGTTTCAAAAGTTAGAGAGAAAATAAAGGCCTATTCATTGGTTGCGTTTCAGACCGAGATGCTGCACGAAGGGACTACACCTTCACAACCCCTTGCGTTTGACTTTTATCCCATCCAACTGCCTTACAATCCAGATACTGCACAAAGATGGCTGGGGTTGGAATACCCGGATACCCAAAAAGTGGATAAGGATACCTTGTCCTTGGTACTTAACCTCCACAACGGTTTTGATAGCAACCAAAACACACCGAGAGCAGGCCTATTGATAGATGAATGGGTGGAAGAAATTCCGACCAACGAAGAGACTACCGGAATCGCATTTAATTACCATGAGCCGCAAATGGAACCACCACAAACACTTCTGCTTGCGGTAACTCCCAAAATTACAGGTGCCTGGGATTGGGACGACCTGATGGACACATTGACCGAGACACTTAATTTAGCCAAAAAACGTGCGGTTAGTCCAGAACAAATAGGCCAAACCGGATTAGCCCAGCTGCTACCTGCAATCATGGCTCCCATTGCCTCAAAAGACAATGAAACATTCACTACAGACTTTAGAAAAAACAACCAATAATTATCATGCAGGACATTAAAGAAATAATAAAGGGGTTACCTGAAAGAGAAAAAGACTGTTCTCGTGCTTTGGTTGCATGGAATTCACTTGAAGGCAGACCCTATACAAGGGATTTTAACCTTGCCATCCAAGCTGAAGTGAGAGATCCGCTTTGGTTGCTTTCTAGGCAATGGCAATGGGGAGAATTTGATGGTGAAGAAGGTGGTTCCATTGTCTTTAGCAAGCTTAGCCTTAAAAATTCAAAAATCAATCGGATAGCCCCGGGGTTAAAAGCTTATTTGCCATACGATAGCACAACACCTTTGGAAATGCGCATTGAAAGCGAAGATTTTCCAACGACTTTAGACATGCGTATTGAACTTGGCCGCCAATGGCTAAAGATAGCCAACCATCATTTAGTAAATGCGGGGGCTATACCTAATTTATACAGCCAATATTACTTAGCTAAATACCCAATACAAATACCATCGATTTCTAATCCTTTGGATAACGATGAATTGGCGAGTTACGCATTGAAAGTAGCTGATGAAGATTTGTTGAACCTATACCATGCTGCTGCTGGCAGGAAGATGGATGGGATTTCTTTTTTTGATGCTATAAAAAATGGCAATACACCAAATGTATCAACTGGAATAACTATTCAAGTAAGCCATCAATCCGTGCTTGAAACAGCTGCGACAGAATTTCTAAATTGGATTGAACGCACTTACCACCTTTCATTAAACGCAAGTCAATCCGCTTGGGCTCCAAGCCATCTTGAATATAAAGTTGCTTGTGCTGGGCCTGATGCTGATGATGTAGCGCAAAAATTTGAGATCATTGCAGATAGTTACAATGGCCGTAAATTGGACTGGTACTCATTTGATTTCAAGACTTCGCCAACCGACAATGGCGATGGCCAAAACCAAGTTTTTGATGAGCAGGTAACTTCTGACGACATTACAATACGCATTCCGACAAAATTTTCATTTAAAGGTATGCCTCGTCAAAGATGGTGGGAAATGGAGTATCAATCCATTGATTTTGGCGGCATTGATATAAACACCACAGATATTTCCAAAGTACTGCTGCAAGATTTCATGAATAATGCCTCCGATTGGTACCTATTACCGTATCGTGCAGCCATTGGGAGCCTACTCAAATTAGAGGGTATTGAAGTCAAAGATGTTTTTGGCTTTAGAACCTTCATAGAATCAGCAAATAAAGGAAGTGATGTTAGCTGGAAGCGGTGGAGCTTCCTGACACAAGAGAGCAGGGACGATAATGGGTTGGTGGACACTAGGCTACTCTTGTTGCCAACGATACCCAAACATTTATCGAGCAAACCCCTTGAACAAGTAAGTTTTATAAGGGATGAAGGGGCAAATATGGTTTGGGGAATAGAAAAAGTAATACTAGCGGGACTAGGTGACGGAAAGGATGGGCACGAAATGAGTCTGGCTTTTTCAAGACTTCTTAAGGAACTCATTCCAGTTGTTCCAGCTCCTATCTTAATAGACAATGAGGCAAATATCAAGTATGTATTAGTCACCGAAGTGCCCGAGCACTGGATTCCCTTTATTCCGAATCAGGTTCCCGGTGGTGGCCATCGGGCTGTAAGATTGCAAAGAGCTGCAATGCCAAGGACATTTCTCCAAGGCGGCATTCCTGTTGTCAGACCCAGAACAAGCGTTTTGCAAGAAGGACTGGTCACGAATGCACCTTACTTCATCCATGAAGAAGAAGTGCTTAAAGCAGGCACTTTGATAAGTAAATACTACCAGAGAACTCGATGGACGAACGGTAAGATATTCTTATCGCTAGGCCGCGATAGAAAGATCGGGCGAGGCGGTGGCACAAGTGGGTTAAAATTTGATCAATTACCCTTTAAGGAGGATGCATAAATCCTCAAATGATTTCAGTCCCGAAGCGGTATTTGTCGCCGAAAAATATACCGCTTTCTTTTAGTTTGGAAAAATTAGGGAATGCTTCAGAAAGTATATATGATTAAGGTCTCACGAAATGGTCTTATGTCGCAGATTAGAGGAAAAGTTTGTTTCATAAACATGGTAGAACCCGAAGAAGGAGAAAAACTATTTGAAAAGTATAAAGCAATAAATTGGGTTCTTGGATGACCCCTCATTGTGAAAAACGAGAAATCAGTGCAATCAGTAAAAATCGCCGAACAAAGGCTTTACGAAAATGCCGCCCAAATGCCAACCCTCAAACCCAACGCAGGGCGGCACATTCGTAAAGCCAACCGTTAGTTGCAATAAAAAAAATCAATAAGCAATAATAAATATGAAAAATGTAAAAATCTTACTTGCGATAGCAAGTTTCTTCGTGGCATCAGCAAACCCTTGCCAAGCCCAATTTAGTGGGTTAAAAAAATGGTTCAACACAGAAGTTGTTCCTACGGTAAAAGGGGAACGTCCTCTGAACATTGACCCAACAAGTGTCAGAATCAGCCACGACGGTAAAGATATTTTGCGAGCATCTTCCGAAGGGCAGGGAAGCGTCTATGTAGATTTTGGGGTTGCAAAAATTCAGACAAGTGACCTTCAAACAAGGGTCGCACAAGCAGGTGCTATTTTTAGCGGCAATACAGCCGTTATGACACAAGTAGCATTTGAACAGTTTCAGAAGTTCAATGAGAAGGCGCTTAAAGACGCGCAGGAAAAATCCGAACTCACGGTTTCTACTACCCCGCCAAGTAAACCAATTGTCGAAGAACCAAGAACAGGTAGAACAGTGATCGTATTTAATCATACGCTTTCTGCAATGAATTATGCTATGAATGGCAACTTTTTTAAATTAGAGCCGCAAACGGGGAACGAACACACATCAACAACGGGTGAGTTTTATCTTCAATTTGACGAAGATATAAGTAATAACGAAAAAATTGCTCGATACTTTCTGACAGGCAATGTTTACGGATTATATTTGTTCAAAGGAATGGATAAAATCGCTATCCAAAAACACAATTAATTCATTCACAATAAAAAATATCTGAATATGAACCGTAAGCATTTTTTAAAATCTCTTGCTCTTACCACGGGTTTTTCCGTCGTAAATCCTTCTGGGCTTTTGGAGTTCTTCTCTCCGGTGCGAGAATTAATACTTCCTTTCCCCAGAGGAGTAAAGAAGAAAGTAACAATACTTGCCCCCAAGCAAGGGTTGTTTAATCAGGTGTCTGCACAGAATATCAGGACAACCTACGATTACCATCAGGGCGGCAATTACAATTCAATTGCCGCTTATGGACAATGGTATGAATACCAACAGGCTGCCGCACAATGGAATGCCTACGTTCAACAGCAGCAACAATATTACAATTGGTTGCGGACTGACCAATTACAGAATTTGCTCCAACAATACAGCCCATACCAACAGATTGGTTCTCCATCCGTTGCAGAGCATGTACGTAGTGTCTATGCGTTTGCTAAAAATTATAATACTCCTCCTGTTCTCTTTGGGCTTAACAGAAATCAAAATCAAGTCGCGACCAAAGATACTCTCGAAGGCTCATACAATGTATGGGAAGAAGTTGCAGACTACTACGGAAATAAAGAGGCACAAAAAACAGTTGCCCCACAATCGTCTGAGGTAAGAGCTACCATAAAAATCCCCAATAACATCCTACTACAAGGCAAAGGCTACGAAACCAATAATGGTGCTTTGGCTGTCTCAGATGATTTGGTTGAAGACGAAGACGGCGAAGTTGGCAATCTTGTAAAATATCGCACTGGTCCTGACGGTGAGCAATACATGATTGTATAAAAAGAGTTTCACACACTTTTTAGGAAGGCAAGAATATCCTTGGACTTGGCATTCTTGCCTCTTTCTATTTCTCGAATTCAAATATTAATTGAAAATGAAATGAAAAATGAAATTATTTACTTTTTTTATCGCAACACTTTTCAGCCTAATTTCTATCGGTCAAACAACGACCAACTTAAGCAAAGTTGAAATAGTAGGAAATAAATTGCAAATTCTAAGGGTGACAGAAGAGCAGGAAACCGAATCCATAGGAAAACTAACAACAGGGGAAACTGTAAGGGCTGGATGCTATGACGGCGATTGTTATTTCAGAATTGACTATAAAGATCGAATAATCCAAACTGCTATTGACCCATCCAGTTTATTTGAAGCATACGAATTTGATTTTGGTGGCGATGGTGATAAGGAGTTAATTCTAATCGAATATAGTGAATATAGCCCTAATATTATGGTCGTGAGTTATAGTAAAGGCAATTCAAGCCTAATGCTTCACGATGAAATATCATCAAACAAAACTTTAATAAGACAAAACTATATTGAGTGTTTTGATGAAACTGGATTGCCAACAAATGTTTGGCATTACTACAAAGGAGTTTTCTGGGAAATGGTTCCTGTTTCCACCCATTGAACAGAGAAATAAAAACAAT
>Ga0163151_10004067_pt1 | contig 20151 bp, 16 predicted proteins | sample OliLakLV19MP5IB2_FD_145596 | JGI IMG/M metagenome (GOLD analysis project Ga0163151, IMG submission 145596) | Freshwater microbial mat bacterial communities from Lake Vanda, McMurdo Dry Valleys, Antarctica - Oligotrophic Lake LV.19.MP5.IB-2 | ecosystem: Environmental > Aquatic > Freshwater >... | reverse complement strand
TCATTTAATGCCATTTCACAAAGTTCATTGATAAGGTCTGAGGTATTTAGGCCCGGCTTTCGATGGGCAATCAGGCCCTTAATTCGATTCATCTTAGAAAGTAAATTCTGATCAGCCGAAAATCTCACCTCAGTAACTTCTGGCGTAACTTGTCTGAATTTTTCTACGACGGGTTTGGGCGGAACAGAAGATCTCGATATTAAAATTTTCTCCCCTTCACGACTGGATTTGTTCGAAAGTTCCTCTAAAACTTTAAACTTTTCATGAGGACTCATGGCAGACAGTTTTTCTTCTTGGTTAAAAAACGTTTTAGCTTGAACAACATTACTTAAACTCAATTCGCCTCTTGAAATTTTTTCTTCAATTGTTGGAATCTCTGTAATCATACGCATGGCCACAATTCTTCGCTGGGCCTGGCTTTCTGAATACTTAAGAGCCTGCATGCAGTACGAAAACAAACTGGGAAATCCCAGAGCAGAATAGAGTCTTCGTCTTTGGATTTCCTGCAAGTGACGCAGGATCTCGGTTAAGACTTCGCGCTCGGATGTCACCAGTGATTTTGTTTTTTCAAGTAACTCTTTGTCAGATAAACTATTTAAGTTCATAAAGCCCCCCATTTAAACCAAACATAACACGGTATTTTTCGCACGAATTTTTCCTCCTTAAACCGACGCAAGCTGGTTTCTAAAAATAGAGAGTTCGCAGGCCTGCATAGTTATGGCAGCACTCAGCTAAAGGCCCGCAAGTGACTTTAACAAGGGTGCAGTGCTGGCGATGCAATGACGTATAAATTTTTTCGAAAATTTATTAAACTGATGTCAAGGAAAGTTTAAAAAAATAATACCAAAATATTAAAAATGGAATTAACTTGTATGAAAATCAGTGAATGATTTTTAGGCCCTTAAGACTGTAAGGCACTTGGGATTTCATGGCCTTTGTTGACTGAGCGCCAACTTTATCTGATTCAGGAGGCGTCAAAATTTGGGTTGTCCCATACTTTACCCCATCCTGAAGTTCGTAAACAGAAAAAACCACTTTCCACTGACTTGATTTAAATCGCACCACGATTTCAGAGTGTACCGTGGTGCCGGCCTTCACGTCGTTATGGTTGACAGTTGTGGTGCCCTGCACCAGTTCCACTTCGGGGGGTAAAATCCAGTCCATGGTAAGCTCGTTATAATCTTGTGCCACGGTAGCCTTGCCGGTTAATGTGATGTCGAGGTTTGGATCATCGTATTTTGTTTGAGACGGAATTATTTCAAGTGCCAGCGGGCCCTTACTTTTAGAAATTGCACCATTTGAAAAAAGCAATAGTCCTACTAAAAAAAAATTTGAAATTAAGGACATACTTGTGCTCCTCCCGCGGTCAAGGTGTAGTTAATGCTCCCCGCGCCAGTATAATATTGCACGACCACTAAATAATGTCCAATTGCTAAGGAGGGCGTTAACGATACACTTCCATTATCAGTAGTGCTGTCGTTAAAAAGGACCATGTCTGAAACATCAAGTTCAATGGGGCTATAGTTATTAAAGAGATTGTGGTCGCGTCTCATAATAAATAAATCCATATCTTCGCTGCCTGGAGAGGAATAATTGAGGGTAAAATTTATAGTACCATTTGATGTTTTGATATAATCCCAATAATCAAAAGAGATATAGGCGCCACTTCCATTAGTGGCGGTAGTAGTACTTTTAGGAATTGCAGTAGTACACGCGCCCCCTTGAACCTTTGTGGCGTAGCCTGTGCGATTAGCGACCTGATTCTCACTACCTAAAAGTGCAGTGTAGCTGGTGCTGCCAGAAAATGCCGCGTGAACTTCTTGAAAAAGTCCGAAAGACCTAAAGTTTACGCTTAATGTTTTTAATGCTGTAAATGCGGCCCACAGTTGATCAAAAGTGCCGGCGCCATTTACAGTATCAAAGCTATCGTCCCCAGCATTTGTGGCGTCTACGGCGTCATAGAGTGATCTCGTAATGCCAAACTCTCTAAAGTTTCCTTCTCCCGCCTCGTTACCTTTATCAAAACAACCAGAACCGGGTATGTTTTGAGTTTGGCAGATATATTCTGTGCTCACATTAAAGTATATCTGCGGAGACCCGCTTATGTTTCCGACAGTGTCGCGGTAAAAAGAAACTCCAGTAACTGCCGCTTGTAAAAAATTTGCCCAACCTTCGCTCCACGCTAGCCGTGCATCAATCGCCGTTGTGCCCGAATGGCCACCGCCGGGAGAGTCAGACGTCGAATAGTGAGCTTCGATAAAATGGCCATACTCGTGAATAATAATTGAAGAATCAAAATGATCGGTATCCGCACTGTCGGTATCGCCGCTAATGCCACCCAAGATATATAAATAATCTTGGCTAGGCACATAAAAACTTAAGCCACTGCCATTATCACCAAGATAAGAGTTGGGATTAAAACCCTTTGTCCAATATACGTTTACCTTAAAGGTAGGTGTATAAGGTGTGCAGGTTAGACTTTGGCTCTCAAAAGATCCGGTCATGCTGGCACACGAAGCTGTTTTAGTGACCAAGTATTGGTTGGTGTCTAAGATTTTATCTAAAATGTTAAAAGCACCGCCCTCAAGAGTTCCGGTAGCAGGGGCAGTAATTGTACCAACGCTTTTTGAGGAATCAGGCGTAAATGTTGTTGAAATAGTATAGTGGGTATTGCTTGTCGGATTATTAAGTATGCTAGCTTTATACTGTGAATTATTGGCACGTGAGCTTATTTTCACGGTCCATGTCTCGCCAGTCGTGTTTGCCTGAAAAGAAAAATTCCCGCTGCCGTCAGTTTCTGCACATTGAGCAATAGCACCGGCTTCGTTATAAACGACGACTTCGGCAAAGCGAATGGGTTTTGGTGTTGGATCAACTCCACCCAGGCCGCTCGAAGAGGATGTGCGAAATTGGTACTTGGCTGTACCAGTAATAGTTGCCGGCGAAGAATAGGTGATAGAATTTGAACAATAATTCGCCTCAGCTCTCACCGAAACTGAAGTATCAGGCCGGTTTTTGCCACACCCTGAGTAAATCAAAACTATCGCGAGCGGGAGTAATGGAATGAGTAAAAATTGGCGGCCAATCATCATGATCTTATCGGCAAAAGAACCACAAAAATTAAGTCTCATATTGAAACACTCTCGTCTCTATTGTATAAGAATAAATATGGAAAAGGGCTGCAATTCTGACATCACGGCTTTAGGCAAATCGTACCATGTCCAGACTGAGGACTGGGGCCTTAAAAACCCATTTATTGTTAGCCAAATATTTCGCAATGGTGCAATTGTGAAAAGTGTAAAGAATCCCTACGAAAAAATACTTCCGCGTGGGCTAAGGTCTGATAGTCCCTCCATTCGTCTGGCTCTACGCAAGCAGCATCAAGAAATTCTAGACCTTCTCAATTCTGGTCAATTCGTTCTATAACCGTTAACATATAAGAATGATTTCACTATCTCATATTTATAAGACCTATCCCGGGCCCATTCATGCACTCAGTAATTTTGATTTAAATATAGAAAAAGGGGAGTCGGTATTCATAACTGGTCCCAGTGGCTCAGGAAAAACAACTTTGTTTCGTTTGGTGTCTGGCTTTGATCGACCCAGTTCGGGAGCGATTTCTGTCGCTGGATTCAATATCAATGAACTTACTGAAAAAGAAGTTCCCTATTTTCGTAGAAATATTGGTGTCGTGTTTCAAGATTTCAGATTACTAAAAGATCGTACCGTTTTTGAAAACGTTGCATTACCTCTTGAAATCAAAGGTCAAAAATTTGTCGGTATAAAACAAAAAGTAAATGAGATGCTCGATATTGTTGGTCTCACGTTTAAGCGCGAACAACATCCGGAGCAGCTGTCGGGCGGAGAGCAGCAGCGGGTCGCTATTGCGCGCGCCCTCATTCATCAACCAGGCGTATTAATAGCGGACGAGCCGACAGGTAACTTGGACGAAGAGCTAAGTTTGGGAATAATGGAGCTGCTAGATAAGGTCAATGCTCAAGGCACCACGGTACTAATTGCCACTCACGATATGGACCTCGTCAAAAAAAAGCGGCGCCGAGTGATTCAGATTAAATCAGGTAACATTGTAAAGGACTCAAAAAATGAACCAAATGCTTTGGGCTAATTTAAAGAGAACCTGGACCCATCACTTTGGAACTCAGATGACTACTCTCATAGTATTGGCGGCATCATATGCGATTATTTGTTCATTTTTGACCTTAGGTCAAAATTTGAGAAACATTTTATCGCTTTGGGGTGACTCAATTCAAATGACGGTTTTTTTAAAGGAAGAAACAAAAGAAGATAGTGGCAACGAAAAACTGACTCAACTAAAAACGAGGCTACAAGCTATAAACGGCGTAGATGATGTAAAATATGTTTCGAAGCAAGAGGCCGCCGAAAAATTTAAAATGGAAATGTCGGGCTTTATGCCAGAAGTCTTTCAGGACGAAGAATTTATCGCACCATTTCCATCGAGTTTTATTATAAGTTTCAAAGACCAACTAAAGCAAAAAATCGACACCCTAAGGCTTGCAGAAATTGCTAAACAAATATCAGGTTTTGAGGGAGCCGAGGACATTGCTTATGGTCAAGACTGGCTCAACAACTATGCCAGCTTTATTAAGGGAATAAATAGTATGGGGCTGGCATTGGTTTTAGTTCTCCTTTCAGGAAGTGTCTTCGTAGTCGGCACCTCTATAAAGACTTCTATTTCTGCGAGACGCGATGAAATCGAAATTATGGAACTCGTCGGGGCTACAAGTCAGATGATCAGGTGGCCCCTTGTCGTCGAAGGACTTTTTTTAGGACTTTTGGCTTCAACTGTGGCTGTGTTTCTAACTTTTTTTGCTTTTACCTTTGTTAGAGAGTCCATGGCCACCCAGGCTTTTTTTCTAGCAGTTCAAAGCCAGTTCCAATTCTTAAGTGGGCTATATGTTTTCCTGTTCATTAGTACGGGAACAATTTGTGGAGGGCTAAGTGCCTTCTTCTTTGCAAGAAAGCTAAATCACGGATGGTTGGCATCTCAGAGATCCGAAGTTTGAAGAAGGAAATAATTAGCTCCATAAGCGGAGCTCTTGCCATGGTCCTATTCCTTCAGCCAGTAATTGCAATTGGTGAAAATTCAAACATGTCTTTAGAAGAAGGAGCCAAACAGAATATAATTGATGCCTATAAAAGCGGAAAAATAAATTTAGAGGAGCTCGAAACTCAGCGAAGAGAAACACTGGGTGTCTTGTATAGAATCAATAGAATGATCCAAAGAATAAACACTGAGAAGGCCCGGTTGACAGACAATTTATTGAGCCAAGAAAGTAAAATCAACCGCCTAACGAATGTTATTGGGAGCCTTCAGTCAAAAATCTTGGTGGAGAAAAAGAAAATGCGAGCACAGCTAAGGACCATCTATCAACTTTCAGGGCAGGGCGCGCTCCGCTTAGTTTTTTCAAATAAAACGTCACATGACCTGGATCGAGATTTAAAATTTCTTAATCTTCTTGTCGGAAAGAATTATACGGGACTCAGAGAATATCACAAATTAATCGCCTACAATAATCAACAGAGAATAGCCCTAACCGACACCCTCAAGAATTACGAAGAACTTAAAAACAAAATTAAGGCAAAAGAAGAAGTACTGCTGGTAAAACAGCGAGAAAAAAAGGCTTTAGTTTCAAGAGTCGAACAAAAGCGCAGGGTTCAGATTTCTACTATTGGCGATTTACGGGACAAAACAAAAAATCTATTAAATTCGTCGGGCTCGGGTGACTCAGATTTAAAAAGTGTGTTACTAAAAAGTTTTTTCGAGCAGAAGAGCCGTCTTGAGAATCCTGTTAAAGGAAAGGTCAATCAGGAGTATGGGCTACTAAAGGGCGGACGGTTCAATTTGGCGATCAGCTCAAAAGGCCGTCAGTATGGCACTGTACTCCATGAGAGCGTACGTACCGTATATTCGGGTGTGGTAGCATTTGTGGGGCGATTAAAAACATTTGGGAAGACCTTAATAATTGATCACGGAGATCATTACTACACCGTTTATGCAAATCTGGCAGGAATCGATGTGAGCGTCGGCGACAAGGTAGGTACCCTTCAATCGATTGCCACGACAGGCGCATCTCATAAATTCGGAACAGGATTATATTTTGAAATTAGACATTTTTCAGAACCTGAGGATCCCTCTCGATGGATCAAGATGGTTTCAGATGGAGCAATACCATGAGTCGAAGAAAGACGAAAATCATTCTGGGGACATTTATTTCGATTGTTACAATTATCTGTGCTGCTCTGTTGTTTGGTGGACTTAACGGAAAGGTTTCGGCGGCTGACAGGTATTCTGACCTTCAGATTTTCACTAAGGTTTTAAATCTTATCGGAAAGTATTACGTTGAAGAGGTTGATACCAAAAAACTTATTTACGGAAGCATCAAAGGGATGCTGAGAGAGCTAGATCCGCATACAAACTTTTTATCGCCAGAGGTATACGAAGAATTCGAGTCAGAAACATCGGGAAAGTTTGGCGGACTGGGTATTGAAATAACAATTCAGAAGGGGCAACTGACAATTATTGCTCCCATCGAAGATTCGCCCGCTTGGAAAGCGGGAATTAAGGCCGGGGACAAAATAATAGAAATCGACGGCGTTGTCACAAAGGGCTTAACGCTCGTAGAGGCAGCTCAAAAAATGCGAGGTGAAAAAGGTGCAAAAATAAAACTGACTATTTTTCGAGAGGGATTTACTGATCCGAAAGACTTTACAGTCACACGCGAAGTTATAAAGCTCCATTCAGTTAAATACACAGACATGGAGGATGGCTATGTTTATATAAAGATCACTAACTTCATAGAAAACACCGAGAGTGACCTGCAAAAACATCTTGAGGCACATATCAAGAAATATAAAAATACAAAAGGCATTGTCTTAGATATGCGCGGCAACCCTGGTGGGATTTTGGATCAGGCCATTAAGGTCAGCGATATGTTTATCGAAGACGGAATAATCGTGTCCACTATTCCACGAGATGAGTCCGTCAAAGAGGTGGCTATGGCAAAAAAATCTAAAGACTACGTGGGATTTCCAATTATCGTATTGATCAACGAATCCTCGGCCAGTGCTAGCGAAATTGTGGCGGGAGCTCTTCAAGATAACCAGCGGGCGCTTATCATGGGCCAGAGAAGTTTTGGCAAGGGTACCGTACAAACGGTGGTAAAACTGGGTGATGGCTCGGCACTAAAAATGACTACGGCTCGCTATTTTACCCCCAGTGGCAAATCCATTCAGGCCGAAGGCATTCATCCGGATATTATATTAGAACAAATTGAACCCGAGACCTTGGAGAAATCTGGCGGACAGGGCGCGGTAACACGTGAAGCCGATATCGACGGGCATCTTGGAAAAAAGAAGAAGTCGAAAGCAACTGCGCCGGGAACGATAAGCGAAGGTGACACTTTTGCCTTTTGGTGGAGTCAGACCAAGAACAAAGACACCAAAGATCTAAGCCCTAAACAAATGTTGTTGGGTCGTGATTTTCAAGCGCTGCAAGCCTATAATTATTTAAAGGCCTGGAGTGTGATGAAATCTTTTGCCGTTCAACGCGCTAACAAGAGCGAAAAGTAAGGCGCGCTGAGTGCCTTAGGTTTGTGGGGGCGGCAGCTTATCTTTTTCGATTTCTTTTATTTTTGCTGTGGCTTCTAATAACTTAATCACATTATTTTCAGTGACTTGATAACTCAGGCGAGAACGTAGATCGGGGTTGCTGTAGTATTTTCGCAATTCCGCGATATCAATACCTGTTGTTGTCGAATACTGAATGAGTTCTTTTTCAAGGTCGCCTTCCTTTGGCTTAAGATTGTTATCTCGAGCCAATTTATCGACCAAAAAATAGGAATGGACTAAGAAGTTCGCGGTTTTGTCAAAATCAACATCCCAATCAGTTTTATATTTTTCGTACTCATCGGCGCTCATGCCCTGTGACAACATGCGCTGCCTAAAATCTTCAACGAGTTTAGTTTTCTGTTCGTCTCTTAGGGACTTGGGAATTTCTACGGGATTGGCTTGAGTTAAAGCCTGCATTAAACGTTTTTTGAAATCCTCACGAATGCGCCCTTCTTCTTGTGTGGTGACATTTTTTTGAAGCTCTTCTTTAAATTCGGCCAAGGTACTTTTGCCAAATTTTTTGGCGAACTCATCATCAAGTACAGGAACATGTTTTTCACGAATTTCGATAACTTTAACTTTAAACGTAACGGTTTTGCCGGCAATCTCTTTGAAATGGTAGTCGCCGGGCATGGCTTGTTCAAAACTTTTTTCGTCGCCGGGTTGTAATCCCATCAAGTGCTCTTCAAACCCAGGCACAAACTGACCACCGCCAATTTCGACCGGCATTTTTTCGCCTTTTACTTCTTTGATGGCGACACCATTCTCAAAACCTTCAAAATCAACTACTACCGAATCACCTGTATGCGCGGGTCGAGTTTCCTTAACGGTTTCAAGCCGAGTTTGTCTCTGTTGAAGTTGTGCCACATGCTCTTCAATCATGGCGTCTGTGACGTTTAGTTTTTCTTTCAAAACATCCAGATTTTCAAAATTTATTTTTGAGATTTCAGGTTTAATTTCGAAAGAGGCCGTAAACTTTAAATCGAGATCTTCGCCAACAGTTTCTATATCTACCGAAGGGGCATTTACGGGAATAAGGGCATGCTCACCAAGTGCTTTGCTATAGTGGGTTTGAATAAGATCTTGTACGACATCCGGAAAAAGTCGGTCTTTATACATACCCCGAATCATATCTAAAGGAGCCTTGCCTTTGCGGAAGCCCTTGATTTCAGCGTGTTTTTGCGCATTTTTATAGGCGCGATCAAATGCTTCTTTAACAAGTGCTACTGGTACTTCGATGTTGAGCTTTCGCTCAAGGGCTGATACTTTTTGTAAGTCAGATTTCATAATTTTCTCCGTAAAACCAGGGGAATATAGAGTACACAAATGCACATGGCAAGGATCATATAATTTGAAGACGCAAAAAATAGCATTTGTAACAGGCAAGGGTGGGACTGGGAAGTCAATGGTCGCTTTATCTATGGCATACCACCAGGCTGTTTTAGGCAAAAAAACATTGTTAGTAGAACTGGCGGAGAGTAGTTTTTTTCAATTTTTGACCGATAAAATCCAATTGGATTTTGCCCCCCAAGAAGTAAAATCGAATCTTTATGTCTCTAGATGGGATGGCGCTACCTGTCTTCGTGATTATTTTTTGCACTTAGTACGCTCCGAAACGCTCTTAAAAATAATTTTCGATAATCCATTTATGAAAACCCTAGTAGATGTTGGCCCATCGCTTTCAGAACTAGCAATTGTTGGAAAAATTACAAGCGGCGCAAGAGAGATCGGGCCTCAAATGGATTTTGACTTAATTGTGATCGACGCCTATGCGACGGGGCATATGTTGGCCTTGATTCGCGCCCCTTTTGGGATCGCGGAAGCCGTGAAAATCGGACCCATGGCTACACAATGCCGAGACATTATTAAGACTCTTCGAGATAAAGAGGTTACGAGTTATTACATTGTAACTATCCCGGAGGAATTGGCAATAACAGAGTCCATAGAGCTGTGGAATGCGCTGAATCTAGAAATAGGAGTAATCCCCAAGTTTATTTGCAACAAGCTCGTAATGCCGCCAATTACTAAGACCGAGCTCATCGAGTTAAGCCGAGAACCTATTGGTGAAGGTGCTAGCGGTTTTATAAAATTTATTTTGGATAAGGTAGAGTTTCAGGCAGTTCAATTAGAAAAAATAAAAGACCTTGCCGGGCCGGTAGTTGAAATTCCTCATTTTTTAACTGCTAAATCTACCGATTTAGTTGATAAAATGTCTTGGTACTTGAAAATTTAATATGGATGAAATTCTAAAAAAATATAAAGTTATCATTTGCGCTGGCAGCGGTGGCGTAGGCAAAACCACAATTGCTGCTGCCCTGGCTGTAAGGGCGGCAGAGTCCGGCATGAATGTGCTTGTACTTACTATTGATCCTTCAAGGCGGCTCGCAACTTCTCTGGGAATATCTAAGGATATTGATCAAGATGTTTTTGTTCCTCAGCAGAAATTTAAGGGTAAACTTTATGCGGCCGTATTAAATTCGAAAAAAACATTCGATGATTTTGTTATGAGGTGTGCGACCAATCCAGAAGTGGCAAAAAAGTTTATGAAAAACCGCCTTTATATTCAAATGTCTACCAAGCTCAGTGGCTCCCAGGAGTTTACAGCCATGGAGCGGCTTTACTCGAGTTTTGAATCAGCAAAGTATGACCTAATAATTTTAGATACTCCGCCTACTAAGCACGCCGTAGATTTTTTGCGAGCGCCGCAAAAATTAAATGCCATGTTCACTCAATCGATGTCGCAATGGCTTATCGGCGCCCAAGAAAAATCCAAATCGTTTTTTTCGAGGTTTTTAGGACCTTCTCAGGTCTTTCGTATCCTCGCTAAGGTCACTGGGGCCCAATTTGTCGATGAGCTGGTCGACTTTTTTCAAAACATTCAGGCTTGGCAAGAAAAAGTGGGACAAAGGACCATTGACGTCCACCGGCTACTCACCAGTGAGAAAACAGGTTTTGTTTTGATTTCTTCTTTTGATAGCAATAAAATAGAAGAGGCTAAGTATTTTTACAAAGAGATACAGAGAGATGGGCACCATTTAGCAGGGGTTATTATTAACCGCTCTCTGCCAGTATGGGGTAGGACAGAAAAAGAGGGGCCTTCTAAGCTGGCCAACTATTACGAGGAGTTTGTGAAATATTACTCTGAAAGAGAAAATTCATTTGTTGAGTTTCAAAGGAGCGTGGCGCCAGGAACAAGCTTTGTGAGGATTCCTGATTTTAATCAAGACGTCAGTGGGCTTGAAAGCCTGACTGAAATATCTCATTTATTGGTAGGAGGGCGAGCCTGAATGAAACACCTTGTCTCGATTTTATTGTTGTCATCTTGTCTTTTGAATTGTACTGCGAAAAAGAAAAAATTAGAAATGGAGCAAGCCTATGTAGAAGGGGTCAGTGACTCAAAGCTCATAAGTAATATAGAAATGCTTATTGAAAAAGAAAAATATGCCGAGGCCTTGGCCGAAACAAAAGCCTTTCAAGAAAAAAAATCTCCGTCGAAATATAGTCAGGACGTAAATTATTACAGCGCTCGCGCCGCCGAGGGATTAGAAAATTGGGAAGGGGCATTTGCGGGTTACCGCGAAGTCATTCGGAATCCTATTACAACGGACGAAATTAAAAATAAGGCTCTCTATCGCCAATCATTTGTTTATGAGGCTTTAAACCAGGACGAAAAAGTCGTTGCCACCTTGCTTGACCTAAAAAAAAGAAAGGTAAAAGTGCGAGACCAGGTATTTTTAGCAGAAATTCCTGCCCGATTAGCATCCATATATGCCCGCTTGGGGAATCGAAAAATGGCTGATAGCTATTACGCAGAGGCCGAGGCAGGAATAAAGGAACTTCAGGCGACTCAGCCCTCGGGAGACCATCGAAAATGGTTACCCAAGACCCTATTTTTTATGGGTAATATGTCGGCGAGAGAGTTTCGCGAACAAGACTTTGAGGCCAGCATTAAGCCTCTCGAAAAAGCACAGGGTTATCTGTTAAGAGCAATGACAATGAAAGACGAAGTCTGGTCAAAAAAAGCTTCTGAGGAGCTTTACAAAATCTATAAGGACATCACATTGGCTATTTCTAGGGTCCAACTACCAGAGAACACCGACGAAGAAGTTGCACAGAAAGAAGCTCAAACAAAAAAATGGCAAATGGCAACGACAGCGACGGAGTCATTGAAAAGACTGCGAATGGCATTGGATGCAGAGACAGATATTTCTTCAGAAAGCAAATTGAGTTTTATGACGTTTTTAGATGAACAGGAGCGAGAGATGGGCAAAGTTTTAGAGGAAACTCCCATTACATCGCGAATGACGGTCGAAGCGCAAAAAAGGCAAGGGCTCAAACGCGCAGGACGAGTAGAAAATCCTGATCCTATGTTAGAAGAGCTGCCCAAAAAGGTTCCAAAAAAAGGACCGAAAAAATGACATCGTTAGTGAGTCTTTTTAGCTCGGGATTTGCCGCGCCCCTTAAGGGAATTGTCTTTATTTTTAAGAATCCTTCGCTTTGGATTTGGGCCCTACTGCCTTTTTTCTTAAACGCGGTTCTCGTTGTAGTTTCGTTTTCTTGGGCCTTTCAAAATTTGGCTGATATGGTGTTTTCAGTTTTGGCCTTCTTAGGCTTTTCCGTCCATTCCGGAGTGTTTGCTTGGATGCTTTTCTATTTTTTTAAAATATTACTTTGGATTATTTTTTTTATTTTCCTTTCTTTTGTGGCTTACCTATTTGGTCAAATTATTTCGTCACCTTTTAGCGCGGTTTTATCAGAAAAATCATTGATAAAACTCAATGTCATTAAGGATAGGCCGTTCCTATTAAAGATCTGGCTAGCAACAAGCATAAAAATGATGCGAATTTCTCTCGTTAAGGGAGTCCTATTTTTATTAATTGGGGTAGTACTTTTTTTTGCAGGAATGATTCCTGTCATAAATATTTTAGTGCCCTTCGCTGTACTTCTGACTATTGCGTTCGACAGTGCTGATTACTCATTTGAGAATTTGCATATGACCTTGCGCGAAAGGCTCGCATTTTTTAGAAAGAATTTTTCGATTTTTGCGGGATATTCAATGGCACTCGGGATAGTGCTGTTCGTGCCGGGATTAAATTTTTTTCTGTTTCCGGCTTCAGTGGTTGGCTCCTCACTCTTAATTGCCCAAATAAAAGACCCTCCAGAGGACGCACCAAATGTTAAAAGCTAAAATCCATGACCAAGTTGTCAAAAAGCGAAAAGATATTGAAAAGTGGTTTTCTGAAAAAAGAAAAGAGTTAAAATTCCCAATCTACTCTAGCTTTGATATTCGAGACTCAGGGTATAAAATAGCCAATGTCGATGCCAATATTTTTCCGGCGGGATTTAATAACATATGCGAGGTAGATCGCGACCGAGCTCCGACCCTTGTCGCCAATTATTTAAAAAACCATTATAGTGAAAATTTAAAAAACATTGTTCTCCTCACCGAAGAACACACTCACAATTCTTACTACTGGGAAAATATTTGGGCACTAAAAAATATTTTTGAAAAAGCCGGCAAGATAGTCAGAATCGCCATTCCGCGTGAATTTTCTGGGCATTTTCAAGCTGACACAGCGAATGGAAATAAAATAGATGTGTACTCTGCAATTCGTAAAGGCACTTCGCTAGAGGTCGACGGCATGACTCCCGATTTAGTCGTAAGCAATAACGATTTTTCTGAGTCTTATGCCGACTGGTACGCCGGGCTAAAAGCGACGATCAATCCGCCTCGAGAAATGGGTTGGTATAGGCGCAAAAAAAGTGATTATTTTCGCGAGTACAATTCGGTCATGGCAGAGTTTTCACAGGTTATCGAAGTTGATCCCTGGTGTCTTCAGGTTGATACCGAATTATTTGAGCACTTTGATATTGGGGACGAAAAAGTGATGGGCGAGGTGGCCAGTAAAGTCGACATCATGATCAAAAGAATTCAAGAAAAATACCTCCAACACGGAATTGCCGAAGCGCCCTTTATTTTTATAAAAAACAATTCAGGTACATATGGGTTAGGTGTTCTGCAGGTGAAATCGGGCGAGGAGGTCATGAAACTCAACTACAAGGGCAGAAAAAAAATGAAAGCCGCCAAAGGCGGTCGAGAGGTCAGTGAAGTTATTATTCAAGAGGGAATCTCGACAAGCCTGGTGTCGGGCACGGCCGTCGCAGAGCCCACTATATATCTGTTGGGCTGTGAACTACTAGGAGGATTTCTGCGCACCCACAGCGATAAGAGTTCGCAGGAAAGTTTGAACAGCCCCGGCGCTGTCTATAAACGTCTTTGTGTTTCTGACCTCGAGATCAACGTCGAGGGCAAACCAATGGAAAACGTCTACGGCTGGATTGCGAGGCTGGGACTTCTGGCAATTGGTCGAGAGTACAACTCATTTCTAAAGACCTTATAATTTCGAGACGATAAGCGGGTGTGGAGGTCTATCTGCACGATAATAAGTATGTGCATGGCTCTTTTTTATTCGCCTTTTTTTTCGCTGTCGGTTGGTGGTGGGGTGCTATGCCTTCTAGTAGTATCGAGGATTTTTTAAAAAGTAGAAATCCCGCCAATATGGACGCACAAAATGACCTCTCCTCTTTTCAAGGCGAAGAGTTAGAGTCACGAACAAAGTCTATTTTACTAGATAATGTGCGAGTCACTAAAGATCAATCTGGCGAGAACTTTGGTGTGGAGATCGGACATTTCGTGGTTCGTGGCGATGGCGACGAAAAAGAATTTGCCTGCGGTTATTTTGAACGCGTGACTTTGATTTTTAGAGGGGAGGGGATCGCCACTAGCGGTCATCCTCCAGAAATGATTGTGTCCGCAAACTGTGAAGTATCAAAAAATATAAATCGACTAAAGGCGCTGTGGATTCCATTTGTAAAAATTCGAGATCAACAAGCGAGTGATTTTATCGTGACCTTTGACGGATACCCCAAGATTGAATTTAAACATATGTCCGGCGACTGGCCTGTGACTTGGTATTTGCACACGGTACGCCTAGATAGCGAACAGTTTCCTGAGCGAATGATCGAAGCCGACATGGAAAGTGCCGGCAAAGCTGTGCTCTATCAACTAGATTTTCTGAATTAACTCCAACCACGTTCTAATCATCACACCCGAAGCCCCTTTTTTGGGATTGTAAGCTACGCGATCACCAGTGTGCCAAGCGGTTCCAGCAATATCAAAATGCGCCCAGGGGATTTCTTCATCCACAAACTGTTCTAAAAATCCGGCAGCTGTTGCGCTACCGGCGCCACGACCTGAGGTTGAGACGTTTGACAGGTCTGCGTAGGTACCTTTCATGTCGCTGACATGAAAATCCACCAAGGGCATATGCCAGACGAGCTCACCACTTTGCTCAGCAGCCTCCTTGGCCTTTTTTGCCAAACCAGCGTCACGAGTAAAAAATCCGCAATGAATATTACCCAGCGCTACCGACATGGCTCCCGTTAAAGTTGCCATATCCAAAATTGCGGCCGGTTTTTTTTCTGAGGCATAAACCAAAGCATCTGCTAAGATAAGGCGGCCTTCGGCATCGGTATTATTGATCTCTATTGATTTGCCATTGCGAGCCACCAAAATATCACCGGGCTTAATGGCACCCCCACCAGGCATATTTTCTGTAGAGGGAACAAATCCCAAAAGATTAACCTTAAGTTTTAGTTTTGCCGCGGCCAAAATCGTACCTATGACGTTGGCGCCACCGCACATATCAAATTTCATTTCTTCCATTCCAGCCGAAGGTTTAATGCTGATGCCGCCCGAGTCAAAGGTGAGGCCCTTACCCACTAGTGCAACAGGTTTTTTGGACTTACCGCCGCCAGAATATTCCATCACGATAAAGCGAGGCTCTTGTTCACTTCCAAAGGATACTCCTAAGAAAGAGCCCATTTTCTCGCTTTTGATTTTTGCCGAATCCCAGACGGTAACTTTAACTTTATATTTCGTTAGCTCGTCTTTTGCTTCTTTCGCTAAAACTGTGGGAGTCATGAGGTTGCCGGGAGTGTCGCCAAGCCTTCGCGCAAAATTTATTGCACTAGCAATTTTTTCTCCATCAAGAATTCCAGCACCAATTTGCTTTTGGTCGGCAGTGCTATCGCTAACAATTAGTACGTGGTTTAACTTTCCATCTTTTTTATCGGAATCTTTTTTATACTCGTCAAAGCAATAAGAGCCTAAAACAATTCCTTCAGTAAGGACTTGAGCTAGTTTGTCTTTCTTGGCGCGCGTAGAAGCGAGTGAACCAATACTAAAGGATGCGCTTTCAATTTTTGCTGAATTTAGCTCTTTAAGAGCAACAGCGGCCGCTTGGCGAAGAGTGTCGAGAGAAAATTTTGCTTTGTCCCCGAGGCCAATAGACAAGACATATTTAAAGCCATCACAATTTGCATTTCTAAAGAGAACGGCCTCTTTAAATTTTCCAGTTATTTCGCTCGAAGAACACAAAAGAGATTTTACGTCGTTGGAACAAGGTCCCACTAAGGCGGCTGTTTTTTTATTTACAGTCCCTGAAAAGGCAAAGTTAACCAGCGCCAATGTTTCACTTTGAGACGATATTTTTTTAAATTCGATTTTCATTTATGATGCTCCCCAGCAGAAAAGTGCGCCTTAATACAGAGCGCCAAGACCAAAAGCCAATAGATAAGTGGGCGAAAGGTATCATAAACATTTCAAATTGGTAAAGTGATTTTAAATTACTAATAACAGTTTAAACCTATCCTTTATTAGCCGAGAAGCCCTTGTCAGATCAGTAAGAGTGCTCAGATTAAGGTAATTGTACGAAGAGGAGTAGGCTGTGCCATTAGTACCAATAGTTGTTGAACAGACGTCCCGGGGAGAACGAAGTTATGATATCTACTCCCGATTATTAAAGGATCGCATAATCATACTGGGAACTGTGGTTACGGATGATGTTGCTAATCTTATCGTAGCGCAAATGTTGTTTCTGGAGTCAGACAGTCCTGATAAGGACATCCATCTTTATATAAATTCGCCCGGTGGAAGTGTTTCTTCGGGTCTTGCCGTCTATGACATTATGCAGTTTGTAAAATGTGATATTTCTACTGTGTGCATTGGTATGGCAGCAAGTATGGGTTCTCTATTATTGACTGCGGGCACCAAGGGAAAGCGCTTTATTATGCCTCATAGTAGAGTTATGATCCACCAACCGCTCATTAGTGGTGGCGGAATTTCTGGGCAGGCAAGCGATATTGAAATTCAAGCCCGAGAAATGATTAAGACTAAAGATAAATTGACCGAAATCTATCATAAACATACGGGTCAAAAACAAGACGCTCTCAATAAGGCGATGGATAGAGATAACTATTTGAGTCCCCAAGAAGCGGTTGATTTTGGAATTGCCGATAAGATTATTGAATTTAGAAAAGGCGTCGGAAGGAATGATAAATGAGTAAAAACAATCATGGTTCATTGACGTGTAGTTTTTGTGGAAAAAGTCAAAAAGAAGTCAAAAAACTTATAGCGGGACCTAGCGTATATATTTGTGATGAATGTATCGACTTATGTAATGATATTATTTCTGAGGAGCGGGACCGCGAAGAGACAACAAAGGGCTCGCTTAAAGTTCCCAAGCCCAGTGAAATCAAGGCACACCTTGATGATTATGTTATCGGCCAGGATCGAGCAAAAAAGGCCCTCGCTGTCGCCGTTCACAATCACTACAAACGCATAAACAGTTTAAAAGGCAAAGACGATATTGAAATTGCGAAGAGTAACATTCTATTAGTTGGTCCCACTGGCTCTGGCAAAACGTTGTTAGCGCAAACTATCGCGAAAGTTCTAAACGTGCCTTTTGCAATGGCCGACGCCACCACACTAACCGAAGCCGGTTATGTGGGTGAGGATGTAGAAAACGTGGTGCTGTATTTGCTACAGGCTGCCGACTACGATATCGAAAAATGTCAAAAAGGTGTTATTTACATCGATGAAATAGATAAAATCTCACGAAAATCTGAAAACCCTAGCATTACGCGTGACGTAAGCGGCGAAGGTGTTCAACAAGCTCTTTTGAAAATCTTAGAAGGTACAGTGGCCAATCTACCACCCAAAGGTGGCCGCAAACATCCCCAACAAGAATTTGTTCAAGTAGACACGTCTAATATTCTCTTTATTTGTGGTGGAGCCTTTGTCGGACTAGAAAAAATAATTGAGCGCAGAACTGAACAAAGGTCTATGGGAATTACGGCTGATATCAAAACTGAATCTGAAAAATCTAAAGAGAACTTATTACATAAAATAGAACCAGACGATTTGGTTAAATTTGGAATTATTCCTGAGTTCATCGGTCGACTGCCCGTGACAGCCGTACTAGACCCACTTGAGGAGTCAGCACTTCTTGATATTCTTGTTAAGCCAAAAAATGCGCTAACTAAGCAATACAAAAAGCTTTTTGGATTTGAGAATGTCGAGCTTAACTTTACAAATGATGCCCTAGTAGCCATAGCTCGTCAGGCAATTGCCCGTAAAACAGGAGCTCGCGGGTTAAGAAGTGTTATAGAAGAATCAATGTTAGAAATCATGTACGAAATTCCTTCCAAGGGGAACGTCAAAGAATGTATAATTGATGAAGGGGTCATACTGAAAAAAGGACTCCCAAAGTTGGTTTATAGGGCCGAGGGTGAGCAACCCAAATCAAAGTCGGGCACCAACGAAGACGGAACAGGTTCAGCAGAGAGCGCATAGCGGTAGATCACTTTAGAGCTTCTTCTCTCTGCTAGATCAACCAAGGAAGGGATTGATATGGCAGACAAGAAGGAATCACCCAAGGGTGAGATTTTAAAGCTACCGGTACTTCCACTACGAGATTTGATTATATTCCCTCATATGATGATGCCCTTGTTTGTCGGGCGAGAAAAAAGCATCAATGCTTTAGAAAAGGCTATGCAGGAGCAGACGTCCATCCTTTTAGTGGCGCAACGAGAAGCTAAAACCAATAATCCTGAGCCAGCCGATATCTATAAAGTCGGAACGATTGGTTCAATCATTCAGCTTTTGAGGCTTCCGGATGGCACTGTTAAGGTTTTTGTTGAGGGCAAGAAGCGCGCGAAAATATTAGATTATATTCAAACAGACACGGTTTTTGTGGCTGAGGTTGAGGTCTTAAGTCCAGGTCCAGAAACAAATGTCGAAGCCGCGGGACTCATGCGTACCGTTAAATCTACGTTTGAAACATATGTGAAACTCAATAAACGAATCCAGCCTGAAACTCTAATGCGAGTGACCAGCATAGAAAATCCAAGTGAGCTTGCCGATATTATAGTGGCGCAACTTAATTTAAAAATTGAAGACAAACAGGCTATCTTAGAAATTGTGGACCCGATCCAACGTCTAGAAAAACTCTTAAACCTCATGACTGGCGAAATCGAAATTCTTGAGGTTGAAAAGAAAATTCGTTCGCGCGTCAAAAAGCAGATGGAGCGCTCACAAAAAGAGTATTACTTAAACGAGCAAATGCAAGCCATTCAAAAAGAGCTTGGCGAACAGGATGATTATTCGGCAGAACTGCAGGAACTAGAGCTACAGGCTGAAAAGAAAAAAATGTCTCCCGAGGCCAAAAGTAAAGTCAAAAAAGAAATCAAGAAACTAAGAATGATGTCGCCAATGAGTGCGGAGGCCGCTGTCGTTAGAAACTATATCGATTGGATTTTAGCGCTACCTTGGCAGCTTTATTCAAAAACCCGCAACGATTTGGATTATGCTGAAAAAGTCCTAGACGATGATCATTGGGGCCTTGAGAAAGTAAAAGAGAGAATTTTAGAACATCTGGCGGTACAAGTGTTGTCTCCCGACATGAAGGGGCCGATTCTTTGTCTGGTGGGTCCACCGGGGGTGGGTAAGACCTCTTTGGCAAAATCCGTTGCGCGCGCCTTAAATCGTGAGTTTGCTCGGATTTCCCTTGGCGGCGTGCGAGATGAGGCCGAAATTCGCGGACACAGAAAGACCTACGTCGGCGCGATGCCCGGAAAAATTATTCAGGCGATGCGAAAAGTAAATCACAATAATCCGGTTCTCCTTTTGGATGAGATTGATAAAATGAGTAATGATTTTAAAGGGGACCCTTCGTCAGCGCTCCTTGAGGTTCTTGACCCCGAGCAAAACTGTAATTTTCAAGATCACTATCTCGAAGTTGAATATGATTTGTCGAGAGTTCTATTTTTTACCACCGCAAACTCAATTCATTCAATTCCCCGTCCATTGCTTGATCGGATGGAGCTCATATTCCTTGAGGGCTATATCGAAAATGAGAAGTTTCATATCGGCAAAAAATATTTAGTTCCAAAGCAATTAAAAATGCATGGTCTTGAATCGCGAAAAATCTCTATTAACGATGCCGCCCTAAGACACCTCATTCGATATTACACGCGAGAATCTGGGGTTAGAAACATGGAGCGCATGATTGCCACCATTTGTCGAAAGCTGGCCAGAGATATCGTGAAGCAAGAGATGCTAAAAGACTTTAGGGGCAAGAAAAAATTGAAAAACAAAGG
>Ga0163151_10004058_pt1 | contig 20176 bp, 14 predicted proteins | sample OliLakLV19MP5IB2_FD_145596 | JGI IMG/M metagenome (GOLD analysis project Ga0163151, IMG submission 145596) | Freshwater microbial mat bacterial communities from Lake Vanda, McMurdo Dry Valleys, Antarctica - Oligotrophic Lake LV.19.MP5.IB-2 | ecosystem: Environmental > Aquatic > Freshwater >... | reverse complement strand
TTCAGAACAAAATATACAAAGTTCTCAATTACGAAACCCCCTTAGAGGTCTTAAATAAACATAGAAAAAGAAAAAACACCTCCGACTCCAGTGAGTCAGGGTGTTCGGATTGAGGGGGGTTCGTCGGAGGGGTCTCTTTTGTGTATTATATCATACTATGATAAGGTGTCAATATAATGAATTTCCACATTATTACTCTCTTTCCTAACGCTTTTGGTTCCTATTTAGGGGAGTCGATTTTAAAGCGTGCCATTGAGGATAAAAAGTTAAAGGTAAAATTCTACAATCCTCGTGATTTTTCAGACAATAAGCATGCTCGGGTAGACAAACCACCATATGGTGGAGGTCCTGGTATGGTTATGCAGGCTCTGCCAGTGATAAAAGCAATTACGAAGGCTAAAGGAAATAAAAAGAAAGTAAAAATTATCTTCCTTTCTCCAGGTGGGAAACAATTCACAAACGATTCCGCAGAGAAAACCGCTAAGACTTTTTCAGACATTATTATTGTCTGCGGACGTTATGAAGGTATTGACGCTCGAGTAAAAAAAGTTTTCAAAATGGAAGAAATTTCAATTGGGCCTTTTGTTCTAACGGGCGGAGAGCTTCCAGCTATGCTGATTGTGGATTCTATTGCTCGCCAAAAAAAAGGAATACTCGGAAACTTTGATTCCATAGAAGAAAGAAGGGTTTCTTCTCATGATTCTTATACTCGTCCTGAAATCTTTGAATATAAAAGTAAAAAATACAGAGTTCCGAAGATTCTACTTTCTGGTCATCAAAAAAAGATAGAAGAATGGAAGCAAAACGCAAATAGACAGAAAAATTTGAAATAATAAGGTGGTGAAAGGCTGTATCATTCGAAATCTAAACATACTTAGGGAGATAAATGATGAGCGAAAAAAGACCTCTCATTGTTATGCCGCCAGTGTATGAAATACCTTTGGGGGTATGGCGTTGGTGCAGAATCGAGGAAGTATGCTGGGTTGCTTCGGGCGTGGCGTCTCTTGCGGGAATTTCTTTCCGACCAACGGCTGAAGATCTCGTGAGCAATTTTGCAGCCCTGATCCGACCAAATGTCCTGCCAGATGATGAAGGGAAAAAGCTTTTTCGATTTTCCCCAGACGGTTTTAGTTTAGGCGGGACAGAAGTTCCCACCAAAGAACTCCTACCGCATGTTCCTTTTCGGCTCAATATTGTGGGACCATATCCAAATAACATGTATGTGAAAGAGGACTGGGTAGCTGATGTTCTTGAGGCAATCCGAAAAGGCGCGACCTCAGCGGTTGATTATGGAGATAGAATCCTTGGATTTCCACCAAAAGAAAGCAAGAAAGGTCTTATTTCCCTTGGTGGAAAAAAAGAAACTATTGCAATTCTCCTGCCTTAGAGCGGGGAGTAGAAACAAAGCCACTCTTTCAGAGTGGCTTTTCTTTTTCTGTGGATAAATCCTTGACTCTTGTTTCTTTGCAAGTATAATCATCCCACTTCGGCAAGATTGAGTCACGGCAGAAAAAACGAAGGTTAACGCGTTGCGGAGTTAATCCTCTAGGAATCTTGCATCCTATATTCTCATAACTTCATATTTTATTAGACATCCCTTTATCGGGGTGGTTTTGTGTTTTAGTTGCGGAAAATACTATGGTACAAAAAATAGCAAAAAGAGAGAAAAAGTATTTCGGAAAGTTTAAGGAATCCAAAGCGGAGATTCCTAATTTGGTTGAGTCTCAGATCGTGTCTTTTGAGTGGCTGATTAAGGAGGGGCTTAAGGAAGTTTTCCAAGAGTATTCTTCAATTAAAGATTTTTCTGAAAAGAAATTCACTCTTGATTTTGCTGGGTTTGAGCTTGCACAGCCAAAATATGATGAGTATTACGCAAAAGAAAATAAGCTTTCATATGAGGCGCCTCTTAAGGTGCGGGTAAAGCTGAAGAATCATATTCAGAAAACCGAGAAAGAGCAGGAAATTTTCATGGCAGATTTTCCGCTCATGACCTCACACGGCACTTTTATTATCTCTGGTATTGAGCGTGTCATCGTTCCGCAACTTGCACGTTCTTTTGGTGTATTCTTCACTTCTCAGGTTCTCCGTGGCCGCCAGCTCTTTGGAGCGAAGGTTATTCCTTCTCGAGGGGCTTGGATTGAGTTTGAAACTGATCTGGATGGGGTGATCCATGTGCGTATTGATAAAAAGCGCAAATTTCCTGTGACGGTTCTTCTCCGAGCATTTGGAGCTAAAACAGATAAGGAAATACTCGACCTTTTGAAGGGCAATCAGTTTGCCAAAGCGCACCTTGAAAAAACCCTTGCGAAAGATCATGCAAAGACCCAGGACGAAGCTTTTATTGAAATTCACAAAAGACTTCGAGATGGTGATTTAGCAACGGCAGAAAACGCCAAAGAGTTTTTCCTCTCTATTTTTGGAGTAGAACGCTATGATCTTTCAAAAGTGGGTCGTTTTAGATTCAATAATCGTTTCGAGAAAGACATGGGGGATAAGGAGATTGAACGAAGAACGCTTAACCTTCACGATCTTGAGACGATCCTAGGAAATATCATTACTTTAAATAACACACCTGGTTCTGAAGAGGATGACATTGATCACCTTGGTAGCCGCCGCGTTAGGTATGTTGGTGAAATGTTCCAGCAAAAAATTCGAGTTGGGATGTCGCAGATCAAGCGAAACATTCAGAACCGAATGTCTACCGTTGATACCGACGTGATTCTTCCTGTTCAATTTATCTCTCCAAAGCCTCTCCAAGCTCGTATTAAGGAATTCTTTACGACAAACCAGTTGTCTCAGTTCATGCAACAGACAAATGCACTTGAAGAGCAGGAGCATCTTCGGACTCTTTCCGCACTTGGTCAAGGAGGCCTTAACCGCGCTCGCGCTGGGTTTGAAGTGCGTGACGTTCATCCATCTCACTATGGGAGACTCTGTCCTATCCACACACCGGAAGGACCAAACATCGGGCTCATTCTTCGCTTGGCTGTATATGCCCGTGTTAATGAATTTGGCATGATCGAAACGCCGTACGCAAAAGTGAAAGACGGAAAACTTACTGGAGAAATTGAGTTTCTCAACGCTCTTGAAGAAGAAAAATGGAACATTGCTCACGCTGCGACCCCTCATGATGAAGAAGGAAAGATTCTTGTTGAGGACGCTGAAGTTCGTTTTCAGGGTAAACCAATTTCTGTTCCAAAAGGAAAAGTGGATTATATGGACGTTGCAACAAACCAAGCTTTCTCTATTGCGACTTCAATGATTCCGTTTCTAAACCACGATGATGCGAACAGAGCACTGATGGGAAGTAATATGCAAAAGCAAGCTACTCCCTCAATTGTTCCTGAAGCACCTTTCGTTGCAACTGGTATTGAAGGTGCTGCAATTCGTGACACGGGTCGTCTGGTTCTTGCCTTAGAAGCGGGTACAGTTACTCATGTTGATGGTAAGAAAATCTCCGTAAAGAGCGACAAAGGAAAAGACAAAGAATACAAACTGGTTAATTTTTCTCGAACAAACGGTTTTACAGCTTTTCATCAGAGACCTTCGGTAGTGGTAGGTCAAAAAGTAAAGAGAGAGGAAGTTCTTGCAGACACCTCGTCCTCTGATCATGGAGAAATGGCTCTCGGTCATAATATTTTAATAGCGTTTATGTCATGGTCAGGAGCAAACTACGAAGATGCGATTGTCGTTTCTGAAAGGCTTGTCCGTGAAAGTAAATTTACTTCAGTTCATATTGAAGAGTTTGTTGTGAATGTTCGAGATACAAAACTTGGTCCTGAGGTAACGACGTGTGACATTCCAAATGTCGGCGAAGCAAAACTCAAAAATTTAGCAGAAGATGGTGTTGTCCGTGTTGGAGCTGAAGTTCGATCTGGCGATATCTTGGTTGGTAAAATTACTCCAAAGGGAGAGACGCAACTTACACCGGAAGAGCGACTTTTAAGGTCTCTCTTTGGTGAAAAAGCACGGGACGTTAAGGATACGTCGAAGCGAATGGAAGGAGGAAAGCGAGGACGTATTGTTTCAGTTCAAATTTTTTCACGCGAAAAAGGCGACAAGCTTGAAAGCGGTATTATAAAAAGAATTCACATTGAAGTTGCGCAACTAAGACATTTGCAGGTGGGAGATAAATTGGCAGGGCGTCATGGCAACAAGGGTGTTATTTCAAAGATTCTTCCTATCGAAGATATGCCATACATGGCTGATGGAACTCCAATTGATCTTATCCTGACACCGCTTGGCGTGCCGTCTCGTATGAACCTTGGTCAAATTCTTGAGCTCCATCTCGGCTTAGCGGCGTACACTCTTGGCTACCAGGCGATCGTCCCTCCATTCATGGGTGCGACTGACTCAGAAATTAAGTCTGAGTTGGTGAAGGCGGGTTTTAGAGAAGATGGGAAAATGACTCTCTTTGACGGACGGACAGGAGAATCGTTTGATCAACGTGTTGCTGTTGGATATATGTATATTTTGAAATTGCATCACATGGTTGAAGATAAAATTCACATGCGATCTATTGGTCCATATTCTCTTATTACTCAGCAGCCACTCGGCGGAAAAGCTCAAGGCGGTGGACAACGTTTTGGAGAAATGGAAGTCTGGGCACTTCTCGGTCACGGTGTGGCTCACACGCTTCGTGAAATGTTGACTATTAAATCAGACGATATTGTGGGTAGATCAGCGGCGTTTGATGCCATTGTAAAGGGGGAAGAGATCCATGAAATGAATACACCAGCGTCGTTTAATGTCCTTCTTAATAATCTCCGTGGGTTAGCGCTTGACGTTGAACTCAAGCAAGCAAAAGGGTCGACCGAAGAGGAGAGCGAAGTAGAGGAAGCCTAATATAAAGAACCATTGCCATGAATATAAAACCAAAAACAACTGACCTTAAGCATTTCAATTCTCTCGGCCTTCGTCTTGCCTCTCCAGAACGAATCAAAGAATGGTCCTTTGGCGAAATAACAAAGCCAGAAACAATTAACTATAGGACTCAGCGTAGCGAGCGAAATGGTCTCTTTGACGAAAAAATATTCGGTCCAGATAAAGACTATGAGTGTTATTGCGGGAAATATCGGGGAATTCGTTACAAGGGTATTGTCTGTGAAAAATGTGGAGTTGAAATTACTCGGTCAATTGTAAGGCGAGAAAGAATGGGCCACATTGAGCTTGCAAGCCCTGTTTCCCATATCTGGTTTCTGAAGTCGATGCCATCTCGTCTTGCTTTAGTCATGGGTATCCCTTCTGGCGAACTGGAGAAAGTTATTTACTTTGCTGGGTATATTGTCATCACTGTTTCTCAGGCTGAGAAAGAACGGATTTTAAAAGACCTTGACTCTGAATTTAAATCAAAAGTAAAAGGACTCCAAGATGAAAAATCAAAGGACGCGCTTAAAGAACTTCTTCTCACGACGAAAAAAGATATCGAAAGTATTGCAGTTGGAAAAGTTCTCGATGAAGTCGAGTATCATACATTCTCACTTCGGTATGCTACTCTTTTTGAGGCAAGTATTGGAGCAGAGGCCATTTACTCAATTTTGAAGAAACTTAACCTTGAGACCCTCCTTGTTGATCTCAAAGCAAGTCTTGAAAAGGCAAGTGCGCTTGAAATTCCAAAGCTCAATAAAAGAATCAGTGTAATTCAGCAGCTCATTACTGCAAAGCTTCGTCCAGAGTGGATGTTTTTAGTTCGTATCCCAGTTATTCCACCAGCGCTCAGACCAATGGTGCCTCTTGATGGTGGTCGGTATGCAACATCTGATGTAAACGATTTGTATCGACGGGTAATCAATCGAAATAATCGTTTGAAGAAACTTAAGGAAATTAGTGCCCCTGATGTAATCCTGCGAAATGAAAAGCGAATCCTTCAAGAAGCAGTTGATGCTCTTATTGATAACTCTATTAGACATGGAAATGCTGTGTCATCGGGAGTGAACCAAGCTCAACGTCGTCCTTTGAAATCTCTTGCAGACAATCTAAAAGGAAAGAGGGGCCTCTTCAGGCAGAATCTTCTGGGAAAGCGTGTTGACTATTCAGGTCGATCAGTTATTGTTGTCGGTCCTGAGCTAAAAATGCACGAGTGCGGTCTTCCAAAACACATGGCTCTCGAACTCTTCAAACCTTTTGTGATTTCTGAGCTTTTGAAGCGTGAGCAAGCCTTTAACATTCGTGGGGCAAGCCGTCTCATTGATGATGGTATTCCTGAAGTATGGGCGATTCTCGAAGATGTTATTAAAAATAAGTATGTGCTTTTGAACCGTGCGCCAACCCTTCACCGCCTTGGCATCCAAGCGTTCAGACCTGTGTTAATTGAAGGAAATGCTATTCAAGTGCATCCGCTTGTGTGTACAGCTTTCAACGCGGACTTCGATGGAGATCAAATGGCCGTTCACGTTCCACTTTCCGACGAGGCTCAGATGGAAGCGCGCGAAATTATGGCCGCTGATAAAAATATCTTAAAGCCGGGAAGTGGAGAACCTACCGTTGTAGCAAAGCTTCTCGACATTATTCTGGGTTGTTATTGGATGACAAAATTAGTTGCTGGTGAAAAAGGAGAGGGAAAGATTTTCCACACACCAAATAGTGCTATCACTGGTTATGAATTTGGAGAAGTAGGCTTTAGAGCGCAAATCAAGGTTCTGGGCACAGCAAACTCTAAATATGCTGAGTACCAAGGTAAGGTGTTTGAAACGACCGTAGGACGTTTGCTCTTCAACAGCGTTCTTCCATCTGACTACCCATTTCTCAACCAAGAAGTTGATCAGAAGAAAATGGCACTTTTAGTTGATGATTTAATTGAACGGTACGGTGTGGAGAAAATTCCACCAATTATGGATCGTATTAAAGCTTTTGGCTTTAAATACACAACGTACTCAGGTATTACTTGGGGCATTAATGATGTGCAAATTCCCGAAGGAAAGGGAGAAGTTATTAAGCGCGCGAAGATCCTAGCAGATGAAGTTGCAAACCAGTTTGATGCGGGACTTCTTTCAGAAGAAGAAAGACAGCGTAAGCACACAGAGATATGGCACGCGGCAAAAGGGGAGGTTGAAAAACTTGTTCCAGAGGCTCTTGACCCGAATGGTCCAGTAAACGACATGCTAAGGTCACGCGCTCGAGGATCTGTTGCGCAGCTTACTCAAATGGCAGGAATGAAGGGCCTCATCACAAATACGGCTGGAGAGACAATTGAATTTCCTATTATTTCTTGTGCAAAAGAAGGTCTTTCACCACTAGAATACTTCATCACAACACACGGAAGCCGCAAGGGTCTCACAGATACGGCTCTCAACACTGCAAAGGCAGGGTATCTTACGAGAAGACTCTTTGATGTGGCGCAGGATGCGATCATTTCTGAAGAAGATTGCGGCACAAAAGAGTCAATTATAATTAATTCACTTAATTCGGCTGGCCTCGAGGCATCGCTAGCAAAAAATATCCGCGGAAGATTTCTTGCAGATGATGTTGCAACAGCTTCTGGGGAGGTTCTCTTTAAAAAAGGGCATCTTTTGTCAAAGCGCGACGCTCAAGCGATCGAAACGCAAGGAATTTCTCTTGTTTCTGTGTACTCACCTCTCACTTGTAAGTCACAGCATGGTGTATGCGTGAAGTGTTATGGAGCCGATCTTGGAAAACATAAAATTATTGATCTCGGCGAAGCTGTTGGAACTATTGCAGCTCAAGCAATTGGTGAGCCGGGAACTCAGCTCACGATGCGTACGTTCCACGCTGGAGGAACAGCTTCAGTTGGGGGAGATATTACATCTGGATTACCTCGTGTGGAAGAAGTGTTTGAAAATAGAACTCCTAAAAACCCGGCTACAGTTTCACACGTGGACGGTACTGTTGCAGAGATCGTAAAAAGCGGCAATGAAAAAACAATCATTATTGTGCCCGATGAGCGATCAAAGGTAAAAGATAAAATTGAATATCCTGTTTCTGCAGCGCGCATGGTGCTCATTAAGGCAGGGGACAGTCTTAAGAAAGGAGACTTATTGACCGATGGATCGGCAGATATTGACGAACTCTTCAAATACGGCGGGAAGGATGTTGCTCAAAATTACATTATTAGAGAAATTTCAAAGCCGTACGATCTTCAGGGGGAAACAGTGTCACGAAAACACATTGAGGTTATCGTCAGGCAAATGTTTTCACGGAGAAAAGTAAAAGAAGGGGGCGAAACAAATCTTTCTCGCGGTGATCTTGTTGAGTTGTATGAACTTACAGAAGAAAACCTAATCGCAAAAGAGGCGGGTGGAATTGAGGCAAAGGCAGACGATACTCTTATGGGTATCACGGAAGTATCATTGTCTCGAAGAAGCTTTCTTTCAGCCGCTTCTTTTCAGCACACAACTCGTGTTCTCATTGCGGCAGCAATTAAGGGGGTTGATGACAGATTGTCGGGGTTGAAAGAGAATGTAATTATTGGTCGTTTAATTCCAGCAGGAACAGGATTTCCTGGAAGCCCAAAGAATGAAATGATCAAGGGAATGAAGAATCGGCCTCAAGGGGAATAAAGTTCTGCCCTTGTTTCTGTGTGCGGATTGCCTAAACGTACTCTTGTCCTATGTCTTCTTCATCAGTAGAAAAGATAAAAGAGCGACTTAGCATTTCTGATGTTTTAGCTACATATCTAAAACTTGAGAAGGCCGGTCAAAATTTTAAAGCTCGGTGTCCTTTTCATAACGAAAAAACGCCTTCTTTTTTTCTATCTTCATCTAGAAATACTTATTATTGTTTTGGATGTGGTGTGAAAGGAGACATCTTCACATTTGTGCAAGAGTTTGAGGGTGTAGATTTTGTCGGGGCACTTAACTTACTGGCTGAAAGGGCTGGGGTGGAGCTTGAAAAATTTGAGCCAAAGAATAAAGAAGAAAAAGACGAAATCTTTTCTGTGTTAGAAAAAGCAGCTGTTTTTTTTGAGAAAAACCTGAAAGAAAATCCAAAGGCACTGCAGTATTTAAAGGATAGAGGCTTAATTTCTCTTACTATAGAGAAATGGCGCCTTGGGTACGCTCCAAATGAATGGAGACGTTTATCCGGACATCTAGAAGGCGAAGGCGTTTCTCGCGGCAGAATGGAAACTGCAGGGCTTATAAAGAAAGGAGTAAGAGAGACAGGAGATGGGTTTTATGATGTTTTTCGTGGACGAATTGTCTTTCCAATTAATGATACGTCGGGAAGAATTATCGCTTTTAGTGGGCGTATCTTTGATGAAACTCCTGATGCTCCAAAATACCTAAACAGTCCAGAAACACCGCTTTTTGTTAAATCCGAAACTCTCCATGGCCTTGATAAGGCAAAAATTGCAATACGCAAAAAAGACTATACGATGCTTGTTGAAGGACAGATGGACCTTCTCATGTGCCACCAAGCAGGCTTTGATAACACGGTGGCATCCTCTGGAACCGCCTTCACTGAGGCACATTTATCAAAGTTGAAGCGATTGTCTAATAGGATTCTTTTTCTTTTTGACGGAGATGGTGCTGGCTTTCAGGCAAGTCTAAAAAGCGGAAATTTGGCTCTTTCACTTGGAATGGAGGTTAAATTTGCTGAGTTACCGAAAGGAGATGATCCCGCGGAGATGATTCGAAAAGATAGTGTTGCATTCACAGATATTGTTAAAAACTCAAAGCATGTAATTGATTTTTATTTGGATCGGCTTATAAAAGAAGGCCTTAGTGGGCGCGCTCTACTTAAAGAAGTTGAGAAGAAAGTATTACCGTACATTGCAATGCTCCAAAGCTCGATTGAACAATCTCATTTTGTGTCCCAGGTTTCGAAAAAATGTAGTATAAAAGAAGAAGCGATATGGAGTGATTTAAGAAAAACAGGTCAGAGCGAGCGAAGTGCTATACCTGCGCGTATCGCAGTAGTTCCTCAGGAAAAGGAGACGTGGAATAGAAGGAATTATGTAGAAAGAAGACTTTTTGGAATATTGTTTTGGCAAGAAGGTGAAAAGGAGAAATTAATAGATACAGGAAAGCTTCGGGTTGCTTTGACTGGCACACTTGGAGATGAAAATCTTGTAAAAGCTTTGCAGGAGCATAAAATTTTTCGAGAAGAGCTTATATTCGAAGCAGAGTCATATTATGGAGACAAAACACATATAAGTCGTGATGTCGAAGAGCTCCTTATTGGTCTTACAGAGGATATGCTTCGGGAACGATTTGTAACTGTGATGCGTCAGCTTGATGGCGCGGAAAAGGCAAAAGATGAAAAACTTGCAGCAAACCTTCTCGCAGATTGCCAAGAGATTACAAAGCGCCTTGCGGAGTTAAGTGAGAAACGGAGGGCGACATAATACAGTAAAATCCTTTTTATAATTCTAATATAGTATCCATGGCAAACAAGAAAAAGAAAATTGCAAAAAAAGTAATCAAAAAGAAAGTATCAAAACCCAAAGTTTCTCAGAAGAAAACAAAAAAAACTGTATCACGTAAACCTGTAGTGAAAAAAAAGGTTGTGTTAAAGAAAGCGCCGAAAGAAAAGAAAGCAAAGCTTACAAAAAAGGCCCAAGAGATTGAAGCGAAGGTCGCTGTTCTCCTTGCTCGTGGAAAAGAAAAGGGCTTTGTGACTTACGATGAAATTCTCAAAGAATTTCCAACGATTGAAGAAAATATTGTTTTTCTCGAAGAGTTTTATGAAAAACTGAGCACGGCAGGGATTGATGTTCTTGAGGGTGGTGGACTTCTTGATTTTGCTCGTGAAGAAGAAGTTGCGGTAAGTAAATACGAATATAGTAAAGGGGATTCTTCATACGATTCTATCCAAATGTATTTAAAAGAAATCGGACAGTATCCTCTTATTTCTGGTGCTCAAGAAAAAGAATTAGCAAAACGAATCGAAGCTGGGGACGAAGAAGCTAAGAATCTTCTTGCCAGGGCAAACCTGCGCCTTGTTGTTTCTATTGCCAAAAAGTACGTAGGCCGTAGTCCAGATCTAACCCTGCTTGACCTTATCCAAGAGGGAAATCTCGGTCTCTTTAAGGCGGTTGATAAGTTCGACTGGACGAAAGGATACAAGTTTTCAACGTATGCAACATGGTGGATTCGTCAGGCTATTACACGGGCACTTGCGGATCAATCACGAACAATTCGCGTACCTGTGCACATGGTTGAAACGATCGCTAAATATAAACAAGTTGTTCGTCGCCTTACTCAAGACCTTGGGCGTGATCCGCTCCCTGAGGAGATTGCTACGGAAATGAACATGGACGTAGATAAAATTTATCAAATCGAAAAAATCGACCAAGCGACAGTTTCCCTGGAGTCTCCAGTAGGAGATGATGCTGACGATGGAAAAAGTAAGCTCGGTGATTTTCTTGCAGACGATAAGATACTCTCACCAGATCAAGAAGCCTCACGAAGAATTGTCGCAGACCAGGTAAAAGAAATTTTAAGTGATCTTCCGCCGAAAGAAAGAAAAATTTTGGAAATGAGACATGGATTGGTTGATGGTATTACTCATACCCTTGAAGAAGTAGGGAAGGTTTTTGGAGTAACACGCGAGCGAATTCGACAGATTGAAGCAAAGGCTCACGAAAAAATTAGGCAAAACGATAAAATTAATCGCCTTCGAAATTACTAAATATGAAAGTTTTTATTTCCTATCGATTTACAGGAGAGGTTGTCACAGAGTTGCAAAATATGCTTAGCGAAATAACCAAGAGTCTTGAGATTGCAACTCATGAAAGTTGGCATTCTATGCTTGACGAGACATCCTTTCGCCAGAAAAATTTTACAAATAAGCAGATTATGGATCACTCCCTTACTAGGCTAAACGATGCAGATGTTTTTCTTGCAGTTGTTAAATCTGATGAAAAAAGTGAGGGAATGTTGGTAGAAATAGGCTATGCCATCGCTAAAGGTAAGCCATTTATTTTAGCAGTAAAAGAAGGCGTGAAGACAACCTCCATTGCTCAAATGGCTAACCAAGTGATTGTGTTTAAAGATCTTGATGAGCTTTACGAAAAACTAAAGACCGTGCGGTTTTAAAAAATTGCGATCACAGGAAGCAACCTACACCAAACAATCGTAGGAGGTTTCATTCTAGGTCTTAAGATATCATATATGATATCTTAAGACCTAGAATGAACAAAGTCAGGGAATATCTGTATGGGCCCATGCAGATCGCTTGTTTAAAGTTCAGAACTTCCAAGGTACAGAATAATTTCCAGTACTCGTGATAAAATCTTCATATGCCTGAAGATGTTTTCCTCTCATCCTATACGAAGCTCAATCGAGAGCAAAAAAAGGCCGTTGATGCTATTGAAGGACCTGTAATGGTTATTGCAGGCCCCGGCACAGGCAAGACATCAATTCTCACTCTTCGCATAGCAAATATCCTTCGGAAGACTGACACCCCTCCAAATGGTGTTTTAGCCTTAACCTTTACGGAATCGGCTGTCCACTCAATGCGCAAAAAACTCTTTGAGTATATTGGCGCATCTACGTATCGTGTCCATCTATACACGTTCCACGGCTTTGCCCAAGAGATCATTACTCGGTATCCTGAGTATTTTCCTCGAATCATTGGAGGAATTATTGCGACAGACAGTGAAAGATACGAAATCATAGAACAAGCTTTAACAAAGGGTGAGTTTGCTATCATTCGTCCGTTTGGCGAACCTTTTTTCTATGTACGAAAAGCTCTTGGGGCAATTCAAGACATTAAACGTGAAGGAGTCACTCCAGAGGATTTTTTTAACCTCCTTCTTAAAGAAGAAGCGCGTATCCTTTCGAGCGCGGATTTGTATCACGAGAAAGGGAGAAGTAAGGGTTTGATGAAGCGAGAACACAAGGAAGCGCTTAAAAATAATGCAAAAAATAAAGAACTTGGCACGCTGTACGCTTCATACGAAGGCTTACTCAAAGATCGCAAGCTTTATGATTACGATGACATGCTCCTTGAGCTTGTGAGGGCGCTCAAAGAAGAAGAGGAGCTACTCCGCACACTTCAGGAAGAGTATCTGTACATTTTGGCCGACGAACATCAAGACGCGAATAATTCTCAAAACGCAATTCTCGAGCTTCTCTCCGACTATCGTGAAACCCGTAATCTTTTTATTGTAGGAGATGAAAAACAAGCAATATACCGTTTTCAGGGTGCATCACTTGAAAATTTTCTCTATTTTAAAAAGAAATTTCAGGACGCTGAAGTAATATTTCTCGATCACAATTATCGATCAACTCAAAATATTCTTGATGCAACACATGCATTAATGACAGCCACAAGCAAAGAAGAAATACCGAGACCACGGTTACTTCGGGCATCGAGTGAAAACCTAGAGGAGCGTTTAATTCACACTCTTGCTTTTACTTCGGAAAGTGACGAACTGTTGGGGCTTGCGCATAGATTGAAAGAGAAAATTAGACAAGGTGTCCCACCCGAAAACATTGCTGTTTTGGTTCGCACAAATCGCGAAATTGATATTTTAGGGCGAACTTTTTCAGGATTTGGAATCCCTCATACTCTTTTTACCGATGACGATGTTTTGACAGATCGAGACATCTCTAAGCTTCTTATACTCTTGCGAGCGATTGTTTATCCAGAAAACGATGTACTGGTGGGCAGCATGTTCCTTATAGATTTTTTGGGTTTAAATCCAATTGATGCGGTGAAGCTAAACAGGGAAGCGTATGAAAAACGCTTACCCCCTCTTGAGATTCTTGCTACAGAGTCCCTGCGTAGTGAGCTTTTTCTTCCAGAAAAAGTATCAGAGCTTCACAGAAAATTTCTTTCATGGATGAAAACTTCTCACAATGAAAGCGTGGTTGATACATTTTTGAAAGTTATTAAAGAAACTCAATTTCAAGAGTACTTATTAACAAGAAAAGAATCTTTGGAGAAAATCGAAAAACTTACCAAGCTCTATGATGAAGTAAAAGCATTTTTATCTACCCATAAAGGGGCAAAGTTAAAAGATTTTATAGAGTCTATTGATACGCTCATTCGTCACGGCACGCCTATTTCTTTTTCCAGGCGCTCCCTTGGCCAAAGAGGTGTTTCTGTGATGACGGCACACAAGTCAAAAGGCATGGAGTGGCAGTATGTCTACATTACAAACGCAACAGACGGAGTGTGGGGTAATCGGCGCAAGATGGCGGGGTTTCATTTGCCATATCCACTCGGTTCATATGAAGAGGAGGAAAGTAATCAAGACGAACGTCGATTGTTTTATGTAGCTCTTACACGAGCAAAAGAACATGTGTTTATTTCGCATGCGAGGACTGATAGTTCAGGAAAAGAGCGCCTGGTGTCTCTCTTTGTAACCGAACTGCCAGAGTCTCTTACGCACCCTATTCAAGGAGAGGGGTATCTAGCTTCTTTGACTCTTATCCATGATTTAAAAGAAGAAAGCTCTCCTTTGCGCACTTTGTGGGATAGGAAGTATCTGCTCCAGCTTTTTGTCGACCAAGGCCTGAATGCGACTGCTCTGAATAGCTACTTACTTTGTCCCTGGAGATATTTTTTTAAGAATCTCGTGCGACTTCCCGATATTCCGGAAAAGTACCTTCACTTCGGTAATGCCGTGCACGCTAGTTTAAAAATGTTTGCAGATACTATGCGTGAGGGACGTGAGCCAAAAATAAAAGAGGTACTTGAAGTCTTTGAGGGTTTTTTAAATAGAATGCCTCTGTCAAAGCGTGACCTTGCAGATTCTCTCAAGAAAGGACGTACCATTCTTCCAAAATATATTGAATCTCGAAAAAAAGATTGGCACAAAGAGACAATCACCGAGTTTTCCATACGTGGTGTCTCAGTCCCTCTTTCCCAGGGGGGTCAAGTTCTTTTGCGAGGAAGAATCGATAAATTAGAATTACTTCCAGACGGCAGGGTCTCTGTCGTTGACTATAAGACAGGTGGAAGGAAAACACGTAATGACATACTGGGCCAAACGAAGAGCTCAACAGGGGACATGAAGCGACAACTAGATTTTTACCGGCTCCTTCTCGAGCTGTATGATAATGGGAAATACGAAATGGCAACAGGGGTTATTGATTTTATAGAGCCAGACGAAAAAGATAGATTTTTCCGGGAGCATTTTGAAATTACTCATGATGACGCAGAGTTAATTGGAAAAGAAATTATACGAGTTGCTGAAGAAATTATGTCGTTTTCTTTTTGGGATAGAACCTGCCCTGATCGCGATTGTTCCTACTGTGAGCTGAGGCGCGTTCTTATTGATCCAGTTGCAGAAGGGGAATAAACTAGTTTAGTTATTGCGCCAGGGCGGCATCTATCATACTTTTTAGGACTTCAAATGGATAGGCTCCCTCGATTGATACTTTTTCACCACTTGGCGCCACAAGAACACTGTACGGCGTACCACGCGCACCAGCAGTTTGAGCATCTGTTTCTTGATCCTTTACTTTTGTAGCATGGCGACCACTTACTAAGCATTCGTTAAATTTCTTTTCATCAATGCCAAGATTTACTGCAATTTTCGGAAGTTCAGCAGGGTCAAGAGTGTCGTTTGAACCTGTTTTCTTGTATATCTCATCTAAGTATAGCCAAAACATATCTTTTCCACCGAGCTCTGCAACACATTCTGTTGCCTCAGCTTCTTTCCTGGCGCGTTTATGAAGACTATCGATGGGGAGGTGTCGGTATACCCATGCAACTTTGCCTGAAGCTCCGTATTCGCTCATCACTCGTTGCATTGACTCATGGAATTGTTTACAGAAAGGGCATTCAGTGTCTGAAAATTCTATAATCACCACAGGAGCATTCGGGTTTCCACGAATATGATCAGAGTCAGTCACGCTCTTTACGTTGATAGTCTCAAGCCCCTTTGCCTGCTCTTTGGAGCCGTTAGGAAACTCTTTCGGAGCCTTTGAGGACATGTATAATCCGCCTCCAATCAAGGCTCCGGCAATAATGATTGAAAAAGGTACGATCCAAGGGTTTGGTTTGACTTGTTGAGGTTCCATTCAGGCGATGCTAATTTTTAATACCTCAAGTATAACATGAGGCTTTCTCTGTGATAGGCTGATGGCTATGAGCCTATTGGAATCAATAATTTTAGGAGTCGTCCAAGGAGCGACAGAATTTATTCCCATTTCTTCTTCTGGGCACCTAATTCTAGTTCGAAGTTTTTTTGGCGCAGCATCAAACCTGGATCTTGCTTATGACGCAGTCCTCCAAATGGCAACTGCTTTTGCGGTAATCGTGTCTTTTAGAAAAGATTTATTCGCTTTAACAAAAGCGCTTATTCATCGCCTGCGCGGGTACAATGTTCCTTCAAAAGAGGGAACACTAATCAATGCTTTGATTTTGGGAACAATTCCAGCTATTGTCCTGGGTTTGTTTCTTGAGTCTTACATGGAGAGCGTTTTTCGAAATGTTTATCTTGTTGCGGGCGCGCTTTTACTCGGTAGTTTTCTCATGTTTTATGCTGAAAAGGTTTTTCAAGGAAAGGAAATTCTCACTTCCAAAAAGGGTTTCTGGCTAGGTTTTTTTCAGTCTCTTGCTCTTATTCCTGGAGTTTCTCGATCGGGAGCTACTATTTCTGGGGGAATGATTTTAGGGTTGAGCCGGGAAGAAGCTACTCGTTTTAGCTTCTTATTAGCGGTGCCAATTCTTTTTGGCTCAGGCTTAAAGAAATTTGGAGATTTGCTGCTTTCTGGAGATCCACAAATGTTTGGTTTGCCACTTCTTGTAAGCTCAGTTATTGCATTTTGTGTTGGTCTTTTAGCGATTCGTTTTTTGCTTCAATTTTTGAAAACTCGCACTTTACTGCCATTTATTATCTATAGAATTGTTTTAGCCTTTGCAATCTTTATTTTTGTATAGAAAAAGCCGCCCCAGTATATTGGGACGGCTTCATTTTCACACAGCTCGTACTAATGAATGAGCCGTCGCCGTGGGGTAGGCCATGTATGTTCCTGGAACTCCTCCCAGAAAGTAGCCCATACTTCGCGAGGATCCAAGGTGCGGACCATGTCCTCCCACTCCTCATCTTCGTAATGGCGTTCCTCTTCGTTGTTGATCTTGCGATTGTACGGGTCCAACGCGTACGCATCATCATGCCACACATCTTCATGTCCCCGGTCATACTCGTCATGTTGGTTCAAGTCACTCACGCTGACACGTACTTCCTCACCAACGATTCCGCAACGTTCTGACATAATCCCCTTTGCCTGTGAGAAAAGGTGGAACTGCTCTTTAACTATTATAGCACACCATATTATTTTTAGCAATAGAAAAAAAAGACCTAGGAATATGGGGTTCTGGATTAAAAGGGAAGAGTATGGGTTATGGCGCTCTCTTCCCTTTCTTCCCAACGAGAAGTATCGAGGGGAATTGTTATCAGCTCGCCTCCTTCTTTAAAAATCAGTTTATTGTGTGCTCGAGCATATTCGTATACTTTTTTAGTGATTTCTACGTCTTTGACGCAGTATTCAACAACTTTTTCTTTAAGACCTTGTTTCCACCAGCGGGTAGCCTCTAGGCCATTGGTTATTTTATTTTCCCCTAGAGTCCCTTCTGCAATTTGATCGAGTTTCATTCTCCTGCCATAGGTTGCTCTAATTTTTTCTAAAATATCGAGACTTTTTATTTTCGTTAAATCTCCCGGGTAGTATTTGTTGAGAAGGGGAATATCAAAATGATTAGAGTTGTAGCCAATAAGAAGATCTGCAGTCTCTATAATTGGCCATAGTTTCCCAAGTTCTTCCTGAAAGAAGGATTCATACACATTTCTTTCGTAGTCATAAATACTTATTACAGACAAATTAAGCGCAGCTGGGTCATTTGATCCAACTTCGGCAAAAAGATTACTTGTTTCAATATCAAATACAATTTTCCTCATATTAAGAAATAACTCTTATTTGTTTTCTTTTATAAGCACGGCGATTTCTTCAAGGCTTTTGCATAGTTTTTCAGATCCACCAAGATCTGATTCTTTTACAAGGTATTCTCCCTGATTCTCACTCATGAGTAATACATACGGTATTTTATTTTTGAGCGCATATTTGTAGAAGTCGCCAGTTTGTTTGGCAAGTCCATAGGTCGACACATTTATTCCCATGAAACGGAGTTGTGTCGAGATTTCTTGCATGTGAGGCAAAGCAGTTTCGCTTATGCAAGCAATAGCTATGTGTGTTTCAGATTTATATTTTGGAATTAAGTTTCGTGAAAGAAGGAAATTTTGAAGAGTAACATCGCCCATTCCAAAGCCCACAGCTGGAACTGGGTCTCCTTGGAAAAGCTCAGTGAGGTTGTTGTATCGTCCTCCACCAAAAAGTGACCTCGGGTTTTCTGGGTCAGTATCAAAGACTTCAAAGATAATGTCTGTATAGTAATCAAATCCTCTCATTAAGGTTGGAGTGAATACCACATTTACAATGTTTTGTTTTTCTAGTGCGGTAATAATTTCAAACATCTGTTTCAAGCCAACGCTTTTTGATTGTAGGCGGTCCGTAATCCTTTGGTTCACGCTCAGAACGTTTAGAAATTCGTGAGAAACTTCGCCCAAAAGCTCTTTCACGCCTGCATTAAATAAATCCTTGTCAATCTTATCTTTTTTATCAATAAGTTTAGAAAGAGATTGGCGTTTTTCTTCTGGAATTTCAAAAGAATCAAAAAGTTCTCGGAGGAGCAGGCGACTGTTTATTTTGATAGTAAAATCTTTTTCTGTTGCACCAAAGGCTTTGAGTATATTACTTGCAAGAGTGATGATTTCTATATCAGCGCTCAGATCACTCGGGCCAAAAAGGTCCACATTGAGTTGGTAGTGCTCTCTGAGGCGTCCTTTTTGAGGGTTTTCGTATCTAAAAAGATTTGGTATTGAATACCAACGGAGGGGAAAGCCTAGCTCTCGGCGACGCGCCGCAACCATGCGTGCGACAGTGGGCGTCATCTCTGGGCGAAGCGTAACAGATCTATTCCCGCGATCAATAAAAGTATACGTTTGCTGGCTAACGATTTCTTCTCCTGTTTTAGCCACGTACAGTTCGGAAGGCTCTAAGGGAGATGCGCCGTACTCCAAGTATCCATATTTCTCAACTTCTTTTTGGATAATGCGAAACATCCATTTAAGGATCCACATATCTTCAGGATAGAAGTCTCGGACACCTTTATATGGATCTGTAGAAAGCTTTGACATGTGCTATATTCTAGCAGAAATGGCCAAAGAGCAACATATTTTAAATCTTTATAAACAGATTGGAGAAACGCCCCTTGAGTGTCTTATCCGTTTTAAGTCTGCGCATCCAGAGTATAACGATGTAAAGATGACCTACGCGGGGAGGCTTGATCCTATGGCAGAAGGGGTATTGGTCGTTCTGGCAGGTACTATTTCTGAAATTAAAAAAAAAGAAATCTTGGAGTTTGACAAAGAGTATGAATTTGAAATTCTTTGGGGATTTGAAACTGATACATACGATGTCCTTGGCTTAGTCACCAGTGTTGGGGTAGAACCAACAAAACATTTTGACAGGAAACTACCAAGGTATATTGAGAGTATGCTAAAAAAAAAGACTCAAGAATATCCTCCGTATTCATCTCGAGCGGTTGGAGGTAAGAGTCTTTTCATGTGGGCTCGAGAGGGGAAAATTAATGAAGTTGATATTCCCACACGGCACATACGGATTTTTTCAATTGAACACTTAGAAACACGACGGGTCCTCCAAAAAGAAATTTTTGAGAATATAAAAGAAAAAGTTAATAAAGTTGAAGGGGATTTTAGGCAAAGTGAGATTCTAAAAAAATGGGAAGAAAGTATTACTTCAGATGAGTATGCTTTGATCTCTACATGCAAAGCTACAGTTTCAAGTGGAACATATATTCGATCCTTGGCTTATCATCTTGGTAAAGAGATGGGAAGTGGGGCACTTGCCTACTCAATTAAGAGAACTCGAGTGGGGGAGTATAGAATACAAGGTCACTAGGTATACTTAATGTCCAGAAAGTTACTAATATATCATATATGATATATTAGTAACAAAGATCATAGTTACCCACTTACTTCCAATTTCATCCTACTTTTTAACTTCTCTATGAGAATTCTCCACTTGACTCAATATTGTTTTCTGATATAAAAGAGCAAGATAGCATTCTCCGACGAACCCCCCTCAATCCGAACACCCTGACTCACTGGAGTCGGAGGTGTTTTTTCTTTTTCTATGTTTATTTAAGACCTCTAAGGGGGTTTCGTAATTGAGAACTTTGT
>Ga0163151_10004056_pt1 | contig 20187 bp, 17 predicted proteins | sample OliLakLV19MP5IB2_FD_145596 | JGI IMG/M metagenome (GOLD analysis project Ga0163151, IMG submission 145596) | Freshwater microbial mat bacterial communities from Lake Vanda, McMurdo Dry Valleys, Antarctica - Oligotrophic Lake LV.19.MP5.IB-2 | ecosystem: Environmental > Aquatic > Freshwater >... | reverse complement strand
AGGCCAAAGATGGCACGCGCAACCTCAGTACGCCCGGCACCGACCAGCCCGGCGAGCCCGAGAATCTCGCCCGACCGCACAGTCAAACTGATGTCGTCGAATTCGCCCGCGCGCGACAACCCTGTCACCGACAGGGCGACCTCCCCGATCTCGACCTCACGCTTCGGGAACACCTCGGTGAGGTCGCGCCCGACCATGAGCCGGATCATCTCGGCAGCGGTGATTCCGCTCGTGGGTCGGGTATCGACGAGACGCCCGTCCCGCAGCACGGTGACCCGCTGCGAGATGTCGAGCACCTCGCGAAGCCGGTGCGAGATGTAGATGACGGCGAGGCCGGCCTCAGTCATGCGACCGATGATGCGAAAGAGCGACTGGGTCTCGTGCTCACTGAGAGATGACGTTGGTTCGTCGAGCACCACGATCCGCGGCCGCGCCGCGTACACCTTCGCGATCTCAACGATCTGCTGCTGGCTGACCGTCAGCGAGCCGACGAGGTCGTCAGTGTGAATGCGGGCGTCGAGCTCGTCAAGCACGGCGCGGGCCTGCTCGCGGAGGGCCCGGCGGTCGACCAGCCCGAATCGCGAGGGTGTGGAGCCGAGCAAAATATTCTCGGCAACGGTGAGGTCGGGCACGAGGTTGAGTTCTTGATAAACCATGCCGATTCCGCGGCGGCGGGCCTCGATGGGGTCGGAGAGCCGCACGGCGACGCCATCCAGCTCGATCGTGCCGTCGTCGGGCTGATAAACGCCTGCGAGCACCTTCATCAGCGTCGATTTACCGGCGCCGTTCTCGCCCACGACCGCGTGCACCTCGCCGGCCTCGACATCGAAGTCCACAGCAGAGAGCGCGCGGATACCGGGGAACGACTTCGAGATGCCGGTCATACGCAGCACTGCCGTTTCGGTCATCTTGCACCCCCGTGCCGCGAGGGCCCAACGCGCAGCTCGAGCGAGTACGAGACCTCGCGTCCGCGCCGCAGTATCGGCAGCACTCCGGCGGCACTCGCGCCCGCACGACCGGCGAAGGTGTTCACGTTGACCGGCTCTAGGCCCATGACGTAGTGGCCCTCGGCGCTCATCTTCCACTGGTGCATGGCGGGCAGCGTCGCCGAGTCAAAGGCGAGCTCGAGCCGAAGGTTGAGCGTTGGATTGTCGATCGCGACGGTGACGATGCCCTGATCGCGAAAGTCGTGGCCGAACACCTGCTCGCGATAACCGTCCTGCGGCGCCTCGATCTGATGCCAGCGGCCAGCGCCAGTGCGAGCATCCTCATCGCGGGGTGTTACTTCGCGCGAATCGACCTGCAGCGTGGCCGACTCGTCGAGCAGGGGCCAGCCGATGTTCACGTGGTACAGCACCATGTGGCCGGCGTCAGTTAGGCCCTCGTTGCTCACGGTGTCGGTCAGTCGCAAGACAGAGCCACCCAGGTCGGCTGACCAGGTGCGCTTCATGACGAGGTTCTCGCCGAGCACTGCGGCTTGGCGCACGGTACCCGCCACGATCAGCTGATCGCCGACCACTTCTGTGCGCGTGAGCGTCGCCGGAATCACGCCTACTCGACCGTGCTGAGGATACTCGACGCCGTTGTCGAGCGTCGGGGGCCCGAAGGTGTCGAGGCCGCAGGTAGCGAGCAGTCCGCCACCGAACGAACGCAGCCATTGGCCGCCGCGCGACTCAGCGAGGGCGGGCGTCGACATGCCAACTGGCGAGATCCAGGCGAGAGGGATGCCGCGGTAGGTCACCTGGCCGAGGTCGAGCGCCCGGTCTGGATGCAACTCGGCCTCAAGCCCACCGCCCGTGACCATGCGCAGCCGTCGGGCACCGCGGCCCGAGCCGTCATCATCGATGAAGCGGTCGATACGGGCGAGCTGGTCAAGTGCGCCGATGCGCCGCTCGGCCTCGCCACGCGATCGCCCGAATAGGTCGAGGCTCATCGTCATGCACGCTCTCCCGCGACCGGGCCGGGGTCGGCCGCGAGTTCGGTGTTGCCGGGACCGAAATGCTTGAGCAACACGAGATCGGCGCTCAACGATGTGTTGCGCACGCGCACGCCAGCTTGGGCCGCGGAGGCCGTGACGAAGTACTCGTCGTTCGACAGCTGCCCGTAACGGATCGACGAGAGCGCCGCCACGGGCATCCCGTTGATGTCTCCGTGTCCGTCGACGGCGATGAAGCCGTAGGCATCACCCTCGGCAATGGTTACCTCGCCGCCCGGCTTGACGGTCAACTCTTTCGCACTGAACGACGATGAGCGATAAGTGATCCACCGTTCGGCGTAGCGGTCATCATCCGATGCGATGCTCGCACCCGTCTCAAGCGGGGCGGTGAAGCGATGACTCCAGAACTCGGGGTCGATGTTGCGATCCCAGTCGAGAATTTCAAGAATAAACTCGAGGTCGCCGACGCGATTCGCCGGAACATCCTTCCACAGCAGTTCGTCAGGAACCTCGCGGTTGTTCGACCACGATTCGGTCATCGCAAACACGTCGCTGGCCGACTGGGGCTCGTATGTGCAGAGACTTGCCGGAGCGTGGAGTACCCCTGGCGGAACATCCCACCCGGTCCCCGGGGTCGTTCGGTACGCGGTCGATAGCTCAGTGATTCGGTTGTCGCCGCCACGCAAGAAGCCCTGCAATTTTTCGAGGACCTGTTCACGAGTCGTCTCAGGGTGCAAACCGAAGAATGTGTATGGGAACTCGCCGCCGTGGTTGTTCAACTGCGGCGGGAAGTAATAGGCCTCGGGCTTACCGCGCTTGCCGACGAGTGCTGCATGCTCGTCTTTCTGGTGCACGTGGAACGGCAACGGAAACTGGTTGTCGAAGAATTTTGAATACATCGGCCACGCGCCGAACTGATTCCACAGCTCACCGATGGCAGCGCTTTTCGTGTGCGAGATGAATTCGTCAAATGGGATGATCTCGCCATCGGGTCCCACAACAAGACTCAGCCCCTCGAAGGGGTCAGTGAGCGGCCCGTTCTCCGCGCGGATGGCGCTCGCGAACCAACGCTCGTCGATGCCGCCGCGTTCTTTGCCGAGCGGAAAGTAGTCGTCCGGATGCAACCGAAGGCGCCGTCCGGGGGTGCAGAACGAGCGCGGTACCCAAGCGGGGGCAAGGCGTAGGATGCCGCCGCCAGCCTCCATCGCGCGCTCGATGCTCGCCTCTGTAGAGGTGACTCCCTCGTACGGTCCCGCCTTGCTCATGGCATCCCTCGATCATCGGGCGCCTAAGTTGGCGCCATCGCCTTGCCGCACCGAAGTGCAGATCTCACGTGAAGCTGTCGTTATTCGTATGGTTCATTGAACCACTGCTTCATTCATTGAACCTAGTGCGGCAAAGACAGCGTGTCAATACGCAATCTCAACGCCGGTCAACATGCGTCAAATGCGTACGCTGTCTGTCATGGCCGCTCCCCTCCCCGCTCGACGTCGGGCTCAGCTGCTCGAGATCCTTGAGCGCGACGGTGTGATCCAGCTTGAGCCAGCGGCTGACGAGCTGGCCGTCTCGGCAATGACAGTCCGCCGCGACATTCAGGACCTCGATGCAAGCGGCCTCGTGCGCCGGGTCCGCGGGGGTGCTGTCGCGCCAGTGCTGCCTCGTGCCTTCGGCGATCGCGCAGCGACCCGTGCATTAGCGAAGGCAGCAATCGCCCGCAAGGCCCTGAGTTTGATACCAACGGAGGGGGCTGCGGCCTTCGATGCATCAACGACGAGCGCGGCCCTGCTGTCCATCCTGCGTCCTGAACACCTTCTGGTGGCAACCAATTCGATCGACAACTCGACGATCGCCCGCGCGCTTCCTGGCGTGCGTGCCGTTCTTGTCGGCGGCGAGCTTGAGGAACGCACCGGCAGTCTGGTCGGGCCGACGGCAGAGCAGGTCGCCCGTAGCCTGACCTTCGACTGCTTTGTGACATCAGCCAGCGCTGTCGACGCCGCGTTGGGGACCATGGAAGTGTCGCTGGAGGAGGCCGCAGTCAAGCAAGCGTTCGCAGCAAGTGCCCGACTGACGGTCGTGCTTGCAGATTCGTCCAAGCTGAGCCAGCGAGCACTCGCGCATGCGCTCGACTGGTCAGCCATCGATGTGCTGGTAACTGACCTCGATCCAACCGACCTGCGCCTCGAGGCGTACCGCTCACTTGTCGAGATCCGATGACGCTGTTATGGTTTGCAAATCTATCACTTTCTAACAAGAGGCTTTCATGGTCAGCACCTCCGCAGAACTCATCGCCCGTTCGAACCGCCTCGGCGCCGACCCCCGGGTCACCAACTACGCCGGCGGTAACACATCTGCCAAGGGCACCGAGATTGACCCTGTCACCGGCGAGCCCGTGGAGCTGATGTGGGTCAAGGGATCCGGCGGTGACCTTGGAACCCTCACAGAACCAGGCTTGGCTGTTTTGCGTCTTGATCGGATGCGCGCTCTTGTGAACGTCTATCCCGGGGTCGATCGCGAAGACGAAATGGTTGCAGCCCTCGACTACACCCTCCACGGCACAGGCGGAGCGGCCCCCTCCATCGACACCGCCATGCATGGACTCGTGGACGCCGCGCACGTCGACCACCTGCACCCCGACTCCGGCATCGCCTTCGCGACTTCGAAGGATGGCGAGGAGCTCACCAAGAAGACGTTCGGCGACAAGGTCGTGTGGGTCGACTGGCGCCGCCCAGGGTTCCAGCTCGGGCTCGATATTGCCGCCATCAAGCAAGCAAACCGGGCAGCGATCGGCTGTATTCTCGGCGGTCACGGCATCACCGCATGGGGAGCGACCAGCAAAGAGGCCGAGCGTAACAGTCTTTGGATTATCAAGACCGCCGAGGAGTACATCGAAAGCAAGGGCAAGAAAGCACCGTTCGGACGCGCCGTCGCAAAGAATGCAGCACTGCCTCGCGCCGAACGTCGCGCAAAGGCCGGCGCTCTGGCCGCAACTATTCGCGGCATCGCTTCGCACGACCGCCCGATGGTCGGCCACTTCGCTGACTCGGATGTCGTGCTTGAATTCCTCACATCAGCGAATGCCCCGAAGCTCGCCGCCCTTGGCACCAGCTGCCCGGATCATTTCTTGCGCACCAAGGTCAAGCCACTCCTGCTCGACCTGCCGGCCCGGGCATCCATCGAAGCCTCGATCGCGCGTCTGAAAGAGCTGCACCAGACCTACCGTGCCGAGTACACCGCGTACTACACGAAGCACGCTGTTGCTGGTTCGCCAGCGATCAGGGGTGCAGACCCGCTCATCGTGCTCGTGCCGGGTGTTGGCATGTTCAGCTACGGCGCGAACAAGCAGACGGCCCGCGTGGCCGGCGAGTTCTACGTCAACGCCATCAATGTCATGCGCGGCGCGGAAGCGATCTCGAGCTACGCCCCAATCAGCGACGCCGAGAAATTCCGCATCGAGTACTGGGCTCTCGAGGAGGCCAAGCTATCCCGATTACCGAAACCGAAGTCACATGCGACCCGCATTGCGTTGGTCACCGGCGCGGCATCCGGCATCGGCAAGGCCATCGCGACACGTCTAGCTGCTGACGGCGCTTGCGTCGTCATCGCTGACCTTGACCTTGGGAAGGCGCAAGCCGCAGCAGCCGAAATCGGCGGCACGGATGTCGCAATCGGCTTGCAGGTCAACGTGACAGACGCGGGCGCGATCGAGACGATGGTGCAGGATGCGCTGCTCGCCTTCGGCGGTATCGACATCGTGGTGAACAATGCAGGCGTCTCGCTCTCGAAACCGCTGCTGGAAACCACCGAGCAGGACTGGGACTTCCAGCACGACATCATGGCTAAGGGTTCGTTCCTCGTCTCGAAAGCCACCGCGCCGGTGCTCATCGAGCAAGGCATGGGCGGTGACCTCATCTACATCTCTTCGAAGAACTCGGTGTTCGCCGGCCCAAACAACATCGCATACTCGGCGACCAAGGCCGATCAGGCTCACCAAGTACGACTGCTCGCGGTCGAACTTGGCGAGCACGGCGTGAAAGTCAACGGGATCAACCCAGACGGAGTGGTACGCGGCTCGGGCATCTTCGCCGCGGGCTGGGGCGCCAACCGCGCGAAAACCTACGGAGTCGCAGAAGAGGACCTCGGCAAGTTCTACGCGCAACGCACCATTCTGAAGCGTGAAGTCCTCCCGGAGCACGTCGCCAACGCTGTCTCAGTGCTGACCGGACCCGACCTCTCCCACACCACCGGCTTGCACATCCCGGTCGACGCGGGCGTCGCGGCGGCGTTCTTGCGATGACGAACGCTGTCGCAGCCATCGACCTCGGCGCCACGAGTGGTCGGGTGATGCTCGGCCATGTCGGCCACAACGAATTGAGCGTGCGCCCGGTCGCGCGCTTCCCGAACGGTCCCGTGCGTGGTCATGACGGGCTCCACTGGGACATCGACGCCCTGTACTCGCACGCGGTTGCTGGGCTCGCCGCTGCCATTCGCGAGGAACCAGCCGTTTCGAGCGTCGGTATCGACTCGTGGGCAGTCGACTATGCACTGCTCAAAAATGGGCGGATGCTCAATCTCCCATTCCACTATCGTGACGAGCGCACGGCAGTGGGTATTGAAGCAGTGCATGCCGTGGTCAGCCCGAAGGAACTGTACGACGCGAACGGCCTGCAATTCCTGACGTTCAACACGCTGTACCAGTTCGCGGCAGAGAAGGATCTCTCGGCGGCGGACTCCTTCCTGCTCGTGCCGGACCTGCTCGCGTACTGGCTCACGGGCAGGCAAGTCACCGAGCGCACCAACGCATCAACGACCGGCCTCCTCAGCGTGATATCGGGCGAATGGGATGACGCGCTCATCTCGAGACTCGGGTTCGCCCGGCACCTCTTTCCGGAGTTGGTCGACCCCGGCACTTCACTGGGTGCACTGCTGCCGGAGGTCGCCGCGCAACTCGGAGGCAACATCACCGTGACCGCGGTCGGGTCGCACGACACCGCATCGGCCGTGGTTGCTGTGCCAGCGACATCCGAAGACTTTGCCTATATCTCCTGCGGAACGTGGGGGCTCGTCGGGGTCGAGCTCGAGCGACCGGTGCTCACAGAGGCGAGTCGGCTTGCGAACTTTACGAACGAGGGCGGCGTTGACGGTCGCGTGCGCTACCTGCACAACGTGATGGGCCTCTGGCTACTGAGCGAGTCCGTGCGGGAGTGGGAGGAGGCCGGCGAAGAGATCAGCCTGCCAAACCTGATCGCCGCGGCATCCGCGCTGACGACACCGGTGAGTGTCTTCGACGCCGACGACCCGTCGTTCCAAGCGCCAGGCGACATGCCCGCGCGCATCGCCGAGTGGTGTACAACACACGGATTAGCTGCGCCACAGGCGCCCGTGCAGTTCGTTCGAAGCATCATCGAAAGCCTTGCAGTCGCTTTCGCGGACGCCGTACGGAAGGCCTCCGAGCTGTCAGGCAAGCCTGTGTCGGTCATCCACATTGTCGGCGGCGGTTCCCAGAACGAACTGCTATGTCAACTGACCGCCGACCGGTCGGGGATGCCGGTGCTCGCGGGTCCCGTCGAGGCCACGGCCATCGGCAACGTGCTCGTGCAGGCTCGAACCTTGGGGTTCGCGAGTGGATCACTCGAGGCCCTCAGGTCGCTCGTCGCTGCTGCCTTCTCGCCGAAGCGATATCTGCCGCGTTAGCGAGCGTCGTCAGCGAGCGTCGCGCCAGGAGTGCTGTGCCTCCCAGCCGAGGATGCGGCGGGCCTTCGCCGTTGATGTGAGCGAGTCGTTCACCCCGAGCTCGCCGCGGATCTCGACACCGGGAAACAGCTCTCCCATGAGTTCGGCGTTCGGTCTGGTCATCACAGTGTCAGCCGCGAAGATGTTGAACACGTCGTATCCAGGATGCTCCGCTTCGAGGGCGAGCCGGATGGCCTCTGCACCGTCGCGAGCGTCGATGTAGCCCCACAGGTTCCACTTGCGTAGCCGAGCATCCGCATCGAACGACGGGAACTCGGCGTAATCAGCCGGGACCATGACGTTGGAGAACCGTAACCCCGTGATGCTCAGCTCTGGATCCCAGCGTGCGTACTTGCGCGCAAGTTCCTCCTCGAGGTGCTTGCCGAGCGAGTAGATGCTCTCTGGTCGCGTGTCGTACTGCTCATCGAGGGGAACATATGGTGGCGGGGTGTCGAAGGGGAGCCCAAGCACGGTCTCACTTGATGCGAACACCACCCGACGGATGCCGAGTCGGCGCGCGGCTTGAAACACATTGAACGCGCCAACGACGTTGTTGTGGAAGGTGGCGGCATCCGTCAACACACCGGGCGCAGGGATTGCGGCCAGATGAACGACCGCGTCAACGCCATCGTGTCGATCGTTGACGCCAGCGAGCGCGTCGATGACCTGGCCGTAGTCCGTAATCTCGATCTGCGTGAACGCCCAACGGTCTGGCCCGGCCTTGTCGAGCACAACGACCTCGTGACCAGATGCACGAAGGTGCTCCACGGCGACCCTGCCAAGCTTGCCGTTTCCACCGGTGACCGCAATTCTCATGACACCACTCGGCCAACGAGTCGGCCGAGCCACTCGTTTCGCACTGTGCGCGCGGCCTTCGCAAGCGCCGTGTTCGGAGCGAACCGATCGAAGCTGTGCACGCCACCGGGCCAGACCGCCAGTTGCGCATCGACCCCGGCAGCCCACAGGGCCGAGGCGAACGCGACGTCCTCGTCGCGGAAGACCTCGGCCGAACCAACATCGATAAAGGTCGGCGGCATCCCCGTCAAGTCGGCCGCGAGAGCTGGCGACATGTATGCGGTTATCTCGTCCGCGCCCGTACCCGTGCCCGTGCCCGTGCCCGTGCCGGCAAGGTAGGCATCCCACCCGGTCGTATTGCTCTCGCGGTCCCATTGTCCAGTCCCAGAGAACGCTCGAGCCGAGATCGACACGTTCCGGTGATCGAGCATCGGCGCTTGCAGCATGAGCCCTGAGATGGAGGTGTCGCCACGATCGCGAAGCGTCAGCGCGAGTGCCGCGGCGAGGGTTCCGCCAGCACTCACGCCTGACAACACGAGCGGAACAGCCCCATACCCCGAAGTGGCAAGGTAATGCCGTGTCCACGCGAGCGCGTGCTCACAATCATTCAGCGCGGCGGGATACGGATGCTCGGGAGCGAGCCGATACTCGGGCGTGACAACCGCCAACCCAAGGTGCTCAATCCAGTCGAAGGTGAACTCGATGCCCGAGTAGCGGTCCCCGACGATGAGTCCGCCGCCGTGCACTGCGAAGACGCATCCGCGGATCGGGACGTTCGACGGAGTGAGAACCGAAATCAGCATTCCGGATTCCGCCACCGTTGCCTTCTCGTGTCGGATGGCGCGATCAGCGATCGTCTCCTCGATCGGCGCACTTACGGACTCAGCCCGCAGCTTTGCAACGTCGCCGGGAAGGATCGTGCCCAGGAGCACAAGCTCACCGGACGCAACCAAGTTGATGTACTCGCTGTCAATTGGCGGGCGGCCGGATCTCTTGGGGCTGCTCACATTGGCTACCTTCCCTCGGCGGTATCATCGTATCCTTTCGTATTGTCTGACAATCTGCTACCTTGTCTAACAATTCGGGTTCGAGCCAAGGGAGGCAGCGTGTCGTTTGAATCGGCTCCTGTGCTGCCCGATACCGTTGCGGAGAAGCTGCGCGCGAGCATCCTGAATCAGGAGGATGCCCCGGGCTCGACCATTACAGAGTCAGCCGTTGCGCTGCGCTTCGGTGTCGCTCGCCCCACCGCGCGGCTTGCGATCGACAAGCTTGTCGCCGACGGCCTGTTGCGCCGCGAAGCCCATCGTGCCGCTCGCGTGCCAGAGCTCAGTCGCGCAGACATCGTTGACCTTTTTGACAACCGCGCGATCATCGAGTCAGCGGCGATGGCCGCGCTGGCGATTGCAGGCACTATTCCGGCCGACGCTCTCGCCGCACACCGAGCCCTGACTTCGACGCCGGACTTTGCCAGGCACGACATTGCTTTTCACCGCGGGCTCGTTGCTGGCCAGTCCAGCCCGCGACTCACCAGAATGCACGAGCTGCTGATGGGTGAGATCGAACTGTGCATCGGGCAAGTGCAGGCTGCCAACCTGATCAGCTCGACGGAGATCGCCCGCCAGCATCAGGGCATCCTCGATGCCATCACCGCAGGGGAGCCGGATGCCGCGGCTCGCCTCACTCGAGACCACATCACCGGGGCGCGCGATCGCCTCCTCACCCACAGCACAAAGGACTAGCCACGATGGTCAAGCGCCAGTTTCCGAACCCGATCGAACTCATGAAGCTCATGAAGTTCAAAAAGCCGACCCTGAACGCCAAGAAGCGTCGCCTCGACGGGGCGTTGACGATTCATGACTTGCAAGTGATCGCGAAGCGCCGCACACCGAAAGCCGCGTACGACTACACCGAAGGCGCGGCCGAGGGCGAGCTCTCGCTCACGCGAGCTCGCCAGGCCTTCGAGGACATCGAGTTCCACCCCTCGATCCTGCGCGACGTCTCCAAGGTCGACACGACAACGACCATTCTCGGCGGCACCTCAGCGATGCCATTCGGCATCGCACCGACCGGATTCACACGGCTCATGCACACCGAGGGTGAAATTGCTGGAGCTGGCGCGGCTGGCGCGGCTGGCATCCCGTTCACGCTGTCGACCCTCGGCACCTCGTCGATCGAAGACGTGAAGGCAACAAACCCGAACGGTCGCAACTGGTTCCAGCTCTACGTGATGCGTCAGCGCGAGATCTCGTACGGTCTCGTCCAACGCGCGGCCGCTGCAGGCTTCGACACGCTGATGTTCACCGTCGACACGCCGGTCGCCGGAGCTCGTCTGCGCGATAAGCGCAACGGGTTCTCGATTCCACCACAGCTCACGCTCGGCACCATCATGAACGCTATCCCGCGGCCGTGGTGGTGGTGGGACTTTTTGACCACCCCGCCGCTCGAATTCGCGTCGCTGTCTTCGACGGGTGGCACCGTCGGCGAGCTGCTCGACTCCGCAATGGATCCGTCTATCAACTTCGACGACCTGCAGATCATCCGCGACATGTGGCCGGGCAAGCTCGTCGTCAAGGGCGTGCAGAACCTGGCTGACTCTCGTCGACTCGCCGATCTCGGCGTTGACGGGATCGTGCTCTCCAACCACGGCGGTCGTCAACTCGACCGAGCACCAATCCCGTTTCACCTCTTACCGAACGTCGTACGTGAGGTCGGCAAGGACACCGAGGTAATTGTCGACACCGGCATCATGAACGGCGCAGACATCGTGGCATCCATCGCTCTCGGTGCGAAGTTCACGCTCATTGGGCGCGCATACCTTTACGGGCTTATGGCCGGGGGCCGAGCCGGGGTCGATCGCACGATCGCGATCCTCTCTGACCAGATCATTCGCACCATGAAACTCCTCGAGGTCGCCTCGATCGAAGAGCTCACGCCAGCCCACGTCACGCAACTTGAACGGCTCGCCCCGAGAGCGATCTCCCCGGCGCTGAGCGCTGCAGGCAGAACCTAACGACCACCCGTGCCGACGTTCGTGGTGGGCGTCGGTGCGGGTTTCTCAGCTCGACGCGCTCGGCGAGCGGTGAGTCGCGAGCTCGGCAGCGATCATCCGGATACCCTCGGCCACCTCCGTGAAACTCGTCGAGAGCGGCGACATCCCGATCCGAATTCCGTTGGGTCGCCGAAAGTCCGGGATCACCCCAGCGGCCCAGAGGGCAGGCATGATTTCGGCAAAACGCGGATGATCGAGCGTGATGTGCCCGCCGCGCAGTTCGGCGCTGCGTGGACTTGCGAGCGTAGCATCCGGCATCAACTCGGCTGAGAGCAAGATCGCAAACTCGGTCAGTGCAACCGACTTGGCCCGAACCGTATCGAGGCCGACCTCATCGATGAGGGCGATCATGTCTTGCATGGCGAGCATCGCGATAATCGGTGGCGTGCCGCTCAGCATGGCGCGCATGCCGTCGGCCGGCTCATACCCCTGAGCCATCTCAAACGGGAAGCGAGTGCCCAGCCAACCCTGAATGGGCTGGTGGAGCGATTGCTGCAGCTCGCGCCTGACGTACATGAAGGCCGGAGCGCCCGGCCCGCCGCACAGGTACTTGTATCCACACCCAACAGCAAAGTCGACGCGCAAGTCGTCAAGGGGAGTCGGCACCACGCCGACCGAATGGCTCAGATCCCAGATGGCCAGCGCGCCTGCCGCGTGCACAGTTTCGTTGACCCCGGCGATGTCAGCGATGAAGGCCGAGCGATAGGCGACCGAACTGAACAGCGTGACGGCTGTCTGGGAGCCGACCGCCTCAGCGACACGTTCCGGCGTGACGCCGCCCGCCGGGTCGGTCTCGATCCAGCGGATCGTAAGGCCGCGGTCAGCCGCGATCCCTTCGACGATGTAGCGGTCGGTCGGAAAATTATCGCGGTCGATCACGATCTCGGTTCGATCTGGTCTCGCCGCGAGCGCTGCGTGCACGGCCTTGTAGAGCAACACCGTCGTTGAGTCGCCGATCGCCACCTGACCGGATGCCGCGCCGAGCGCCACTCGGCCGAGCTCGTCGCCCACGGTGAGTGGCAGATCAAGCCAACCTTCGTCCCACCCTCGAATCAGTCGACCGCCCCAGTGCTGCGTGACAAAGGTCGCGATGCGCTCTCGTGATGCCCTCAGGGGCCTACCAAGTGAGTTGCCGTCGAAGTACGCGACGAGCCCCGGCGATTCGATGAACTTTTCCCGATGCTCGCGCAGCGGATCCGCCGCATCGAGCGCGGCCGCTGTAGCCCCTGCATCGTGAACGGTCATCGCGAGCCCATCACTTCGCCCCGAGTTGCGTCCGAGCCTCGTGCAGCACCTCGAGCACCTCGATCGCGTCGTCGAGAGTGTGCAGCGGGGACTCGGTGAGCCCGTCCGCAACGTGCTGGGCCATCGCCGCGGCCTGATAGCAGAGCCCCTCTTGCCAGCTGATGTCCGAGGTGTCAGTCCATTCGAGCGTCTCGTTGTCACTGCGCCCGGTGAGGCGAAAACCGCCCGGTCCCATGAACGCCGTTGTGAAGTCGAGCCGAGCCCGCGTTCCGACGACACTCGCGAGATTGTTGCCCTGCGCGCTCAGACTCGTCGTCAACACCGACTGGGCCCCGCCGCCGTGATCCCCGATCACAACCGACTGGTCATCCACTCCGGTCGATGCGAGCGAACCGAGTGCCGTGATCGAACGCGGCGCGCCGAGTGTGAAATGGATGAACCAGCCAGGGTAGACCCCGAGATCGAGGAGCGCACCGCCAGCCAACGCCGGATCAAAGAGCCTGCTTGCCGGGTCAAACTCGAATTGCACACTGAAGTCCGCCTGCACTTGCCGCACGTCGCCGAACGCCCCGTCCGCGAGCAACTGGTCGATGATGGAGCTCTGCGGTAGAAACCGTGACCACATGGCTTCCATGGCGAACACGCCAGCGCTTCGCGCAGCATCCGCTATCTGGCGTGCCTCGTCAGGGGTCGCAGCAATCGGCTTCTCGATGAGCACGTGCTTGCCCGCCGCGATCGCCAAGAGCGCCAGTCGCGCGTGCTCACTGTGGGGCGAGGCAATGTAGACCGCGTCAACACCGGCATCCTCGACCAGCTGTTCGTAGCTGCCGTGCGCCCGCTCGATAGCGTGGTTGCGCGCAAAACTCTGCGCGCGATCCAGGCTGCGGGATGCCACGGCGACCACCCGCTGCTCGGTATGACGATGCACGGCATCCACCCATTGGTGGGCAATGTGGCCGGGGGCAAGCACCGCCCAACGAAGCGTGGCGCCACCCAGAAGGGGCGTGATGGATGCGGACGGCAGACTCGAGGGAAAGGGGCTCACGTCAGCGAATCTACCCTTCACTGCGACCCGGTATTCTGTGCGAATGGACTTTGCCATCGACTTCACGCCCGAGCTTCTCGTCGCGTTCCTGACCCTCTTCGTGCTCGAACTCGTGCTTGGCGTTGACAACGTCATTTTCATCTCGATTCTTGCCAGCAAGCTGCCAGTCGAGCAGCAAGCGAGGGCTCGGAACCTCGGTCTGACGCTGGCCATGCTCATGCGCATCGTGCTGCTGTTCGCTGCGACCTGGATCATCTCGCTGAAGGAAGACCTGTTCGTCATCGCCGGATTCGGGTTCTCCGGGCGTGACCTCATCCTGATCCTTGGTGGCGGGTTCCTCATCTACAAAGCGGTGCGGGAGATCCACGAGAAGCTCGAGGGGGCAGAATCCCATGGCAAGGGAATCGGACGCGGCACGGTGACCTTCGCGTCCGTGATCGGTCAGATCATTCTCATCGACCTAGTCTTCTCCTTCGACTCGGTGATCACCGCCGTCGGTATGGTCGACGAACTTTTGGTGATCATCGTCGCCGTGCTCCTCTCGTTCACCGTGATGCTGTTCTCGGCGAGGTTCATCTTCGTCTTCGTGAACAAGCACCCAACGGTAAAGATGCTCGCGCTCGTCTTCCTTGTGCTGATCGGCGTCTTCCTGATCGCTGACGGCTTCGACGTCAAGATCGACAAGGCGCTCATCTATGTACCGATGGCGTTCGCGATCATCGTCGAAGCGCTCAACCTCGCGTACAAGCGGCGAATCGAGAAGCGCGACGGCCCAATCGAGCCCGTGCAGTTGCGTCACGCGTACACCAAGGCGGATGACCGTGATGCGGTCGCTGCGGCGACCTCGCAGAACCCTGATGCCGGGTCGGTCGGCCTATCACGCAAGCCGGTGACCGGCGCGATCAACGACAACGACGGCCATCAAGAACCGGCGGGACTCGGCTAACAAGCCGGTACACCGAATAAGCGCACGCGTCGAATCTGCGCGCGCTCGGCACCTGTACTCTGTGCCAATGGACTTTGCGATCGACTTCACGCCCGAGCTTCTTATCGCCTTTCTCACCCTCCTCGTTTTGGAGATCGTGTTGGGCATCGACAACGTCATCTTCATCTCAATTCTTGCCAGCAAGCTGCCGGTCGAGCAGCAAGCGAAAGCTCGCAATCTTGGGCTGAGCCTCGCGATGGTCATGCGCATTGGCCTGCTGTTCGCGGCCAGTTGGATCATCAGTCTGAAGGATGACCTTTTCACGCTGTTCGGCTACGGCTTCTCGGGCCGCGACCTCATCCTGATACTCGGCGGCGGCTTCTTGATCTACAAGGCGGTGCGGGAAATCCACGAGAAGCTCGAGGGCGCCGAGTCGCATGCCACCGGCAGCAGCCCAGCAAAGACCATCACGTTCGGTGCAGTTATCGTGCAGATTCTGCTGATCGACATCGTCTTCTCGTTCGACTCGGTCATCACCGCAGTCGGAATGGTCGACAGTCTTCTGGTCATCATCGTCGCTGTTGTGCTGTCGTTCAGTGTCATGCTCTTCTCGTCGAAATACATCTTTGCCTTCGTGAACAAGCACCCGACCGTCAAGATGCTCGCACTCGTTTTTCTCGTGCTCATCGGTGTCGTACTCATTGCAGACGGCTTCGACGTCAAGATCGACAAGGCGCTCATCTACGGGCCGATGGCGTTCGCGATCATCGTTGAGGCCCTCAACCTCGCATACAAGCGGCGAATCGAGAAGCGCGACGGCCCAATCGAGCCCGTGCAGTTGCGTCACGCGTACACCAAGGCGGATGACCGGATGGCGGTCGCCGCAGCAACCTCCAACAACCCGGATGCCGGGTCGGTCGGCCTCTCCCGTAAGCCGGTGACCGGCGCGATCAGCGACAACGACGGGCATCAAGAACCGGCCGGGCTCGGCTAGTTGGATACGGAAGTGGCCGGTGAGCAACGTCAGCGGGACAGTTCGCGCAGCACCGCCGCCAACTGCTCGACGGCCAAGTCAATATCCGTTTCGCTGATCACGATCGGCGGGGCAAAGCGAATCGTCGAACCTTGGGTGTCCTTGACCAGCACGCCCCGCTCAAGCAGTAGCTCGCATACCTTGCGGCCGGTCGCAATCGTCGGGTCAATATCAACCCCGGCCCACAATCCTGCGCCGCGCACAGCGGTGACACCGTGGCCGATGAGGGCGCGGAGTCTGGCTTGCAGCCGCTCGCCAAGCACTCCAGCGCGCTCCTGAAGATCGCCGCTTGACAGGAGCTCGACGACGGCGAGCCCGACAGCGGCGGCCAGCGGGTTGCCGCCGAAGGTGGAACCGTGTTCGCCAGGGCGCAGCACCCCGAGAATGTCGCGGTTGCCGACGACCGCGCTGACCGGAACAATGCCGCCGCCGAGCGCCTTGCCGAGCACATAGAGATCGGGAACAACACCGACGAGGTCACACGCAAAGGTAGACCCGGTTCGCCCGAGCCCGCACTGGATCTCGTCGGCGATGAACAGCACGTTGTGCTTGCTCGTGATCGTGCGCACCTTGGGGAGATAGTCCGCGGGTGGAACGATGATGCCCGCTTCGCCTTGGATCGGCTCGAGCAAGACGGCGACCACGGGGGATCCGGCGCGGTCGCCGGCCTCAATTGCGGTCTCGATGGCCGTGGCATCCCCGTATGGAACACTCACGAAGCCCGGAGTGAAGGGGCCGAAATCTGCTCGGGATTGCTCATCGTTCGAGAAGCTGATGATCGTGGTGGTTCGACCGTGAAAGTTGCCGTCTGCGACGATGATCGTCGCTCGCTCGGCTGGAACGCCCTTGACGCGGTAGCCCCACGCGCGGGCGACTTTGATGGCCGATTCGACCGCCTCGGCGCCCGTGTTCATCGGCAGCACCATCTCTTTGCCAGCGAGCTTGGCGAGCGCTTCAGCGAACGGGCCGAGTTGGTCATTGTGAAACGCGCGGCTGGTGAGCGTCACCCGATCGAGCTGAGTCTTGGCGGCAGCGATGAGCACCGGATGCCCGTGGCCGAAGTTCACCGCGGAATACGCGGCGAGACAGTCGAGGTAGCGCCGCCCATTCACATCCGTTACCCACGCACCGTCGCCACTGGCCACCACAACCGGCAGCGGATGATAGTTGTGAGCCACGTGGTCATCTTCAAGCTCAATCGCGGCGGCTGCGGCGTCGGTCTTCGTAATCATCGCCGCAGCTCCAGGGTGCAGCATTTGACGCCACCGCCACCGCGCAACAGCTCGCTCAGGTCGACCCCGATCGGGTTGTAGCCACGCTCACGCAACTGGCGCTCGAAGTCCTTCGCTCGGCTCGCGATCACGATGTTGTAGCCGTCACTGAAAGAGTTGAGGCCGAGCACCGCAGCATCCTCTTCGGTCACAATGATCGCCGTGGGGTAGCGCGCTCGCAGCACCCCGAGCGATGCCTCATCGAATGCGCTCGGCAAGTAGGCGATGTTGGCGTCGTCAAGCACGGCGATCGCGGTGTCGAGGTGGTAAAAATTGGGGTTGATGAGATTGAGCGAAACGACCTCGCGACCGTACAGCGCGGCCACCTCAACATGACTCTGTGATGCGCTGCGAAAACCAGTTCCGGCGAGGATCGCCTTGCCGACGAGCAAAAAGTCACCCTCGCCCTCGTTCACCTCGACCGGTTCGTGAACGTCAAACCCTGCCGCACGGAACCACTCCATGTACGCCGGGCCTTCTGGCTGGCGTTCCGCGTAGGTGAAGCTGGCCCCGTAGGCGATGTTGTCGATGACGAATCCACCGTTAGCGGCATAGACCATGTCCGGCAGGCCTTCGACGGGCTCGATGAGGTGCACCGTAAACCCGAGGTCGAGGAAGGTGCGATAGAGCACCTCCCACTGAGCGATTGCGAGCGCCGTGTCGGTGGCCAGCTCAGGATGCATCCACGGGTTGATGCGGTAGCTAACCGTGAAGTACTCCGGCCGACACATGAGAACCGTGCGGCTGGTTGCGGTGCGTGGCGTGGGTGAAACGCTGCGGTCCGTGATCGTCATGATTCGAGTCTGTCACGCACTGATCCGGAGTTTGGGGGCGCAAGGCACTCGAAGATTGTGCATTCGGGGGGTTCGGCGCAACAATCCGCCATACAGTGGCACGATGGACAATCTGGACCATCGAATCATCGACTTGCTGCGTTTAAATTCCCGCTCAGGGTACGGCGATATCGGCGTGCAGATCGGGTTGTCCGCATCAGCCGTCAAGCGCCGGGTTGACCGGCTCGTCGCCGATGGCACAATTCGAGCCTTCACGATCCAGGTTGACCCGGCAGTCGATGGCCTCTCGACCGAGGCCTACGTCGAGTTATTCTGCCGGGGAACGGTGGCACCAGACGAGCTCAAGCGCATCCTCTCCGCGGTGCCAGAGGTCGTGGATGCCGGAACGGTGACTGGCTCGGCCGACGCGATTGTGCACATGCGATCTCGCGACATTGCTTCGCTTGAGGTTGCGCTCGAGCGTGTGCGACTCGCCCCGAACGTCGACCATACCCGGAGCGCAATCGTGCTCTCGCGTCTCATTCACCGCCAGTACGACTGAACGCAGCCGCCGAGCCCAGCTGCGCCGGAGCGGCTACTCCAGCGAAGCGGCCCGCTCTGGCTCTGCCAGTAGCCTCCGCGCCGCAAGTCCGATGATGGCGCTGTAGCTGGGATAGGCAAACTTTACCTTGGCAAGCGTCGCAACATCGATGCCGGCCGCCATCGCCGTCGTGACCGACTGAACGACCTCGACCGCATTCTCACCCACCGCGTGCGCGCCAAGGATGAGCTCGCGGCGGCGATCGGCGATGAGCTTGAGAAATCCCCGCTCCCGATCATCGATCACCGCGCGGTCGAGTGCGGCATAGGGCACGACCGCGACGACGCACTGCGCATCGCGCTCCCGAGCTTGCTCTTCGGTAAACCCGACCCCGGCGTAGTCGGGATCGGTGAAGCCTCCGGCCGGAAGCAAGTGGTGCGGGGTGCGGCGGTTCGCACCGAGCACGGCGTTTTCCGCTGCCGCCTCCCCCTCGAACTGCGCCGCTTGCACGAGCATGTCGCGACCGTTCGCATCCCCGACCGCGAAGATGTTCGACACGATTGAGCGAAAGTTTGCGTCGACAGGAATGGCTGACCTCTCGACCGCGATTCCAGCATTCTCAAGCCCGAGATCCGAGACATCCGCCGGCCAGCCGGTGGCCATGACGACCGCGTCGAACCCGCGAGCTTTCACTTTGCCTCGCTCACGCCAAGCCAGCGTGATGGACCCGTCGTCGTTCTTCGTCAACGACTCAACCCCGTCGATGCCCGTATGAACGTTGACCCCTTGTTCAACGAACGCCGCCGCGACGCCTTCAGAAATAGCAGGGTCGGATGCCACAAGAATCCTCGGTGCAACGTCGATGACGGTCACCGCCGAACCGAAGGCGTTGAAGACGGTCACGAGTTGCGCACCGGTGTTGCCCGCGCCGATTATCGCGACCCGCTGCGGCTGGCTCGGTAGCGAGAGCACGTGCTCTGGCACGGTCGCGAACTCGGCACCGGGGATCGGCAGTCGCCGCGAGTGACCGCCAACGCAAACCATGATCGAGGTGCCGGAAAGGCGGCGACCACTGTCAAGCACGACGGTCGAGGCATCCACAAATCTGGCTCGACCTTCGAGGTGCAGGTCGATACCGGCCTCGGCGAACCGCTCGGCCTCGCGCTTGATCGATCGCACCCGATCGACGCGTTGCAGTACGCGCTCGACTGTTGTTTCCCAGTCGATGTGCGGTGCCCCGACGGCGATTCCGTATGCGTCGGCCGTGCGCACTTCACGAATCAGTCGTGCCGCTTTGGCGAGAACTCTGGTCGGCACGCAACCGGAGTTGACGCACGTGCCGCCGGTGCGATCGGCCTCAGCCACCACGACACTGGCGCCGAGTTCCGCCGCGCGCAAAGCGGCCGCCGTGCCAGCCGGTCCGGCCCCGATGACGATGAGGTCGTAGTGCTTGGCCTCTGATTGCTGCATGGTTCCTCCGGGAAGATCGAGCTGCGACTACTCTTCCACTGCAGGCTGTGAACCGAGATGAGGATACCCTCGCCATGATCACCATCGACCCGGAATCATCAACTCCGCCCTACGAGCAGGTGCGGCGCCACTTGCTCGATCAGATCTCGCGCGGCGAGCTCACGACTGGCGCGCGACTACCGACAGTGCGAATGCTCGCCGAGCAGCTCTCAATCGCACCAAACACGGTTGCCAGGGCCTACCGGGAGCTCGAGAGTGATTCGATCATCGAAACCCGGGGTCGGAACGGCAGCTTCGTGAGCGCCCACGGCGATCCCGTCCAGCAGCAAGCGCAGTTGGCCGCTCGCGCCTACATCGAACGGCTTCGGCAACTC
>Ga0163151_10004055_pt1 | contig 20189 bp, 17 predicted proteins | sample OliLakLV19MP5IB2_FD_145596 | JGI IMG/M metagenome (GOLD analysis project Ga0163151, IMG submission 145596) | Freshwater microbial mat bacterial communities from Lake Vanda, McMurdo Dry Valleys, Antarctica - Oligotrophic Lake LV.19.MP5.IB-2 | ecosystem: Environmental > Aquatic > Freshwater >... | reverse complement strand
GAGTTCGACCGGGATATTGAAAGCTTTCGGTTTGCCGTCCACCAGCACGGAGATCTGGTATTGGGAATGGAGGATCTTGCCGTCGGCGCAATGACAGGTGGGCCGGGCACAGGAGCGGTTCCGTTCGACAAAGGAACCGGGCAGCATTCCGCGCAGAGCGCCGAGACCGCGGATGAGCCTGCCGCGCCGTACGAGGTCCGGGTCGAAGGGCTTTTTCATATGACACTCGGTATCGTGTCAGACTCGGCCTGAGTCAAGAGCTTTGAATGCCGCAAGCCAGAGTTGGGAGTAGAAACCCTGCAAACACAACCGTCTGAAGCTTGTTGCCTCTACCTTAAGGAATCGTTGGCTGCTGGAGGCGGGATGGATAGAGTTGCTCGCTTTGGAAGCTCAGCGGCTGGTATTGGCGTAGATTGACGAGGTTGGCGTTGTTGGCGGGGAGAGCGGGGCGAATCGTTTGCTTGCCGTTGGCGCTTCTGATGGCCGCGCACAGGCGCCCGGCCCCGGCCACAGGCAGCGCTTCCGGGACGAAAGCAAAACCTTGCAAGGCCGCTTGTTGGGCTGTCGCCGAAGTAAATGACCGCCGGCCCTTGGAAGCGTCCAGCGTCCTCTCCGGGTTCGCGCCGCTACCTAGAACTCGTGCGCCTTGGCTCACATAGCGAGCTTGGACTCTGAAGCATGGCGAGAGTACGTGTCAACTCTTGCCCTGACGAAAACGCCTGAACGACCAAAACTGGATTAAATCCAGACTAGTCCAATTTCCGGTGTTTTGTGTTCTCGCCCGCCAACATTGCCGATGGGGCCCACGTCTCGCGGACGAAGAATCGTTCGCGGGCCAGCCGCAGTGAGGCCGAGTGACTGAAAGGTGCCTTCGCCGCGGTGCGGCCCGGCCGTTCTCGCCGCGCTGACGATTGGCTCCGCTATCGCACGGCGACCCGTGCCTTCGTCGCCACCACCGCCGGCCGCACCCCCGCCTTCGCCAGCGCCGCATACACCACCAGTCCGACGAAGAAGCTGTAGAGCACCGCCGGTTGATAGGGGCTCCAAATTCCCACCGCGAAGCCCAAGGCCCACGCCACGTAGCCCGCCCAGTTGATGCCCTGCCGCGGCCCGGACCATTCCTTGCCCGACAGATAGTAGTCGGCGACCATCGCTCCGCAGATAGGCCCGAACGATGCGCCTACGATCACGAAGACCTGCACCAGATTCGCCGCCGCCCCGGTGATCGCCAGGATGATGGCCACCGTTACTCCAGCCATTGTCGAAGCCATGCGAGGCACGCCGGGGATCATCGTCGAAAAACTATTGCCCGCGATGAAGGCGCAGAAGCAGGCCGGTGTGATCGAGGCAACCGCGAAGAGGAGGAACATCGCCGAGGCCAGGGCGCCGCCCTGCGCGGCGATCACCGCGTCATAGGAGTAGCTGATGATTGACGGGTCCAACGCGCGCGCGCCAGCCACCGAGAGAAGCGGCAGACCGCCCGCGATCACAATGGCGAGAGCAATGCCGGTCAGTCCGCCCATGCGCACATCGTTCTCATTGCGGCTGTTCATGCCGAAGTCCACGCCCGCCGCGCCGGCCGTGGCGAAGAAGCCGATGACCGTCGCCAGGATCGTGAGGAACGCGCCCAGCGAGTCATCGGTAACGGGCTTATGCAGCGGGATGCCGCCCATCGTTTTGAAGAACACGAACAGGATCATCAACAGCGGGATGAGGTTCAGGAACAGCGATGACTTCGCGACGTATTGAATCCCCTTCACGCCGATGTAGGCCATGATGTATCCCCACAGCACTGCCACAATCGCGAACTCCATGGAGGCCGGACCGGCCGTCGAGCCGGCCGCTTTCAAAATGAAGGTCGTCGATGTGAACGTGCCCACCGCGAACCATCCCAACTGCAAAAGGCCCATCAGCAATCCCGGCATCAAGTAGCCGCCCGCGGCGCCAAACGTCGAACTGCCGACTACGTACAACGGCAAGCCCGTCTTCATGCCCAACATGCCGGGCACGTAGTAGAAGAGGCCATAACTCAACGCGCCGGCAAGCACGAGAGCCAGCAGGCAGAGGCCAAGGCCCGCCCGGTCGATCGTGTTTTGCGCCAGCGTCTGATAGAACACAATCCACAAGAACACGCCCGCATAGCTGGGCGCGGTGTTCACGAACCAGGGCGCGCGATTAGCAGCCGGGTTCGGCGTAGTCTTTTCAATGTAAGCAGGGAGCATGGCGTTGAAGTATATCGCGTCCCGCGTTCAAAGCGCACAAAAACAAATCGGCCCCGGTTGCCCGGGGCCGTCTGTTTATTACTGGCTATTCGCGTTCCCCTGGCGGGGAGGCAAGGTTACTTCTTTTTGGCCATAGCCTTTTTTGCCGGAACAGCGGCCTTCTTTGCCGGTGCCGCAGCCTTCTTGGCCGGTGCCGCAGCCTTCTTGGCCGGTGCCGCAGCCTTCTTTGCCGGTGCCGCAGCCTTCTTGGCCGGAGCAGCAGCTTTCTTTGCCGGGGCAGCGGCTTTCTTAGCCGGGGCTGCCTTTTTGGCGGTAGCGTATTTCATCGAGTGATTCTCCCTAACATGAAAAAATCGCGATCTCCTGAGAGACCGCAGCGTGTCCCATTTATAAATTTGTTTGCGATGCAAGTCAAGGGAAAAGTGAGTAGCGACATGCGTCAAACCCCGTCTGGTAAAGGGTCCGAGCGAAAAAAACGAAGATGCGCGAAAATGTTTGAAGGAGCTGAGATGCATTTTGAGCCAATAGACATGGGCCTTTCAAGCGCGGCGCGAAAATTCGCATCATGGCTCGCGACGCCATTCGAGGCATCGACGGCGTTAAAAAAATATTTCGCGCGAGTGTCGCGGCAAACGCCCGCGCGTCTCTTTGCGGCTCCATTTCACAAGCGTCCGCATTGCCTCACGCGGCATCGCAAACACGCCTTCACCGCGCTCGAACTTCGAACTCCATTTCTTCATCTCGCATCGTGACCCGCGATGAATCTCTCACGCTCTTCTCTACTTTTAGCGACTCTTGTTTTGCTCATGCTGCTTTCGGCTTGCCGGCCTCGCCGCGTAACAGCGCGTGTGCCCGCGGCACGCATCGGCGCCACTGAAGAAGGCGTCGCAAGCTGGTACGGCGAGCCCTATCACGGACGCCGCGCGGCCAACGGCGAACTCTTCGACATGGAGCAGTTCACCGCCGCTCATCCATCGCATCCATTCGAGACATGGGTTCGCGTGCGCCTTCTCGCCACCAGGAAAGAGACGGAGGTCCGCATCACCGATCGCGGGCCGTTCGTCAAAGGCCGCGTCATCGATCTCTCACGCGCCGCCGCCCGCGATATCGATCTCCTTCGCGCCGGCACCGGCAACGTTCGCCTCACCGTCATCGATCCGCCCAAGTCTTATCTTCGCGGGCGGCAGTTCACCGTGCAGGTGAGCTCCGTGCCGGCCAAGGCCCGCGCCGAAACTCTCCAGCGTCAACTCACGCCGCGGTACAAGGACGTCTCCATTCGCCATCGCTCCGCCAACCCCAAGGGCGGTCACGCCGAGGCTTGGCGCGTCCTGGTCGGGCGCGAAGATTCCCCGGGCGGCGCACACCGTACGCTCGAGCGGCTGCTCGAGAAGTTCCCCCACGCCTTCATCGTTGGGTGGAACGTGGAATAAGGTTACTTAATCCGGTATACCCACAAGAGGGGGTAGGCATGACCTCATCAAATCTTTCACGAAAGTACCTTTGGGGTCTACGGAATATTTTCAATAAAGGGTAGATTAATGTCTACCTCCACACACTACATTACTAAGGCAGCTCTGCCGGCACTAGCAGCCGCTGCCCCAGACGGACACCGTTCATGGCCCTTTTCAACCACACTTTCGCCTCCGAACCCACTCTGGTGGGCAACTCCCCTCGCCTTCGTCATGTACAACGGATGGTAGACAAACTCGCGTCGGGCCGCTGGCCGGCATTGATCCTCGGCGAAACCGGTACGGGTAAGGAAGTGGTGTCCCGGTCGATTCACGCCGCCAATCCCGTTGGCCCGTTCGTCACTATCGACTGCTCGTCCTTCGTCGGGCCGCTGATGGAAAGCGAGCTGTTCGGCCATGCCAGGGGATCCTTCACCGGCGCCATCAACGCCAAGATCGGCCTGATTGAAGCCGCCGATGGCGGTACCGCGTTCTTTGATGAAATCGGCGAACTCCCCCTTGATCTCCAAGCCAAACTTCTCCGCGTTCTTCAGGAAAAGGAGTTTCGGCCCGTCGGCTCGCTGCAGACCAAGCGTTCCGATTTCCGCATCATCGCCGCCACCAACCGCGATCTGCTGAAGGAGGTGGAGAAGGGCACTTTTCGCCGTGATCTTTATTACCGTCTCAACGTCGTTACCGTCCGTATCGCCCCTCTCCGCGAGCGTAAAGAAGACATCCCGCTCCTCATGCGGCATTTCCTGGCCAAGTACGGCTCCGGCCACACATTCACGCAGGAAGCCATGGACGCCATGCTCAGCTATGAATGGCCCGGCAATGTCCGAGAACTCGAAAACATGATCCAGCAGATGGTCGCCGTCCGCACCGGTCCGCTCCTCCATCTTAACGATCTTCCTTCGCCCATCCAGAACCATCTCTATGCCCGCCGCGGTCCGGGGCTGGCGATGTCCGCCGTCGCCGGCGGCGGTACTTTCCATGCCGCCATGACCTATGCCTCCGCCGCCCCCGTAATCGATTCCCGCTTTCTCGAGTCCCCTATTCTTCCGCTCACCGAAATGGAACGCCGCGCCATTGTCCACGCCCTCGAATACACCAAGGGCGATCGCCTGATGGCCGCCGGCCTGCTCGGCATCGGCCGGACAACGCTTTACAGAAAATTGAAGGAATATCAGATGGCAGGGTGAGAGAAATCCTACCCGCCGCCCACTACCTCAGCAGGTGATGGCTATGCCGGCGGGTGAGAAAACACGGGCGCGTCTGCTTCTGGTCGAAAGCGACGCGTGGGACGCCGGCCTGATTCAGGAAGCTCTCGACGAACTTGAGGAACGTCCTCACGAGAACCTGCTCGGCCGCTCTGTCGAGCTCTTTCATGCGGAAACGCTCGACGAGGCCATCGTGTCCGCCTCCGCCGAAACCTACGATCTCATTCTGCTTGACCTGGCGATCGGCGGCGTGTCCGGGCTGCATCCCTATCTCCAGCTTCGTGACCTGGCGCCGTCAACAGCCTTCGTCATCCTTACCGTTCGCGGGGATGAGCCGCTCGCCCTCACCGCCGTGCGCGAAGGCGCCGCCGGTTACCTGCTGAAGGAGGACCTCGACTGCCTCCCCCTTGCTCGAACCCTCCGCGCCGCCCTTGAACGCCAGCAGGCCCTGCTGGCGCGTGAAGAAATGCCCGGTACGGACGATCTCACCGGTCTCACCTCCCGCGCCGGCTTTCTCTATCTCGGCGAGATGGTCCGCCGTCTCGCCACACGCTGGCGCAAATCGTCGCGACTCTCTGTCATAACTCTCACCGGCTACGGCCGGATGAAAGACGTCTTCGGCGGTCAGGCTCGTGACATGGCGCTGATTGAGACGGCGGAAATGGTGCGCGATCTTTTTCCCGATGCCGACCTTCTTGCCCGCACCGGCTCCGAGCAGTTCGCCATTCTATCCCTGAGTACGTGCACGTCCCCCGAAACTTTGCAAACACGCGCCCGCCAGTGGGTGGAAATTCGCGTTGGGCGCCAGGCCGCCACGCCCCCCCTGGAACACGAAGCGTTCGAAATAACTCTCGCCGGCAATGATGACTCGCTCGCCGATCTCCTTCGCGCTCCGCTCCGTGAATTCGCGGGCGTGCAAAAATAGGCCGGTGCGCATTGCTCTCGACGCCACTTACAGCATCGGTCCCGAACTCACCGGCGTCGGCGTTTACTCGCGCGAAATTCTTCACGGCCTCGCCCTCCGTCACCCGCAAGCCCGCTACCGCTTTTGTTACCGCACCCATAAATTCTTGAAGTCCTTCGGCGAAAAACTTCCTCGCGGCGCCTCCCGCCGGCCCTTTACCGAATCCTGGCTTCCGGCTCACGAGCTTTTCCACGGGCTCAATCAGCGCGTTCCCGCCGCCCGCACGCGCCGCTGCGTCACCACCTTCCATGACCTCTTTGTCATGACCGGCGACTACTCCACCGCCGAATTCCGCCAACGCTTCACCGCTCAGGCCCGGGCCGCCGCCGTTCGCTCCGATCTTATCCTGTGCGTCTCCGCCTTCACCGCTTCCCAGGTCGAATCGCTCCTGAACGTCCCCAAACAAAAGCTCCGCGTGATCCACCATGGCGTTCACGCGCCCGCCGAACTGCCCGCGCTTGAATCCCGCGAACCTATCGTACTCAGCGTCGGCTCCATTCAAAAACGTAAGAACACCGCCCGCCTGGTTGAAGCCTTCGAACAAACCCGCCGCGGCTGGAAACTGGTCCTGGCTGGCGCCGCCGGTTTCGGCGCGGAGGACATCATCGCTCAGATCCACCGCAGCCCGCGCGCGGCTGACATCCAGGTCACTGGATACCTTCCCCTCGCCGCTCTCCATGCCCTCTACCGCCGCGCATCCCTCTTCGCCTTTCCATCTCTTGACGAAGGTTTCGGAATCCCCGTCATCGAAGCTATGGCCTGGGGTATCCCCGTGATTACCTCCGACCGTTCCGCACTTGCCGAAATCTCCGGAGACGCGGCCCTGCATGTCAACCCCGATAGCGTCGAGGAACTAACGCAGGCCCTGCAAACGCTAATGGACCACCCCGGGCTTCGCCGTCAACTGGCGGCCCGCGGCAAAGAGTGGGCGCAACAGTTCACCTGGGACCGCGCCGTTGACGCCACCTGGGATGCCTACCGGGAACTACTTTGACGAATCTTCGTCGAGGGAAATCTTCAATGCCCGCAGAAACTTCTGGTCTTGCGATGTCCATGACAGTTTCCCGCCTCTCCCGCGCACTTTCGGCTGCTCCGATTGGCTTGCCGAGAATTCTCCGGCGATTTGCGGAATGTCGTCGTCCTCACCCTCTTCGCGCTTATTAAAGCCGATGGTCGCCTCAAGCACCAGGAATACGTCGTACCCCGACCTCTTGATTTCACCGATCGCTTCCGCGATCCGGTCAGAATCAGACAGGGATTCATTAATTGCATTTCCCAGGTCCTGCATCAGATCTTTCAACCGGTCGTCCAAAATGAAAGCCTTTCTTCCCGAATTCTGCCCTAAGGATACCATCCGCAACGCACCTGCCAATCTAATCGACCGTTGTAACCATTTTCTGGAGGGTGCTTTATAATTGGAAACGGTTACTCCTTCGATGTTCTCGCTCGGCCGAAAGTTTCTTTCTCACGTTCTCCCTGGGATTATGCGCCCATTGCGCATCCTTTGGAACGAGATGATCGCGTTTGTTTTCATCTGTTTCGCGATTCCCGCCGCGCCCAAAGTCTACAGTTCCTGGAAGGAATTCGATGGGGAACCGGAACGGCTCTTCCGGCTCGTGCTGTCCACGCTTTTTTTAGTCACGATGGTGGCTTTTGCCGTGTTCTCATTTCTGCGCGCCAAAAAGATTTCGCGAACCGCGCCGTAAGCTCTATTGTCATGGCGGAACACGACGTCGGCCAACCCGGAGAATTCCCATACACCCGTGGGATTTACCCGGACATGTATCGCAAACGTCTATGGACCATGCGGCAATATGCCGGTTTCGGTTCCGCCGAAGAGAGTAATCTCCGCTACCGGTATCTCCTCTCCCAGGGCATCACCGGCCTTTCTGTCGCCTTCGATCTGCCCACCCAATTGGGCCTCGACGCCGATCACCCGCTGGCGGCCGGCGAGGTCGGCCGCGTCGGCGTCGCCATCGCCTCACTGAAAGATATGGAACTCCTCTTCGACGGCATCCGCCTCGACCGGGTATCCACGTCGATGACCATCAATTCGACGGCCGCCACGCTCCTCGCGCTCTACGTCCTGGTCGCCGATGCCCAAGGGGCCGGCCGCGCTACACTCAGCGGCACCATTCAGAACGACATCCTCAAGGAATACATCGCGCGCGGGACCTACATCTACCCGCCGCGCCCGGCCATGCGCATCATCACCGACGTCTTCGCCTGGGCCGGACGTGAACTTCCCGAATGGAACACGATTTCCATCAGCGGCTATCACATTCGCGAAGCCGGCTCCACCGCCGCTCAGGAAATTGCCTTCACCCTCGCTAACGCCGTCGCCTACATCGACGCGGCCCTCAATGCCGGTCTCGCCATTGACGACTTCGCCCCGCGCCTCAGCTTCTTCTTCAACGCCCACAACGATTTTCTGGAAGAGATTGCCAAGTTCCGCGCCGCCCGCCGCATCTACGCCAATCTTCTCCGCGACCGTTTCCAGGCCAAGAACCCCAAGTCGCTCCTGCTCCGTTTCCACACGCAAACCGCGGGTTCTTCCCTGCAAGCCCAGCAGCCCGAAGTCAACATCGTCCGCACCACCATCCAAGCCCTCGCCGCGGTCCTCGGCGGCACCCAATCGCTCCATACCAATGCCATGGATGAAGCCATCGGCCTGCCCACGGAAACGGCCGCCACGCTGGCGCTCAGAACCCAGCAGGTGATCGCCCACGAGTCCGGGGTTCCGGCATACCCCGATCCCTTTGGCGGCAGCCACGTCATCGAAGCCCTTACCGATCGGCTGGAACGCGAGGCCCTTTCCTATATCGGGAAGATCGACGCGATGGGAGGCGCCTTGACCGCGATTGAAGAAGGCTACCAGCAAGCCGAGATTCACAACGCGGCCTACAAGTATCAGCAGCGCGTTGAATCGGGCGATCAGATCGTTGTCGGCGTAAACAAGTTCGACGGCGGCGAACCCGCCAAGACGCCGGTCTTTCGTATCGACCCCGCCATTGAGAGCCGGCAAATCGACCGGCTCCGCGACCTTCGCGCGTCTCGCGGCCAGCCTGCCGTTGACGCCGCGCTTCAACAGATCGAGGGCGCCGCGCGCGGCGGCGATAACCTGATGCCGCCTATTATGAATGCCGCGAAAGAGCTAGCCACCGTTGGCGAAATAGCCACGGCGCTCCGTCATGTGTTCGGCGAACATCGCTAGGCCCCCATTGCTGGTCAGGGCGAGATTCAAGGGGCAGATGGGTATGCCTGACGAGGCCTTCGGCAAAATGGGCAAGACTCGGGAGAAACTGTACGGCACTATTGAGGGCGGCGGCTATCACGTCAAGATTAAGACGCCAGGGGAATCTCAACTGCTTTGTCGACATTCGCCTACTCGGGTGCCCCGACGGTGCAGGGATTAACGCGTGGCAACAAGGCATCCGCACAGTCCCGCCGAATGGGCACATCCTCAAGACCACTAATTCGTGGACGCGGGCGTTTTTCGACAAGACCGTTCGAGGCATTCCGGGGCCGCTTGGTGAACTGATGCGCACCCGTTCGAGCGAGGTCGAGATCCGTCATTATGCCCCAATCGCCCGGTGAGAGACGAGGCTGCTCCTTTCCAGATCGAGAGCTCTGAAGAGTTCGAGCCCGGCTAGTCGCCAAGTATAGAGCAATCTGATCCTCGAGGCACATTGCCGTCTAACGCCCATCCCGTTGATTGGGCCAGAGGACGAAGCGACTTCAGTCCATTTGGCGGTTTGGCGACAAACCAGCCAAGTGGATAGTTTCCGGTTGCGTGTCATTCGGGTGGCTCGGTTTACAGAAGCCGACTTCACTAGACCGAACTAAATTCGATTCCCCGAATGCCCTCCAGGGGATGCGGCCGTGAAGGTGGGCGCAACACCAACGGATCAGTGCGGGTAGATGGCGTGCTGCCTCTTCAGCACTGGCGGTCCAATCGCATCTGAATGTTTAGAGGTCGAGGGCTCAGTATCATAGAACAGCCCGTTCCCGGTGCGCGATTACAGCATGACGCCCAAAATATCGAAGAAAGAATTACCGGAGCCGATTGACGCTTTGTACCTCATTAAGCGGGCCTTGTGTGGTTACGTCAGCTATCTGGCGGCCTGCGAGATGAACGAATCATTCAGCGAGTACGTCCTGTATGAGCCAATCCTGAGGATTCTGACCGCACGAGGATACTCAGTTGAATGCGAGGTCGAGTGCCCCGGCGTCAGGCACGAGAAGCTGGGGGATCGCAAGAGGCTGGATTTCGTCGCCAAGCTCCCTCGACTGGAGTTTGCGCTTGAAGTGAAATGGGCCAACCGGAGGTCAATCGATATCGTACAGGACTTGTCGAAGCTGGGGGCCTACCGTAGCGCCTTGAAACCTGCGCGAGCCTTCCTGTGCGTCTTCGGTCGACAAAGTATTATTTCAGAACTCAGACTCAAGGCGGAGAACCTTAAGCAGCTGGGACAAATCGTTACGGCCGACTTCGGAAAAACTAAATACAGCTGCCGGATATACGAACAAGAGTGACGCAACGAGGCCCACAAATTTCTCAGGAGACGAGATAGAAAAACCGCCGCAGCCATGTGGCTCAGCTGAGCGTCGGCGTGAGGATTGTCTCAAACGGGCGTCCGCTGATCCGGGCATATAGCGCGGTGCCCAAAGGTGGGCTTGCAGAGCGCGCCGCAGAAACCCCTGTGTGGAATATTACTCCCGAGGAAACACCAGCCCTTTTGGCAGGTAATAGTCCGGGTGAGTCGGCCATCTGTCAGACTCCGGCATTCCCGGAGAGGTTGAGGTGAAGGGTCCGCAGCCCGCTTTACTGCTAGCAAGACACCGTTTCAAACCAGGCCAGGATTAGGCCGGTCGGCCTAAAACAGGAGTTCGAGTTTTGGGATATGCTAAATCAGTTTGCGAACACAATGGGTGCTGGCCCGAGTCGCGGCGACCAGTGCGTCTTAGGCCGAACAGGATCGGCTTTATCCAGGTTGGCTAAACAAGAGTTATGCCGCTGGAGAGCCGCGCTAGTGGTGCCATACGAAAGGAACTAGTGAAGGGCGAGACGTTTGGAGATGTCTTGTTTGACCAACAGGGAGGCTGCGGAAGGTCGCACTCATGTGGCGGTTGGACTTGTACATGAAAGAGCCGACTACCGACAAGTTCTCAGCCGGCGAGCAGGGCCTGGGCTACCTCTACCAGTCTCGCCTCGCCCTACTCCGGCTGCTGGAGCGGCCCGAGAGCACCGCCGTCTATCTGGAGAAGGACGACGACCTGGATTTCGTGGAGAGCGATGGAAGCAAGTCGCTCGCGTCGCTCAAGCACAAGGCCGACGGCGACCACTTGACCGACCTGTCGACTGACTTCTGGAAGTCAGTCCGCATCTGGTTGGCACGGTACAAGCGCGAGGGTCGCAGCGTATCGAACCTGCGTTTTTTCCTATTCACGACCAGTACGGTGCCGGACACCTCGTTCCTCAAGGGATTCCTGCCGGCCCAGGCAGACGCGGGCGACGAAACCAAGAGGCTGGCCGAACAGGCGAATGAAGCCCTCGGCAGGTCGAAGTCCGGTCTTATCGGCGGAATCGCAGAAGAGTTCAACGAGCTGACTCATACCGAAAAGCAGGACTTCCTCGGCCGCATCCTGATTCTCGATGGCAGCCCCCGGATCGAGGACATCCCGGAGGCCATCAAGGAGAGGCAGATGCGCAGCATCCGGCGCGAACACCGAATTGCCGTGTTCGAGCGGCTTGAGGGATGGTGGAATCACGAGGTCATCAAGCAACTGACCGGCATCAGGGACGAAGGGATCTTCGGCTATGAGGTGTCGGACAAGCTCGCATCCTTGGCCGAGGAATACAAGCTCGACAACCTTCCCATCACGTTCCGCGGCAAGGATCCGGTCGGCGAGATCGACACCAAGAACGACCCCCGGACCTTCGTGGTGCAACTGCGGGAGATCGGAATCGCCTCCAGCCGCATCCGCAACGCGATCCTCGACTACTACAGGGCATTTGAACAACGCTCGCAATGGGTGCGCGAGAACTTGTTGGAGTTGGGAGAGATCGAGAGCTACGAAGACCGCCTCGTCGACGAGTGGGAAAGGTACAGGGATGTCGTGTTCGAGGAACTCGACGACAACAGCGCCGAGCACGTGCTGCAACAGGCCGGCAGAGAACTCTACAAGTGGGCGGACCTGCAGAGTGGGAACATCGAATCGTTGCGCATCCGCACGCGCGTCACCGAACCCTATGTGACTCGCGGTTCCTTCCACATCCTGGCCGATGCGGTTCCTGAACCCAGGGTCTACTGGCATCCTCGGTTCCTCGACCACGTCGGCAAGGTGCTGGGGGTGTCCAAGTGAAACCCTGGAACCAGCGCCCCATCGAGGTACGGAACCTGTTTAACCCCGCCTTCTGCGGCCTGGTCCTGTTCCGCGCCATGCAAGGTTACGAGGAAGAAGACACTCGTGGCATACCCTTTTCGCTCTCCCTGCTCGTCCTGCCCCTGTGCCTGCACAAGGATTCGCGCGAAGTGATCGCAGCCTGTACACGGAGCTACCTTCTGAAGGTCGCGGAGAAGTACCCGCAGTTGCAGGTCGGCTTAGCCGCCAGGGTCACCGCGATGCTGCCCTATTCGTTCGAGGGCTTCGGCCTGCTGATGGAGAGGGGCTGCATTTCGGTCGCGGCTGATGGACGTCTGCAGACCGTCCCCGACAAGGTTCGGAAGTCGGTGACGGGAACTGAAGAAACCATCTCCTGCCAGCGCGTGGCGCGCTTCGTTGGCAGGGAGTTCGCACGCATAGCCGATCGGGTGACCGTCTATAGGACCTTCGGAATCCGTCCATGAAGATCAAGTCCATCCACATCTACAGCCACGACGGGCAGCGCCGCGACCTGCAGTTCAAGGTGGACGGACTGAACGTCATCACCGGCAGGTCGTCCACCGGTAAGTCGGCGCTCTCTGAGATCATCGAATATTGCATGGGACGCTCCTCGTTCAACATCCCGGAAGGCGTCATTCGAGACAAAGTTGCATGGTTCGCCGTGATCTACCAGTTCGATGGCGAGCAGGTGCTCGTCGCCAAGCCCACGCCGCACGGCGGCGGAGGGAGATGCAGCACAGCAATGCTGCGCCGGGGTGTCGAGCTGCAGGCGCCAGTGTTCGGGGAACTGGTCGAGAACTCGGACGACGATGCCATCGTCACCCTGCTCTCGCGCCTGCTCGGTATCCCCGAGAACCGCACCGATGTCGCCCTTGAGCACAGCCGGGCCAGCTACGACGCGAACGTCAAGCACACCTTCTACTACCTGTTCCAGAAGCAGGGGCTGGTCGCCAACAAGGATCAGCTCCTCTATCGCCAGAACGAGCAGCATCAGCCGCAGACGATCCGCGACACGCTGCCGATCCTGCTCGGCGTCGCCTCCCATGACCGCTACGAACTCGATGCCAAGCTGCGCATCGCACAGCGCGACCTCAGGCTCAGCGCGAAACTTCTGGATCAGGCGCGCGATGCCATCGACACTTCGCGAGAGAAGGCGATCGGCCTTCTCTCCGAGGCCAAGGCCGTCGGCGTCATCGCCGGCACCGACCTCGACCTCAACGCCGATGAGATCATCGGGACCTTGAGAAACGCCCTCTCCTGGAAGCCCGAGGAAGTTCCCGAAGACGACGGGAACCGGATGTCGCGTCTCGAAGAAGAACTGAGAAATTTGCGCAAGGACCGCCGAGAAACGCAGGCGAGGATCGACGCCGCCCATCAGTTCTCCAGGCGCGCCGGCGGGTACGAAAACGAGGCCACCGAACAGCTGGACCGACTGGCCTCGATCAAGGCGCTGCCGAAGAACCCGGATACCGGAGCGTGGGAGTGGCCGTTCAGCGAGCAGCACCTGGCGCTGGAATCCCCAGTCGCCACGGTCCTGCTCAACGAACTGGCATCGCTCGACGCCGAGTTGCGCATCGCCACCGGGCAACGCCCCAAGCTCGAAGCCTACGTGGCCGATCTGGATGGTGAAGCACAGGAAATCGTCGGCACCATCAAGGAGAAGGAAGCCGAGTTGTCTGCGGCGATAGCGGCCAACGAAGTGCTCGCCCAGATGGGCACGCGCAACAACGCCGCCGCACGAGTGGTCGGCCGCATCAGCCTGTTCTTGGAAAACCTCGCACCAAACAAAGAACTCGCCCGGCTTGAAGGCGAGCATCGCCGGCTCAAGCTGAGGGTCGAGGATCTGGAAAAACGCGTCGGCGCGGACGGCAGCAACGAGCGACTCAGCTCGCTACTTAACATCATTTCGACGCAGGTCTCGCAGTACATCCAAAAGTTCGAGGCCGAATTCCGAGACTTCCCGGCACGATTCGACCTAGCCAACATCACAATCGTCTTCGACCGTCCCGAGCGCCCCGTACCCATGAGCCGCACCGGCGGCGGCGGGAACCATCTTGCCTACCACCTCTCGGCGCTACTCGCCCTGCATCTGTTCGCGGTCAACAACAACTGTCCGATCCCGCAGTTCCTGCTGATCGACCAGCCGACCCAGGTGTACTTCCCTTCCGAGCAGGTCTACCAGGAAGCCGACGGCTCGATCCAGAAGACGGAGGCCGATGCCGACCTGAAGGCAGTCCGGCGCCTGTTCGAGTTGCTGCTCAAATTCACGCAGGACGACGCGCCCGGCTTCCAGTTGATCGTCACAGAGCACGCGAACCTTCGCGAGCAATGGTTCCAGAACGCGTTGGTAGAACCACCGTGGACAAAGCCGCCGGCCCTGGTTCCGGAAGACTGGAAGGAACGATGATCCCCTCATCGATAACGGCACCATCAGACAGACATTGCTCCCTCCGCGGCATTGGGTAAGTTGCCAACGGGCGACTTATCGAGCGGCGCCGCATAAACGGGGTCCGCGGCACCGCCCGCCGCTGAAACGGAGCGCTAGTGGCCCGCGGTTCCGAGGTTCCGAAGCGGCATCCCCTTCCATGCGAAGAAGTGTGCATCCCGGCGTGGAGATTCGGTCCGTCGGCAAACCGGAAACTATCCACTTGGACGAAAAAACGAAGCGTAGAAGTGCCGCTCCGTTAGAATTTTCGGCCATCCGAAAGGTAACGACGAGCCGGATCGTGCAGGGATGCCGCCCTTAAGCGAACCGTACTATTGCCCCCCTCCAAACTCCCGCCGCAGCAATTCCGTCTGCTCGCCACACCGCGGCACCGCCCCCAGCGGTGCCTCATGCCCGCTGATCCGTACCGGATTTCCAAACACCCGCAAGCCATCCTCCAGCGTCCAAACACTCCGCACCGCCGGCAGCGCCAACGCCTCCCCCACCGTTCGCACCGCCGCGCATGGCACCTCCGCCGCCCGCAACACGGCTTCCCAATCCAAGGCCGTCCGCGTCAGGAACAACGGCTCCAACTCCCGCAGCAGCGCCTCCCGATTCGCATTCCGCAGAACATTCGACGCATACCGCTCATCCGCCAACCAATCCTCCCTACCGATTGCCCCGCAAAACCGCGCCCATATCCGGTCGTTCGTAACGGCCACCGCCACCTTCCCCTCGGCGGAGTCAAACACCTGATACGGCACGATACTCGCATGAGCCGGACCCGCCGGTTTCGGATCGATTCCAGCCATCAGCGAAGCCGCCGTCAATGGCGACATTGCCGCCAAAACACTGTCCAACAACGAGACATCCACATACGCCCCCTCGCCGGATTTCTCGCGCCTTACCAACGCCGCCAACACGCCCTGCTGCAAAAACAGCGCCGCCAACACATCAGCTACGGGAAATGAGACCTTCGCCGAACTCGTATGCATCAAGCCGCTCATCGCCTGCACGATTAAGTCATAACCCGGCCGGTCCCGATCCACTCCCTCCTGCCCAAACCCCGAAACCGACCCATAAATCAGCCCCGGCCGCGCGGCGCGCAACGCCTCATATCCCAGTCCCAATCGCGCCGCCACTCCCGGCCGGAAGTTCTCAATCACAACATCCGCCCGCTCCGCCATCCGCCACACCACCTCCAAATCGGCGGCACTTTTCAAATCCAGAACCGCGCTCTCCTTGTTCCGGTTCAGGCCCAGGAAATAAGTCGAAATATCCCTCGCGAACGGCGGCCCCCAACTCCGCGCTTCATCCCCGCCCGCCTCTTCAATCTTCACCACCCGTGCGCCCAAATCGCCCAACAACATCGTGCAAAGCGGCCCCGCCACCGCCCGCGATAAATCCAGCACGAAGACACCCTCCATCGGCCGCGTCATTCCTCAACCGGCTCCAAAATACCGCTACCGATCAAGTGCCGCATGTAGCCCATCCACCCTTCCCTGACATCCTCGGCCTGCTCGCCGATATGTTCCGCCATGCGATTCAAGACTTCTTCCGAGGTCCGCGTCCCGTCAAACAGAATCAACACCGTCGCGGTCCGCGGCTCTACGTCGTATTCCTGAATAAATCCGTCGATAAACGTGAGCTTCGCCGAATCCGCCATCCAGCGTCCGCCCTCAGGCCGCACCATCTGCTGCATCCGCATGTCCGGCGCCAGCCGCAGTTTCGCCCCCCATATCTCCTCTTCACTCATCCGCAACACATCCTGGCACGCGAACATCCGAGCAATCTGGTGTCCGAAGTGACCCTTCCGGGTGGGCGGCAGCGCGTCCTGCAGATACCAATTCGGCCCGCCCGCCGTCCGCCGCCGCAGTACCACCAGCCAGTTCTGAATTTCCGCAATCCCTAACTCGGCGAAGTAAGCCACCCAACGATCAAGCTCCGCCTTTACTTGCGGGCCGTTGTCCGACTTCAACCACGATTTTGCGTATTCCGCCGCCTGTACTTTCATTCCTCCGAGAACTACCGCATCGCAGCCATTTCCAGTCAGCCACTCGCGCAACCGGGCCTCCCCGGATTTGCCGCCCATCGTCCCCACATCGCATGTGAAATGGCCAAACCCGCCATCGTTCAGGTAGCCCCGCGCTTCCCGCAGTATCCGCTCGGAAAACCGGTCTCCGCCCATCCCCCCATCCCGGTAATACGCCTGGCGATCCGGTGTCATCACGTACGGCGGGTTACATACAATCAAGTCGAATCGCTCGCCCTCCACCGCTGAATAACAGTCGCTTTCACGAAACTCGATATTCGTATGTCCGTTCATCGCGGCGCCAAACCGGCCATAGTTAAGCGCCCGCGGATTTCTGTCAATCGCCACCACCCGCTCCGCCCGCCGCGCGACGTAAAACGACTGAATCCCGCTTCCGCAACACAAGTCCAGCACGTGAGAAAACGGCCGGCTGGCAATGGAATTCGCCACGACCATCGTCGACGTGCCAATGCTCATCACCCAATACATCTCGATCTCTTTCCGCCGCACGCTCGTGTTGTCGGACAACAGAAATAGTCCGTCCTCCAGAAACACGACCGCCCCAACTACTCCCCCCTCCACGCGGACCCACAGCCCAGCGGTGTCGCAAAGCGCGAAGAACTCCTCCCCCACCATGCGGCGCATCACGTCCTCCGGCGTCGCCACGCGCAGCAAAAATGCCCGCAGCAGGCACGCCAGCGGCGTTTCCATCGAGAGCCGCTCCGCAACTTGTGCGTGGTCCATTTTCATGGACGTTTCCGCCACGACCGTCTCCGGCACCGCCGCTCGCATCGCGTCGCCTGTAAACCCGAGCGTTAACAGCCCCGCGCCAATCTTCGCCGCCAGCGCCGGATCATCCACGCGCAGCGGGGCTTTTATCTTTTCCAGCGCCAGACCGGAATCGGAACTCTTGTTATCAATTGAATTCATTGTTGTTGCCTAACTGAATCGGCTCCCGTGTAAAATAGGGCAGCGGTAACGAATTGCCAACCGCTAACGGGAAAAACAGATGCCAAAAACTACTTATGCGGACGTGATAATGGATGTCGCACCGGGTAAGCGCCGGATCGCCGCCACACCGGAACCGGATGCACCGTTCCAGGTACTCATTATGGGTGATTTTTCCGGCCGCGCCAGTCGTGGCGTGGTTGAGCCGGTCCTTGGCCGCCGGCCCATCCCCGTCGATTGCGATGTGGTTGAACATCTCCCGGCGCAACTCGGCGTCGAGTTGCGCCTCGGCCTCGCTGGCGACCACGGCGCCGAACTCCGCCTCGCATTTGCGGAACTCGATGACTTCCACGTTGATCGCTTGTTTGAAAGTTGCGATCTCTTTCCCGCGCTCCGCTCCATGCGCCGCCGCCTCGAAAATCCCGAGTCCCTCAAGAAAATCACCGACGATATCCTCGGCGGCATCGTCGCCGAAACCCGCCCCGAGGCCAAGGCCTCCAGTTCCATCATCACCGGCAGCATCCTCGATCAAATTGCCGACGAAGCGGATGAACCGGCCCCCAAGCGCGGCGCCAAACCCCGCGATCCGCTCCTCGCCTATGTCCACGATCTCGTCGCTCCTCATCTTGTGCCCGGCCAGGATCCCAAGCAGCAGGAACTCCTTGGCCAGCTTGACGAAGAGGTCGGCCGGCAGATGCGCGCCATTCTTCACAATCCTCTATTTCAAGGTCTGGAAGCCGCCTGGCGCGGCCTCGATCACGTCGTCCGCAATGTCGAGACGGATTCCCAACTCAAGATCTACATCCTCGACGTCTCCAAAGCCGAACTTCTTGCCGACGTCGCCGCCGCCAACGATCTCCGCCGCACCGGTCTCTTTCATCTGCTCGCCGCCGCGCCTCCCAACGGCGAGCCCTGGTCCCTGCTCGGCTGTGACTGCTTCTTTCGCCCCTGGATCGACGACATTGAACTGTTGGCCCGTATCGCCATGCTCGCCGATTTCGCCGGCGCCCCTCTTCTCGCCGCCGCCGACCCCACGCTGCTCGGCGTGAAGAACCCGGAACACCTGGGTGATAGCGACGAATGGAACATTGAGAACCCCGTCTGGGAAGAGCTTCGCGGTCTCCCCGAAGCCTGCCGTATCGGCCTTACCATGCCCCGTATCCTGCTCCGCCAGCCCTACGGCAAGGATTCAAGCCCCGTCGAAAAATTCAAGTTCGAAGAGATGCCCGAAGGAAGTACCCATGCCAATTACCTCTGGGGCAATGGCATGTATCCTTGCGTGGCGCTGATTTGCCAATCGTTCAGCGTGGAGAAATGGCACATGCGCCCCGGCCAGTTCCAGGACATCCATAGCCTGCCGGTTCATAACTGGAAGGAGTACGGGAATGTGGAACTGAAACCCTGCGCCGAAGTACTGCTGACGCTGACCGCGGCGGAGACCATGATCGGCTTGGGTCTGATGCCCATGCTCAGCATGAAGGGGAGCGACCATGTCCGCGTCGGCGCGTTTCAATCCATCGCCAAGCCGCCTTCGCCCCTGCAAGGCCGCTGGCGCTAGAGGCAGTATGCGGAAGAAGTTCTGGTCCATAACGATTGACGCCCCCAAAGACAAGATCTGGCGAACGCTTTTGGACGACGCCACGTACCGCGAGTGGACAAGTCCCTTCAGCGAAGGATCGCATGCCATCACCGATTGGCGCGAAGGCAGCAAAGTCCTATTCCTCGACGGCGAGGGCCACGGAATGGTCAGCCGGATTGCGGAACATCGGCCGAATGAATTTCTGTCGATTCAACACCTGGGTGAGATCAAAGATGGCGTGGAGGACACATCGAGCGAAGCGGTGATGTCGTGGGCCGGCGTGCGAGAGAACTACACCCTGTCGGATGACGATGAAGAAGTGACGCTGACAGTGGAACTGGATTTGGACGAAGAGCATGAATCGATGTTCGACCTGATGTGGCCCAAGGCGCTGGCGAAGCTGAAAGAACTGGCCGAGAGGAAGCCTTCCCGACTACCGCAGCGCAAGCACGAAGAGAATCCGTGAAAATAGCTTGACTGTATTAGCAAACTAGCCTCAGTTTACGAAATAGCGCGGTCAATTCGTGAGGCGAGCTGACGTTTCGCTGGGCGGCCTGACCATAGGAATGCGCGAGGACCGCGCCCAGTATGGGTTTCGACCAATGCGCTAGTCAATGAGGGTGTCCTTCGGTCATGCGCTTTTTGCGCACTTTATGTATACACTAAAACAAGAAATGTCGCTGCGATGCGCAGCCTGGCTTCCCGTTTTCCATGTTTCCTATATTTATCGATATATTGCGGTGTTAACCACCATGGCGCCAGCTATTGCGGTCTTCTATTGACATCCACCACCGCTTGTGTATACACTAAAGATAATGGCCAGCATCCAGCGCAAGGTCATCCACGGCCATCCCTACTACTATCTCGTCGAGTCCCGCCGCGTGAACGGCAAGCCCCGGCCCGTCGTCCTGGCCTACTTGGGCTCCCCCGACACCCTGCTCCTACGTCTCCAGCAGCCCCAGTC
>Ga0163151_10004052_pt1 | contig 20203 bp, 5 predicted proteins | sample OliLakLV19MP5IB2_FD_145596 | JGI IMG/M metagenome (GOLD analysis project Ga0163151, IMG submission 145596) | Freshwater microbial mat bacterial communities from Lake Vanda, McMurdo Dry Valleys, Antarctica - Oligotrophic Lake LV.19.MP5.IB-2 | ecosystem: Environmental > Aquatic > Freshwater > Lake... | reverse complement strand
TCGTTGAGCTTCTCGGTGCCCGATCCCGCGCGGCCGCGGTTGGGAATCAGTTCCACCTGGCCGGCGGCGTCGGCACCGAGAAGCTCAACGAGGGCGGCCCTCAAGCGCTCCGGATAGCGGGGCGCCTTTTCGAACACGCTGCCTTCAATCGGGATGAAATGGCGTTGGGCGAATTGCGGGTCCTGCGTGCGGAGCGTGGCGGCCAGTTCCACCGCGACGATGCGGGCGGAGCGGTCGAGAACCGCTTCGGCGATCGCGAACAGCGTGGCGCGCTCGTCCCACGTTGAATTGGTGACGCCATATTCGGCCAGCACGCCGCTGATCGCGGCGGAATTGCCATTGGTTGCGGCGATCTCGCTGACGAACTTCGACGGGAGCCGGTTGGGCGTCGTGAAAGCGTCGACAGCCCACGCGAACATCCCCTCATCCTGGCGAAGCAGGCCGAGTGAATTGCGGACGATCTCGCCCAGGTAGCCGCCGGCCACCATTTTTTCAAGCAGGTGCTCGCCGCGGTTCTCCTGGGTGCGGTCGGTGAGGCGGTCCATCTCGGTCTCGATCGTGCGAACGCCGTCGTAGGCGCCGGACTCGAAATTCCAGATGGCGCCGTCGATCTCGGCGGCGACGTTGTGGCCGGTTCCGAGAATGACGCTGATCGTCGCCGCGCGGGCCGCCGGGTTCTCGGCGCGCCGCTCGTAGGTTTCGATCATCATGGGGTCGAGGGTGTCGTTCTCCCCTTTCTCCGCCGTGAGGTTGCTGCGCTCGCGGCGCGCGAACTCGGCGTTGAAACGGTCGCGGTGCTCATCCTGCGTCATCGGGCGCAGACCCTGCGGGTCTTTCCAGCCCTTGGACCACCGGGACGGCGGGAAGGCAAAGCCCACCACGACGGTGAACTTCTTGTCCCGGTCGGAAGCGGGCAGGGACGCGACGAGCTCGTCGATCTTGTCGGCAAGCATGGGGTAGAGGCCGCGCGGATTGGTTTTATCCGTGGCGTTGAACAGGTAATCGGGAAGCGTCTTCACTTTGCGCACGCGGCCGTTACCCTGGAGCTCCCAGAGCGCGAGGCGCGCAGTGGACCCGCCCCAGTCGAGGGCGACCACGAACTGCTTCTCCTGTCCCGTCGGGAACTTTGCTTCGGTGCGGATCATCTCGAGCGAGCGGGGGCTGCCGCGCATGCCCATCTGCATTTCATTCATGAAGTTCCCCACGATCGCCTGAAGACGGTCGGTGGAGGGCTTGAGAGTGGAGAGGAGCCGGGCGATGGTCGGATGCGTGGCCGCGGCGGTGCGAACGGCCTCCTCCGGTGAGAACGGACGGCCGAGGGCGCGGATCTCCGCGTTCGGGCGGAAAATCTCAACGATTGGCAGGAGAAAGTTGACCACGAATTCCTCGACGAACACGGAAACGTCGGTGCGCGGCTCTCCGGTGGTGAAGCCGAAATAGCGCTGGTAACCGAGATGTCGGATCTCTTCGGCGATCACCGAGCGCTGCTGCGCAATGGGCATGTACGCCAGGAGGTTATGGTTCAAAGCAATGCGGCCGCCCAGAATGGTGCCGGCTTCCAGTGACCCCGAGAAATAGTTCGGGTAGCGCTCGACAGCCCAGTGAAGCGGAACTGCGTTGCGGCGCGAGTTGGCGTTGATCGAGGCGCGGGCCATCATCACCCACTGCCATCCCATCAGGAGCGGGGCGACGAGCCCGGCGACGAGAAGGGTGGCCTGCCACCAGGCATCGAACGGATTTCCGCCCAGGATCACGAGCGCGGCGAGACCGAGAACGAACGGCATGGCGAGGGCCACGCGGTTGCCAAGGCGGCGGGCCGCGTGCGGGCCATAGTTGTCCTCGTCGAGAAGATAGGTGTCGTCGGCTTCCGGCTGGAAGAGGCTCGTCGGCGCGTCTTTACGAGCGAACTGGTCGTACGCCACGAGGCTGTTCTCTTTGGCGGCGTCGAAGTCAGTTTCCGGGATGAGGGCCTGGTGAAGCGGCGTGCGAGCTCCGTCGTAGCTCGCGAGAACGGTCGCGTAGCGAATCGCTTCGGGTTTGTTGTTTCCCGCGGCGTAGCCTTTGCTCTTCGCGTCGGTGCCTGAGGGGCGGATTTCAACGAACTTGTCCTGGAACAGGAGATAGGTACCGTCGCCCACGAAGTCCACGCGCTCGAGCTTCGAGCCTTCAGCGCGGAACTCGAGTGCCGGAAACGCCTCGGCGAGAATGTCGACCGCCTGCGCGTGGGTGATCTTCCCTTCGCGCACCGCGAGGGCGATGGACAGGAAGAATATTTCGTTGGCGGTCTTGAGCTTTTCGCCCGCGGCCTTGGCGGCGTCGCGGATGGTCGGGTCGGGTTCGCTCTCGTTGTAATAGTTCTGGTCGTGCCGGTAGTCGTAGCGGCGGACGATGTCGTTCTGTTCAAACACATCGCCGAGATACTCCGACAGATACTTGCCCTGGAGCTCCATGTCCGCGGCCATCGCGGCCGTGATCACGAGCGCCTCGCCCGCGCTCTTCTCGCGCATGGCGATGGCCTTGCGGCCGCCAAAACCTTCGATCAGTTCTTCGGGGCCAAAAATTTCTCCCCCGGATTCCTCTCCCGCGAACAGCAGCCGAGGATTCTTGCCAAGGTTGATGCTCTGGCCGAACACGTCCTCGACGATGACGTCCTGGTCCGGGTTCTCGGCGAGCTGCTTCTCGACCTTGCGCATCATGGCCGCGATTTCCTTGAAGCCCACCGGCACGTTGACGACCTTCACGGCGTTGGCCGTGGCCCATTCGTCCCAGGAAGCGGCGGACGCGGTGGTCTTGATCATGAAGCGCGGGTGGTCGTCCCATAACTCCATGCGTTTGAGGCTCTGTGCCTGGAACGCCATGGTGAGAAGGAAAGACTGGTTGGGCATGTACACCGCGAGCACGCGCCCTTCGGGCAGCGCCATATAGGCGATGCCAAGGCGGTCGAGGTCGTCGCGGCGCGAGGCCGGCTCGATCTGGCAGGTGATGAGACGGTCGCCATCCGGATCGGTCATGAGCACGACGGTGCCCACGGGCTTGCCGGCGAGCTTTCGGTCATAACCCATGGTTTCGACCACGGGAAGCTTGATGTGGCCCGACGCATCGACTTTCGTGATGCTCGTGTCGGCGGACAGGTCGTTGTAGGCCCAGCGGCCGTTCTTCTCGTCCCACACCCATTCCTTGCCGATGCCGTGGAAGAACGGGTCCTGGGCGCCGTGCAGCCACTCGAAGGCGCCGTCCACCATGAGCTGGGCAAGAATCGGTTCCATCTGGCTGAGCATCGAGCCGCCGACCGTGTCGATCACGATCTTGCGGCCCACGCCCCGGAGGAGACCGAGGTTGCGCGGCGTGGCGATGCCTTTCTTTAGATAGTCCACGTAAAGGCGCGTTCCCTGATCTGAAAGCACCAGGAGGCCCTGGTCGATCAGCGGGCTCCCGGCATTGGCGATCGGAACGTCATAGGAACCGTCGCGTTCGATGGCGGAAAAGATCTCTTCAATCTTGCGGACGAACTGTTCGGACTCTTCGGGCAGGAACTGTCCGCCCTCGTCGGTCAGGTCCTTCGTCGCGTTCTTGGTGCTGATGCCGTGGCTGGAGGTGACGTACTCGGCGCCCACGAGCTTCCACATGAAGGCGAGGAACGACGTGATCCAGATGGTGAGCGTGCCGTAGTTTTCGGTGACGTGCGTGGTGATACCCTGCGCCGCCTGAACGCGAGCAATGAGCTCCACATAGGTGGCCGAGTTGTAGCGAACCTCGGAAGCGGCGATCTTGTGAAGCGGAAGGCCCGGATACCGGTCCTTGAGCACGAGCGCCTTGCCAAGCGTGGCGAGCATGATGCCGTAGAGGTGGATGGGATTGCGCGTGTCCTGCGGGTAGAGGATGTTGTTGGGACCGCGGATTCCGGCGGTCGAGATGCGCGCTTCCTTCTTATAGTTGGCGAGCCACTTGCGGAGGCCCAGGCCGTTCGGATTATCCTCGGAATAATCATCGAGCTGTCCGCGGGTGATCGTCACCGTGAATGCGTTGTTATTGCTCAGGTCAATCTGGTTGTTCGCTTTCACCCAGTCCGGCGTCGATTTCTCCGCGACGGCCTTGAGATCGGCTTCGGTCGGCGGCGTCGCGGGCTTGGCCGGCATTTCGATGGGCGTCGCCGGGCTTTCAACTGGTTTCGCGGCCTCTTCTTTCGCGACGGCGGGCGCGGCGAGACGAAGAACGTCCGGGTCGGGACGGAACAAATCGGCCACCGGGCGGACGATGTTGACGACGAACTCTTCGATGAAGAGCGAGAGCGGAGAACGCGTCGCCTTCAGAAGGCCGCGCTCGCGCTGGTAACGAAGATGGCGAAGCTCTTCGCGAATGACGGATCGTTGCGCCACGGGGGACATCTGAATGAGAACGTCGTGATTGAGGAAGATTTCCCCATTCATGACCGTTCCGACCATGCCCGCCGGGAAGCGGCCCTTGCGGAAATTGAAGGCCTCGGGAATAAGCCCCGTGCCGGCGGCGCCGCGCTGGGCGCGACGATAGGCGCGCGCGATGGCGACACCCTGAATGCCGAGCAAAACGGGAACGACGTTCGCGGCCACGACGAACCCGACGACCAAAAGGCGGGCGACATCCACGTCCAGAAGCAACGCGACCGTGAGCACCAGGCTCTGAACGAGGAGAAACGGCAGGGCGAGCATGATGCGATTCGAGAAGCTTCGCGCGGCCTGGGCGAACTGGCCGTGAATTTCCTCGATGCGGCGCTCGACGTCGTCGATGAGCGTGTTGAGATAGGTCTTTTGGTCGATGCCGGGGTTCTCGAAGAGCACCTGCTCGGCCACGCCGTCCGAGGTTTCGACGGGTTTCATCGTGCGGGGATGAGGAATGATGGCGGGGTTGCCCTCCATCTCGCGTCCCTGAAGGAACAGGCCGCGTTTCACGCTCGACACGACGTAGCCGCCGCGCGATCCGAAGCGGACACCCATGCCCTGGTCGGTGAATACGATTCGCCCGGCGGTGAGGAAGCCGGTCACGATGCCGAGCTTCTCGGGCTCGATCTTCGAGAATTCATGGAACGGAATGTGGCCCGTGTAGAGTCGGTTGAAACCGTTGAGCTTGGCGAGAGCCTCGGCGCCGAAGGTATTGATCGCCTCGACGACGTTCGGCGGCTTGATCACGGTGGTGTTGTCGGCATACCAGGAGTTCACCAGGTCGAGCGCCTCGTTGATGTCGGACAGCGACCGGCCTGAGCGGATGTCATTCTGAATTCGCTCAAGACCTTCCCACACCGACGGGAATCCATTGGCGCCATTGCCGCGATACTCAACGCCCTTGTAGGTGCGCGGTTTGCCTTCGGCGTCGACGCCGAAGTTGAACTCGCCGGCGATGCGCCTGCCGCCGTCGCCCTTCATGTCGACGGGAAGGAACGCGTGCATGTAAGTATTCTGATGATCGTCGCGACCGAAGAGCGTGAAGTGCTCCTTGTAGAACGTCGCGGCCGATTCGATCATCGGATTCTCAAAGTAGTTCGCCGGGGTGACCTTCGGCGCGTCCGCGCCGAGCCTGGCGACCTCAATCTCGTTGGCTTCCTTGAGGACATTCGGTCCCCAGCCCTCGTGGAACACCCAGTCCTTCGCCCACCATTCGGGCGACGTGTAGTTCTTGTAATTGATCGCTTCGAACACGCGCCACCACCACTGGCCCTTGGGGTTCTCTGCCGTCGGGACCAGGTGTTGCTCGAGATCGGTACGAAGGGTCGGGATGATCTCGTTCTCCATCGTGTTGATGGCCTGTTCCCACGCGGCGTGCGCGGGGCGGACCTGGCCGCGGTCTGACATGCGAACCTCGGCGTACGCCTTGTGAAACTCCGCGAGAAGCTCCTCCCACCATTTGATCGAGGAATGGCCCACGGCGCGCGTTCCGGTCTGAATGTCGACCAGGTAGAAACCTTTCAACTTATCCCAAAGCTTCTTGTGATCGGAGCGGAGGGTCGGCGCCACCTGGCTGTAAAGCCCCGTGCCCTTCACGTACTTCTTCTTCTCCTTGTCGTAGTCGCCGTTGATGAGCTTGTCGACGGAGCCGCTCCAGAGGTCCTTCTGCTTGGCGGTCTGGTACGCCTCGTATTCGGCAAGACGCGAGGCCCACCAGGTGCGGGTGAGCGTCTCCGGATTGCTGTCATGCTGGGCGGCCACGACGTCGGCGATGTTCCCGTGCTCGGCGTCGTACGAATCCCGATAACCGTAAAACTGGAAACCGCGGTACCACGGGATATGGATGCCGAGGAGGTTCATCATCGTCCAGAGATCGTGGTTGCCGACGATGAAGTCGGAGAGGCCCGCGTCAATAAGCTCGCGCGAGCGGTTGAGGATCTTGATGCCGTAGGGGCCGCGGTCCTTGAAGTCGCCAAGATTGTGGAAGAAGATCTTCCCCTTCAGGCCTTCGAGGCTGACGCCGTGCGGCACGAGCTGTTCGTCGAGCGTCTTGTCGGGGTTAAGCTTGAACTCCCAACCCAGGCTCGACAGTTCCTTCGCGCGACGGGACACCTCGACGCCGTACCTGCGCTCATCTGAAAGGCCCAGCGGGTTATGGAACAGAACCAGGGAGCGAGCGTCGGCGGGCTCGATGTTGAATTCTTCGAGGACCGCCGCCAGGGGGCGGTCCGACGGCAGAACGTAATCGGTCGGAACGCGACCCGGGTATTGGTCGCGCAGGGCCCTCACGATCGTGGCGTTGAACTGCACCGGCGTCCAGCTTCGCGACGGATCGAGGCGCGTAATTCCGGCGATCGGCTGAACGTTGAGAATGGCGTCGAGGAGGAGCGCATCGAACACGTCGATGGTGCCGTGCTGATCGGAAATGAAGATCACTTCTTCAAAATTCTGCTCCTTGCCGTCGAGGAACGATTTGAGCCGCTCGGCAAGGTTACGTAGCCGCGAAAGCTCTTCACGGAGAGAGAGGTCCATCGCGGGTGCCTCGCGCCGGACCGGAACGGACTGCTCGTCGCGCTGCCGGCGAAGGAAGTCGTAAATCGGCATAACGGTGTTGACCCATACCTCTTCGATGGCGAGCGAAGCCATGGACCGGGGCTTTTCCGGCGGGAAGCCGCGCGACACGCGGTAGCGGATGTGGCGGCGCTCCTCGGCGAGAATGGAGCGTTGAGCCGCGACCGAGAGGCGCGAGCGGTTGCGACGCGTGTCGAATAAATAAGGATTGAGGCGAACCCGGTTGTGAATGACCGACGTCGCCGGGCCGCTCGGGTCGGGAAGCAACTCGAGGTCGTGAAATTCGGGAATGAGCTCGAAGCTGGCCTCGCCGCGGTGATAGCCACGCGACAGCTGGATGCCCTGGACCAGGAAAATGATGACGAACGCCGGCGAAACGGAAGCACCGACAAAGGCGACGGCCAGAAGGCCCCAGCCCGAATTGCCCAGATGGAAATCCACGAAAACAAGGGCGACCGAGGCGGCAAGCGCGGCGGCGAAGAGGAAAGCGAGCCCGACACGATTCTGAATGCTCCGGTTGGACGCCGACGCGGCGTCCGCGTCCGGCGCTCGCCCGATCTGATCGGCGACCGCGCCGATCACCGACTGGCGGGCCGTCGCGAGGCGGCGGGCTGCGCGGATCTGAAGCGCCTCGGAAAGATCGTTGATCGAAACCTGGCCGCGGGAGTGGTCCTCCGCCGCGGCGGCAATCTCCGCGGGAAGCGCGTCGCGGCGGTCGAGGAAATCGAACACTTCAACGTTGATCTGCCGCAAAACGTTGTCGGGCGGCGCGGTCTCGGCCGACGCGGGGGCATCGGTAAGCGTGCGCGCATAGGCTACCCGGGTGGCGGCGTCGCTTGTGGAGTCATCGAGAACAACCTGGCGGGCAACCAGCTCTCCCCGGGGAAGGCCCGTGTCTTTCAGGAAAGCTTCGAGCTCCCCCAGTTCCTCGACGGTGTAAGCATGGGTCTGTCCTCGGCGGCCGGTCATCCATCCGCCGGCGAGGCCGGCGGAACGAACGGCGGCGGCGCCTTCGGTGAGCGTGTCGAGGTCCGGAGCGGCGACCATGAAGCGCTGTTCGAGGGCAGCGCCCGTGTCCTGGCGAATCTGGCTGACATCGCCGCGCGCCTCGCGGATGTCGGACACCATCCACTCGCCGTAGATTGACTCGAGCTCATTTTCGGGGAGCGTGACGCCATAGAAGATATGAAGGTAGATCTGATGGACGATTTTGCCAGTGGCCAGCCCGGCCTTTCCCTTGAGCGCCGTAAGGTCGACGGCGTGCTGAGCGGCCGCGTCGGCTTCTTCGGCGACGGCCTTTCCGGTGTCGGAGTTCGCGGCGCTGATGGCATTGCGAAGGCGCGTCTCATCGGCACGGTAGGTTTCGATCGCGCGGTCAATGAGCGCGTCCACGCCGATCTCGGGCTCTCGGTCAATTTCATCAATGGAAACGGCGTTGAGCGACTGGCTCAGGCGCGTGACTTCCGCTTTGAGCTGATCCGGCGTGGCGCCATTTTCCATCATGTCGTGCAGCCTCAAGCGGGCTCCGCGGACGAAGGCCTTCACGGTGAGAACGTAGGTATGCGGACCGAAATCGAGGGCGACCTGCGGGACCGCGCCGTGCTCGCGCACGGCATCCATAATCAGTTTGTGCACTGCGCCGCGGCGTTCGTAGCCGGTGCGCCCGGACAGGTAAGCGGCCACGCGCGGCTGGGCGCTCGAGAGCGAGGCGGCAATCTCGGCAATCTCAGCCACGACGTCGGCATGCGCGCCTTCGCGGACCACGGCGTCCATGTCGGTCTCCACCACGACCTGGGTGAGCGGTGAAGAAAAATTGAGCGTGGCGCGCGCGGCGATGGCCAGCAAGCGTTCAAGGCGGCGGAAAATTTCGGCGGGATCAGCGACGCCCTGTCCGACGAGGGAAGCGATCTCGGAGGCGTATTCACCCGCGCGGATGTCGGCATCGAAGCTGCGGACGGTGATGCTCACGCCGCGCACGCCGCGGGCGGCCATCGCGGCCAGCTCGCCGGCGCGGAGAACGCCGATCGCGGCCTCGCGGGCGTCGTCGCCGCGCTCACCGTTCAGGTCGGCGGCGAGTTCCACAAGGTTCGCGCCGGGGGCGATGGCGCGCTTGGAGACGTTCTCCACCCAGGCATGCATGCCGTTGTCGTCCGACTGAAGGTCATTGAGGTTGTGCGCGCGCTCCGGTCCGTCGGAGGAGCCGCCGGTGAGTGCGAGGGCTCCCAGCATGGCGCCGAACATTCCGGTGGCCACGCCCTTGTTGCCGTTCAGGCCTTCCTGCTGCCGGCGCTCGACCTCGGCGGCGCGGATTTCGCGCGCATCGCCGCTGTTTCCCTCTCGGGTCATCGGCGCCGTCAAGCGGGTGGCTGCCTGTCCGTAAATAATGAGGGCGGCGGTCGCCGGCAGGAAGACCGCGACGGCGAGAAGCGAATAGATCTGCCCGCGCATCATCATGGTGCTGGTGCGGGTGAAAATGGTGACGGCCTGGGTCCCGATCACGCGCTCGCTCGCGCGCCGCCAGAGCGGCTTGCGCGGGGCCGAAGTCCCCGCCGGGCGGACCACCGTGGCGACGTCGCCCGCGGCGGAACGCGAGACGACCGTGGTGCGGTCGCCGTCGCGGTCGATGGACACGGGCGCGGCGCTGTCGCCAAGTTCCCTCGCGGCCTGGCGCGCCTGCGTGGCCGACGCCGGTTCCGCGCCGGAAGCGCGAGTCAGGACTTCGGTGACATGGGCGAGCTCGGAAGTCGCATCGGAACCGTCAACCAGCCGACCGGCGGCGCCGGCGGGAAGCGAAGCGAGGAAGAGTTTCTCGCCGGCGAAGATCCGTTCAAGCGGCGCGCGCTCGCGGTCGAATACCGAGAGATAGGCGGAGGCGTTGGACGGGTCCGCCTTGGTCAGTTTGGGCGAGCAGACGATGACGGTGCGGCCCGCCTGGCGCAGGAGAGCGGTCACGCCCTCGGTGTGAAACCCGCCCGCCACGAGAACGGCGTTCCCGGTCGCAGGAACGGACGCGGCCATCGCCCGGTCGCGGGCTTCAGCGGCGTCGTAGAACGCTTCGAACGTCGACAGGTCAATGCCGTTCCCAAACGGGCGGCGAGCCCGGTAAGCCCCCCACTGATGGGACGTGAGGCCGAACTCGACCAGCCGCTCGGCCAGACGGGCCTGCCGGATTTCTGATACGAGGCGGCGCTGTGACTCCGTCGTCGCGAGTCGCGCGTAGGCAGCGGACTCCATGCCCTCGATGCCGGAGAAAAGCGCATCGGCATCGATGCCGTCGGCGAGAAGGACGTAGCGAATGTAGTCGTCGAAAGCGGGCGTGACGCGCAGGTCGACGCCGTTTCTGGCGCAGAGACCGCGGAGGGCTTCGTAATAGCCGCCGAAGGAAACGGTTCCGTTGCGATAGCCGAGGCTGAGCGAGACGAGTGACGAAATATCGGAAGGCGAAAGCCGGGAGACGAGTTTCTCGAGCACGCGGCGGCGCTCGGCGTCAACGCGGGCGAGGTCGAGGCGAGTCTCGATCGCATGCGCCTCGATGAAGCGGCGGACGGCGAAGGACGCGTCGGCGCGGGCGGCGAGCGTCCGGGCGTAGTCGGCGAGCGCCATCTCGCCCGCGTGGTGCCGGTCGACGGCGGCGTTGAAAGCGGCGAGGGCGGAAGGAAGTTCGGCGGCGGCGCGGCGACCCAGGTCCTGGCGACGGCGAGCGACGGCGGCCCGGTTGCGGCTGCGAGCCTGATTCGCATCGCGATAGGCCGAGACGTTTTTGCGGTACTGCTCGGCATCGTCGGCGCCGGTAAACGTGAGGCCGCGGAGGCCCGGAGCGGAGCGCGTGACGAAGCCGGCGTGCGACGGACCGCCGATGTCGCCGGACGCGAGGAAAGCGTCGGCGGCCGCGGACGCAATGACGGCGTCCGGGAAGCGGTGGAACGACGTAAAACGGAAAGCGCCAGTCGCGCCTTCGAGCGACACCGGCATGGGCTTGGATCCGCGCTGCCGGCCGAGCGCCTGCAGGGCGAGCGACAGGTGCGTCTGCGCTTCGACGTTGTGATGGACGTCTTCCAGAAGAATCACGGCGTTGGCGGTGTCGGAACCGAGGGTGCGCTTGATGTTGACGCTCGACACGAACGTGGCCGGGAGGGAGCGAGACGAGGCGGCGGCGCGCGAATCGGCTTTCGGGAGTTCGGCGGCGGGAAGCGTGGAAAGGAGACGGTTGAGCTGGGCGGATGCCGGGGCGGCGCCCAGACTCATGTTGGCCGAGGCGACCTGGACGGGACGGCGCTGGGCGCGCTCCTCCCAGACGTTGGCCTGAGGTTTGTAAGCGAAGGCGGTTTCCGCGAACAGAACGGTGGCGAGCGTGGCGGCGACGAAGCGGAGAAAAGGACGCTTAAAGGCCGAATCGGAACCTGAATGCATTGATCCCCCGGGGACGTGTTTGGCTGGACTACAGGTTACCGGGACTCGGTTAACGGGGGATTAAGGACTTGTAACTTTTTTGTAACGGATGGAATGGCAAAAACGTTTGCCAATCAACTTCTTTTGGTTAATTTAGGCCGTGGCGCGGAGGACTTCCGCGAGCGAGGTCTGGCCGTTAATCGCCTTGTGAACGGCGATCTGGCGGAGGGTCATCATGCCGTTCGCTCGGAGCAGGGCGCGAACGTTTTCGGCGCGGGCATCGCCCTGGATGCGGGCGCGCGCTTCCTCGTTGAATTCAAGCACTTCAAAAATACTGGTCTCGCGGTCGAAGCCGGTGCCGAGGCAGGCGTCGCAACCGCGGCCGCGGAAGAACGACGCGGGCTGCATCGCGACAGGAATGCCGAAGTCCTTGACGTGCTCCCGATCCACGGTGTCCTTGTCCTGGCATCGTTGGCAATTCAGGCGAAGCGTTCGCTGGGCCACGACGCCGAGCAGCGAGCTGCCCACGAGGTAGGGCTCCACGCCCATGGAGAAAATCTGGACAATGGCGTCCGCCGCGTCGGCGGCATGCGATCCTGCAAGCACGAGGCGGCCCTGAAGAGCTTCGTTCAGGCACGTTTCAAAATGATCCCGGCGCTCGAGCGGGTTGGCGAGCACGACGTCCGGACCGTGCCGAAACGCGACCTGAAGGTGCTTGCTGAAAAGGTCGCGGTCGCCGAAGGAGACGAGTTGCTCGACGCCCGGAAGGCGTTCGTCGCGGCGGCCCTGGACGGCAATGACGTGGCGCTCGGGCGTCACGAGCTGGCGAAGGCACGCGTGCGTGGTGCCGGCGAGGTCGTCGCCTTCGAATCCGCAGAAAAGGATGACGCCCTGGCGGCGCGAAAGGAACCCCTCGAGCATTCGGGCCTGCAGCGGGCCCATGCCCCAGGCGACCGGATCGAACACGCGTTCGCGGATGGGCGTGAGGCGGACGGTGAGCATGGCGAAAGCCTTGGTTTCGCTCAGCGCGAAGCGGCAGCCGTGCGACTCGCCCTGGAGCGAGGCCCCGAGCTGCATTTCGGCCCAGCGGACGCCGCCCTCGGATTGGGCGTCTCCATTCTCGGCGACATAGCGAAACACTTCTCCCGCCTCGTCCGACGACAGCTTCAGCTGAAGGTCGGTCACGAGCACGCCGCGAATCCGCTGACGAAGGCGAAGCCGCGATCCGTCGCGCTCGAGAAGAATTTCACGCGCTCGATTCGCGGCGGCTTCGGATAAAAGTTTTCGCATCGGAAGCGGGCAGCCGGGAATTTCGTCGACAACGATCGGCTTGTCCGGCGTGCGCAGCGACGATGGCGCGGCGGAGGCGGTCACCGCGGGGGGTCGGGGGATTTCGGACTCCGGATGGATAACGGTGAGCAGCGGCGGATCGTCATCATCGGCGTCTTCGGGCTCGCGCACGCGGCCGGATTCCATCAAATCGTCATTGGCGCCGGCGGCTTCGACGGGCGCGGCGGGTTCGTCCGCGGGTTCTTCGACGCGAATCGGGAGCGCGCCTTCCAGGTCTTCCTCTTCGTCGGCGGGCGGCGCCACGGGCGTCGCGGCAGGCGCCGCCGCCGGCGCGCGCAACGGGATCGCGGCCGACTCCGGACGCGCGCCATCGGGATAGTGGGTGCGGATGAAATTGATGATTTCCTCGACGGGGGCCAGAACGAGGTCGACAGGGCAGTGGGCCATCATCTGCAGGCCCTCGGGTTTCACGATTCCGGTCGTTTGAGGCACGGCGGCAATGAGCCGTCCATCGCGGCGCGAGATGGGAACAATCAGTTGCCGTCGGATGATGCTTTCGGGGAGGCTCTTGAGGCAATCGTCGGACACGGGTTCGTAGTCCTTCAGGTGGACCAATTCCAAGTCGCTGCTCATAGGGGGAAGGATAACGGCGGGGTCTGGCGGACGCCAGAGGTGAAATGTGAAATCAACGCGAGGCCAAAGCGCGTTTAGGGCGCGATGAGGGCGGCGGGAACAGAGGCCAACGGTTCGGGCGGGGCGATAGCCTGCGCCGCGAGACGGGCAAACAACTTCGCGTTCAATCCCTTTCCTTCCTTGTACGGTTTGAGGCCGGCCCGAAGCGCCTTCTTCAGCAAGTCGCGCGAGGCGTCGTACACGTCGCCGTACCCCTGGTCGTTGAACACCTGGCGCCAGTAGCCGTCGGTTGCGATGGACTCACTCATGCGCTCAGTATCTTCGATTTCCCTTAAATGTTTGAGAATGACGAGGCGCGAGGCCTCGTCGGTTTCCTCCACCACGAAATTGGCGACGTTCTCCGGATAGGCCTTCTCCCGCCCGGCCACCAGCGCGATGGCGGCCGCCTTTTCATCCGCGGCTTTGCGTTCGGCGGCAAGCGCATCGTTCCATTCCGCCGGCAGCGGCGAGGGCTCCTTCTCCTGTAATTTGGGGGCCGCGGCCTCCGCCAGAAGCCGGTCGACGATCCGCTGGGCCAGGGCGGCGGCTTTCGTCTCCTCAAAGCCCTGCTCACGCAGGACCTCGCTGATGGCGTGGGCCACCGGGTCGAGGTCCGGTGAAACCGAGGGCGCCGCCCAGGCGGGCGACGCGGAAATCGTTAAAAACAGGAAGAACAGTGCCGGTTTCATAGCGAAGAGAGTGTGGGCGGGAGGCCCTTAAAGGCGCCTTAAAGCGACCTTAAGAAACCTTTAAGAAGGAAACGGGCTGAAATGACGCTACTTTTTGAAGAGCTTATCGAGGGACGGGAGCTTGACGGGCGAGGTGCCGCCGGCAGGCGAGAGACTGATACCGGAAGCTTCGTTGATCTTCTTGTCCACCTCCGCCTGGAGGGCGTTGATGCGATCGTTGACCTTCTTCTCGAGTTCGGCGGTCTTCGCGTCGAGCTGGGCCTTTTCCTTCGTCATGACGTCGTTGAGCTTCGCCTCGATCTGCGCGCGCTGCTCCTTCACCGCGTTGCCGAAGGTGGTCTTGATCGCGCCGCCGAGAACGTCGGTCAGGTTCGAGGTGAGCTTGAGCGACGGGTCCGACCAGGTGCCGAGGAGCTGCGCCTGCACGCTGATCTGCGGCATCGCCTCGATGGACTGCACGACGTTGGTGACGAACGACGCCTTGAGGGCGTCTTCCGTCGACGCGGTGTCGCCGGCGTCCAGGCCGAGCTGCTGCGCGAATTTTTCACGGTCGAGTTTCACGCCCGACAGGGAAATTCCCATCTGCCCGCCGAGGGCGCCTTCTCCGACGACGCTGAAGGCGATGTCGGCCGCGGCCTGGCCGCCCGTGAGTGACGATACGGCGTCCGGTCCCACCACCGAAGCGAGGTCGATGCCGGAGGCGCGAACCACGAAGGAATCCTTCGGGATCTCGGTGACGTGATCGAGCGTGGCCGCGAGCGCGTACTTCTGCGTTCCGCGCGCGCCGTCGAGGTTGACCTTGAACGGCTGGCCCACGCGCGCTGGGTTGCTCGTGAGGTTGCTCATGGCGCCCGCGGCGGTGATGCTCTGGTACACGCCGTCGAGCGATGCTTTCATCAGCCAGAAACGCGGCGGGGCGGCGGGCGTCGGGAAGGTGATGTCCTGGCCATGGGCGCGCGGCCGTGGCGGCAGGCTGTCGGCGACTTTCTTCGACGGCATGTGCTTGCGGGCGATCTGAACGTACTTCACCACGGTCTGGAAGCGCTGGAGCACGAGTGGGCCGAGAATGCCTTCCATGAGTTTGTTCGGGTTGGCGAAATCGAGGTTGAGCCGCGACATGAGGTCGTCGATGTCTTTTTTCTTGGCGTCGGGGAGGGAGGCCACGCCGGCACGATACGACTTCACGTCGCCGAGAATGCCGTCCTTGGTGCCCTGCACGTCCGACTTGAGCTTCGCGAGCGCGTCGCGCTGTTCCTTGAGCTTGCGGAGAGAATCGGGAATGGCGGTAAACGCCTCGGGGCCCTTGGTCGGCGTCTTCTTGATGGATTCAAGCTGATCGCCAATCGTCTTGAGGCGGTTCTCCGCGTCGAGCGTCGCCACCTTTGTGTCCCACTCTTTGGGAAGCACGTCGGCCTTGGCCTTAAGCTCCGTCGACAGCTTCACGATCTGCGTGTCCTTCGGATCGAAGTCGATCTTGCCTTTGATGTCGGTCTTCATGCCGGCAAGGCTGACCGAGAAGTTGTCCTTATATTTTTCGAAGAGCTTCTCCGCCGGACCGGGAGGGCCGTCATCTTCCTGGCGCTTCGCGAGCTTTGGAAGCGCGCCCGAGGTTTTGCGCGGCGTGTTGAACTGCAGGCCATGAATGGCGGCCTCGTTAATCACGAAGCGCTTCTTCATCACCTCGGCGGGGGCGAGCTGAAAGCTGAGGACGGCGGTCTCGACCACGTTCGTCATCGGGCTCTTGCGATCGGTCACCATTAAACGCGCGATGTCCACGCGTCCCGCGAAGAACTTCGTTTTGAAGCCGTCGATCTCCACCCGCGCGCCGTTGACTTTACTGGCGACGGACTCGACGGCGCGCTCGGCCAGCGGGTCGAAGAAAAGGACGAAAAACACCGCAATGGCGCCGACGATGACGGCGACCGGGAGGAAAAATTTCCAGCGAATGATCTTCATTGGCCGCGGAGGTCCCGGAAGGTGGCGTAGTACCGGTAGAAGTTGCTCGCCTTGAGCGCCTTCATGAACCGGCTGTTGGCGATCTGGTCGCGGTAGCGGCGGCGGTAGTTGTTCAGACCGACGCGCGCGAGAAGGAAAATTGGAATGAGAAGCAGGAAGCCGATGACGAAGCTTCCGAGGACGATGGTGTTATTGAAGCGCGTGTAGGGGACGAGAGGGGTGTTGTAGAGGCTGGTCCACATCGGCTGGAGTGCGCCAGTCTTGGCCAGAAGCTCGTAGCCCAGCTGGTTGGCCACCGGGTCCACCGCGAAGGCGATGAGCTTGAAAACGACCGCGGTGACGCTGAGCATGGCGAGGTTCACGTTCACCAGCAAACAGAGGAAGAACATGATCGTCGGCAGGAGACCGATCGGGATGAGGCCGATCCAGGCGCCCAGGGCCACGCCGGCGCAGATCTGCGTCGGCGATTCCTCGCTGTTGATGATTGAGAAGAGACGGGCGGCCAGTTTAATGAGAAGAAGCATGGGCTGAGATTATAACAACGGGCGAATCGGCGCGGCGTTCAGCGGCGCCGGAATTTAACTTCAAGGTCGTTGAAGCTGAAGCGAAGGACCGTGGGGCGGCCGTGCGGGCAGGTGAAAGGGTTTTCGCAGGCCGCGAGCTCGGCCAGAATCTGTCGCGCCGCGGCGATGTCGAGCGGGTCGCCCGCTTTCACGGACGCCTTGCACGCCGCCGAGGCAGCGAGCCGGTGCTCGAGCGTGGTTCCGCGCCTCTCGCCGGGCTCGCTGATGGCGTCGCACATCGCGTCGAGGAGAACGTGGAGATCAAAACGGTCGCCCAGATGCGACGGCAGGCCCTTCACGATGAACGTGGACCCGCCGAACGGCTCGATCATGAACCCCATCTTCCGCCACACATGCAGGCCGTCCTGCACACGCGGCGCGATCGTCATGGCCACTTCCCACGTGAAGGGAACGAGCAGCATCTGGATCTGGGGCTGGACCGTTTTCAGATTGGACAGCAGCCGCTCGTAGGCGACCTTCTCGGCGGCCGCGTGCTGGTCGGCGAGCATCAGGCCCCCGCTCGTGTGGGCGACGATGAACGTCCGGCGGACCTGCCCGAGAACCGTGAGGTTCGGGTCCTTGAGGTCCGCGAGCTCAGGACGCTCTTCGACGCCGGGCGTGTCGAAAAGGCCGGCGAGTTTCCCCGGCCCGGCGTTGTAGATGGCCGGGACTTCGTCATGAAGCGAAAGCGTCGGCGCGTTCGGAAGGGGCGGGGACGAGAAAGCGGGCGCCTCGGGAACGCTGCCGGCCACCGTGAACACCGGCGCGGGCCGCGTCGCAGAGAGAGCGCCGCGAACGGCGGTCATAAGAAAACCGAAGAGCTCCGATTCGTGGGTGAGCTTCACTTCGCGCTTCGACGGATGAACGTTGACATCGATGGTGGCGGGGTCGACCGCGAGGAACAGGACCCAGCCCGGATGGCGAAGGCTGGGAAGCTGGCCGGTGAACGCCTCGTACACGGCGCGCGCCAGTCGCCGGTTCTGCACGGGGCGCCGGTTGATGTACAGGTACTGCGTCCGGGCCGTGGCCTGGTGGAACCCCTGGTTCGTGACGAGGCCCGACACCGTGAAGTGCGGGCTCTCCGCGCTTACGCGCACCACGTCTCTCCCCCAGCGAATTCCCCACGCCTCGGCCAGCCGGCCTTTCAATGTTTCAATGGCGGCGCCATCGGCGCCAGCGCGAAACACCACCGGCTTGCCCGATTCGCTCCGGATGTCGAAGGAAACCCGGGGGGCCGCGAAGGCCGCTTCCTCGACCACGCGGAGGCACTGGCCGCGCTCGGTGCCGTCGGCTTTGAGAAATTTGAAACGGGCGGGCGTGTTGAAGAACAGTTCGCGCACGTCGATGGTGGTTCCGGGCTCGCGGGCCACGGGTTTCTCGCTTTGGATCTCTCCCCCCTCGAGAATGATCTCCCACCCCGAATCCTCGTCGGCGCTGCGGGTGGTAAGCGTCAGCTTCGAGACGGCCGCGATGCTCGGCAAAGCCTCGCCGCGAAAGCCGAACGACTGAATGGACTCGAGGTCCTCGAGCGAGGTGATCTTGGAGGTGGCGTGACGCTGGAGCGCCAGCCGCGCCTCGGCGCGCGTCATGCCGCAGCCGTTGTCGGAAATGGAGAGTCGGGTCCGGCCCGCGCCCTCGATGGCGATCGACACGCGCGTGGCGCCCGCGTCGAGGCAGTTCTCGAGAAGCTCTTTCAGCGCGGAGGCGGGACGCTCGACGACCTCGCCGGCGGCAATGCGCGCGACCAGCGCGTCGGGAAGAAGGCGGATGCGCGGCTCGGCGACGGTCATTCCCGCTCCAGCCGCGCCTTGAGTCCCGCCAGCGCGTTGAGCGCCTGGAGCGGCGTCATCGCGTCCACGTCCACGGCGCGAAGATCATCGAGCACCGGATGGCCGCCGAAGAGCTCAAGCTGCTGCGTTCGCGTGCCCGGCGCCTTGTCGATGCGGTGGTTGCCGCATTCGAGCTCCTTCAAAATTTCCCGCGAGCGATCGATGCAGGCGCTCGGCAGGCCCGCCATCTCGGCGACGTGGATGCCGTAGGAGCGGTCGGCAGCTCCGCGCTGAATCTGATAAAGGAACACCACCTGCCGCCGGCCGTCGGGGCCCGGCCATTCCTTGGCCGTGGCGTGGGCATTGAACACGCCGGGCAATCGCCCCTCGAGCTGCGTGAGCTCGAAATAATGCGTGGCAAAAAGCGTGCGCGGGGAGCCTTTTGTCATGGCGAGGCCGGAGGCCGAAGCAATCTCATGAGATTGCTTCGTCGCTTCGCTCCTCGCAATGACGCCCGAAGCCAGGTACTCCACCACGGCCCAGGCGATGGACACGCCGTCGTACGTCGAGGTGCCCCGCCCGACTTCGTCCAGAACGAGAAGACTCCGCTCGGTGGCGTTGGCGAGCAGGGTGGCCACCTCCTGCATTTCGACCATGAAGGTCGACTGGCCCTGGCTCAGCCGGTCGCTCGCGCCGATGCGCGTGAAGATCTTGTCGACGATGCCGATCTCGGCCGACTGCGCGGGAACGAACGAGCCCATCTGAGCGAGGATGACGATGAGCGCCGTCTGCCTCAGGTAGGTCGACTTGCCGGCCATGTTGGGCCCGGTGATGATCGAAATGCGGTCCGTGTCCGGGCCGAGGATGAGGTCATTGGCGATGAAGCGGTCGCGGCCGAGCTGTCGCTCGACGACCGGGTGGCGCGCGCCCTTCACCCGGAACTCCACCGTCTCAAGGATCTTCGGGCGGACGTAGCCGTTCTCGGACGCGGCCTCCGCGAGCGAGGCGATGACGTCGATGTGCGCAAGCGCCTCGGCGATGCGCGCGAGCGACGGGCCATGCGCGGCCACGCGCAGGACGAGCTCGCCGAACAGGCGGCTCTCGATGACGCCGATGCGCTCCTCGGCGCCCAAAATCTTTTCCTCCTGCTCCTTGAGCGCCGGCGTGATGTAGCGCTCGGCGTTGGCCAGGGTCTGCTTGCGTATCCAGTCGGCGGGAACCTTCGAGACGTTCGTCCGCGTGACTTCCAGATAATAACCGAAAACGTCGTTGTAGCCGATGCGCAGCGAGCCGATGCCGGTGCGCTCGCGCTCGGCGGCCTCGAGCTCAGCGATCCACTTCTTTCCGTTGCGCCGCAAGCCGCGGAGCTCGTCGAGCTCGCCGTCCACGCCGTCGCGGATCACGCCGCCGTCGAGCAAACGCGCGGGCGGCTCGGCGGCCAGTTCCTGGGCGAGCACCAGGCTCAGTTCATCCGGCGACTTCAGGCGCGAGAGCGTGGGAGAAAAGCGTTCGATGGAAGCGCGGTCGGCCAGGCGGCCGAAGACCTCGTGCACGGACGGCAGGCGCGACAGCACGTCGCGCAGGGCCGCCAGGTCGCGCGGCGACGCCGTGCCCGCCTGCGAGCGGACGGAAATGCGCTCGATGTCGGCGGCGCCGTTGAGAAGCGTGCGAAGTTCCGAGCGCACCACCGATTCTTCGGTGAGCGTCTCCACCTGGTCCTGCCGGCCGCGGATGAGGGCGGCGTCGAGCGACGGGTGAAGGACCCACCAGCGCAACAGGCGGCTTCCGACGGCGGTGACGCAGCGGTCGAGAACGGAGAGAAGCGTGGGGCCGGGGCGCGACGGGTCGGCCGGGGCCACGAGTTCGAGGTGGCGGATGGCGGTCGCATC
>Ga0163151_10004051_pt1 | contig 20211 bp, 19 predicted proteins | sample OliLakLV19MP5IB2_FD_145596 | JGI IMG/M metagenome (GOLD analysis project Ga0163151, IMG submission 145596) | Freshwater microbial mat bacterial communities from Lake Vanda, McMurdo Dry Valleys, Antarctica - Oligotrophic Lake LV.19.MP5.IB-2 | ecosystem: Environmental > Aquatic > Freshwater >... | reverse complement strand
TCTCAAACCAACTAAGCGGTATCAGGGCGGTAATAGAATCTACAACAATTACATCAATTCCATTTTTCATTAGATCTGAGCAAACACTGACCATTTCCTGAGTTGTTTTAACTGGAGAAACAATTAGCCTTTCGTTGTCAACTCCAAGTCTCTCTGCCCAGTCAGGATCAAAGGACGCTTCTGCATCTACCCAAGCACAGATTAACCCTTCTTTTTGAGCGTCAGCAATTGTCTGCATGAGCAAGGCGGACTTTCCTGCCGACTTTACCCCCCAAACCATGCTTTGCCTGCCAAAGCCAAAGCCTCCTCCCAAAGACTCTGTGAGTCCAATGCTAGCAAGAGGCAAACGCTTGATTGAAATATCCTTTGCGAGAGTAATTCTATCTCGGGTAGCCTTATTCAATCCAGAAAGAAAGTCGTCAACTTTATCCATATAGATTTACCATATCACTATTCTTCAAAGCTGTCTAGCTCATCATCAAAAACTTCTTCTATTGTAGACAGGTCTTCTTCTGGTAACTCTAATTCTTGTTCTCGTTCGTCTTCTGATATCTCGTCGGTATACAGGGTTACCACGTTCTCTTCATCTGAGGTCATGCACAATGCAAGGTGGGACGTTTTCTCAATTCCGTCTCTCCCCAGGTCTACCGGCCCCGTATGTGCAAGAACTGCAACAAGCATTCCGTATAGCTGTTCTGAACTTAACTCTTCCACTACATTATCTCCTCTACAAATAAGCTTCCATCTTTTGTTCTTGACAATATCATTTTTGCTGCCTTTCCGGGCTCAAGTCTTCCTAGGGCAAGAGGGAATATCTTGGGAAACACTAAGGCAGAATCAACAACCTTATCTTTATCTGCATAGATAACACTTCCCATCATCTTACCGGCCTTTGTTTTCCTTGAAGAGAATGACACCACGGCTTTTTTGTCGCCGTCCATCTTTAACTCCTCTGCATTAAGGAATCTAATTATTGGGTCTGCGCTATCTTCTTCTAACACAGCAGACTCAATATACCTCTCAATTCTATTATTGGCAATAAGAAAGAGATACATTTTGCCAGCCTCTACCTGGGTATTGGCTCCGTGAAATACCCCCGCTGATCCAGAACTATCAACTAGATCAATTCTTGACCATCCTGTTCCGCGCTTAATTGCCTTTACCATCGCATAAAAGAAGAAGATTCCCTTTTCAGAAAAGTCTTCTAGCTTCGACACCTGTTCTCCCCACTTGTCTACGTTGTTAGAGTGGAAGTTTGGTATACCAAGATATTCATAGTAATTCTCTGATTCTTTACCTGTCTTTGGGTTGTCGTCAAACGATGCTCCACCAATAGCATTAAGAGATTTAATAGCCCCCTTGTTAATTCCTGAACCCTTCACCGCCGCTTTCTCCGTAAGGTCCGCGTAGCTGGCAAACGGGCGGGCGTTAATAATCTTCTGTCCCACCTTATCAGAGATATACTTAATGCTTGACAGCCCAAACCTAATTGAATCTCCTTCAATAGTAAAGTCAATATCTGAGTGATTGATATGTGGTAGGAGAACTTTAACCCCGAGCCTTTTTGCTTCAATTAGATATTCTGTAATAACGTCCTTATCCTTCTCATTCTTTAGAGCAGCATATATAAACTCGGTTGTATAGTTTTTCTTTAGCCATGCCGTCCAATAGCTAACCGTTGAATATGCAACTGCGTGAGATAAGTTAAAGGAATAATTCGCAGACTTTTCAAAGTCAGACCAAAGCTTTTCTGCGACTTTGAAATCAATGTGCTTAGATGCCCCCTCAAGGAACTTATCTCTATAGGCATCAAACTCTCTAACATCCTTTTTCTTTCCAATAATCTTTCTAATCTTGTCTGCATCAGACCATGACATTTCAGCAAGATCTTTACACAGAAGCATAATTTGCTCCTGATAGATTACGAGCCCGAATGTATCCTTGGTAATGTCATCGTATATAGGATGGATACTTTTAATCTGGGACCTGCCCTGGCTCCTGGCTATGTATTCCGCCCCAATTGCATCCATCGCTCCGGGTCGAACGAGTGCGTTAGAAGCAACAAGCTCATTAAAGGTGGATACCCCCATCTTATTCAGAAGAGACGTGTATGGAGCGGCTTCGCACTGAAAGACGGTTTTGGTGAATCCTGCAGACAACATTTCATATACGTCGGAATCCTCTAGGGGTATTTTCCCAAGACTAATCTCGACCCCTCTTCTTTTCTTTATCTCACCGATAGCATCAGAAATGACAGAGAGCGTTTTAAGCCCAAGAATGTCTAGTTTAATCAGGCCCAGGTCTTCTGCCTCGCCCATGTCTAAAGCAACAACGGGAACCCTCGTCTTATTTGGATCGGAGGGGTTCTCCACCCTTGTCTCTACCGGCGCATAATTAGAGATTGGCTGGTCAGCTACAACGATGCCAGCGGCATGAATGCCAGACCCCCTAATACGGCCACGGAGCTTCCTTGCTAAATCAACAACCTCCGGATACTTATCTCTAAACCATTGTCCAGACGGATCTGTCTCACACTCTTCAAATGATTCATAGGGCTTAAGAAATCTATTAACATCTCCGAGTGGAACATAGAACGCCCTGGCGGCATCTCTAAACGTACCCTTATCTTTGAATACGTTATAGGTTGAAATGCCACAAACCTTGTCATTACCAAACCTGTTTCTAATATAGTCTTTGACCTCCGACCTTCTATTATCCTGAATATCTGAGTCAACGTCTGGAAAGTCATTTCTATCAATATTGATAAACCTGTCAAACAATAGCTTATATTCAATAGGATCAATTGTTGTTATGTTGAGCAGGTAGCATACCAGCGAGCCCGCAGCAGAGCCTCTGCCCGGACCAACTAGAATCCCGCTGCCCTTTGCCCAGTTAATAATATCCCTTACAATCAGAAAGTAGGTGCCAAAGTTTTTCTGTTCAATGACTGATAGTTCATATTCTAGCCTCTCTCGGTATTCCGACCCCAAGCCCTTCTTCTTTAAAGCATCTTCACATAGACTTTTGACAAGTGTAATGGGATCAACGCCTACTGGTTTTGGCAAAAGATCTAGTCCAGAATGATAGTCATAACCTTCAACCTTATCAGCTATTTCCATCGTATTATCTAGGAGGGATTCGTCATCTATTCCAGCCTCTTTAAGAGCCTTTTGCATTTGCTCTCTACTTTGCAGAAACAAATCAATATCCTGAAAACTCATTACTCTATCGGGGTAGAGGTAGTTGAACTTTTCGATCCACGTCTTATACTTTACGGCCCCCTCGATTGTTACACCCTCTCCCATCTTTGGGTGAGTGCTGAGAATTAATAGTGCTTCCTCTACCGCCCGGTCCTCTTCAACTGCATAATGAGCATCTGTAGCTGCCACCATCTTAACACTATGCTTGGTAGAAAGGTCAATCAGTGCGGTGTTAAGTTCTGGCGGGTTATGGGCCTGAATCTCTGTATAAAAGTCGTCTCCGAAGCGAGCCTTGAATTGCAAAAACATTTGTTCAGCAACATCTTCTCTCTCTCCGAGAATTAGCTTTGCAATTGCTCCCCCCATACAGGCAGTTGTAACAATTAGATCGTCGCCGTATTCATCTAGTAGTGTAAAGTCTGTTAGAGGTTTATAGTAATAGCTCTTCCAGCTTTCCTCTACGATCTTGTTAAGATTGTTTAGTCCGTTTTGGTTCTTTGCTATAACGATTAAGTGGGAGTATAGCCCCGTGTTATCCTCTCTCTTCTTTACCGGTGTTCTGTCAAATCTATCTACCGCAAAATATAGTTCCACTCCAAGGAGGGGCTTAATTTCCGCATCCATGCACGCCTTTTGAAACTCTCTATGTGCGGACACACTGCCATGATCGGTGATCGTAAGGGCCGGCTGCTTAAGCTCTACCGCCCGACGCACAAGCTCGTCCGGCGAATTGAGTCCGTCCAAGATCGACTTTTGCGAATGGACGTGAATATTTATGTACCGATCCATCTATCTCCTTAAAGTATGTGTGAGCAGTTTAACGGGGGGAGGGCTCATGCTCAGGAGCCGTTAGCACTCTTCTCGAAGTATTTCGACTACCACTCCAGGCTGGGGTCAGCCGGAGGCGGAGGTGCAATGTCTTGTGCATCGTCGTCTAGCCTGGGTGTAAATGCACCGTAAAACTCTGACTGCTTTTCATACTCGACTGTAGCAGTGCAACAAGCCTTTAGGTCAAAGAGTTCTAGACCTTCTAAGCTTGCACCGGCAGTTCCGATCTTTGGCATAAGGGTGTAGCCAGTTTTGGTTCCCATGCCCGACCGCTTGAGTGAAAACTTAATCTTAGTGATGTACCCGTTCTCATTTGCGAATGCGGCTAGTGCCGGACTAACCGACTTATCTCCGATGCCCTGGCTGAGAACTGCAACCGAGGGGTCATTCGCCCCATCTTCTACAAGAACATTGGCGTATAGTCGCCCTCGCTTTGCCCAGCCTTGCTTTGGGTGGGTCTGCGCCATCTCACAGGCGTAACATCGACCCTCTGCCTCTAAACTACAAAGAGCCTTTCGCTTAAAGTTGCTTGGATTACTGTGTTCTTCAACTACTAGAACGGTTCCCGAAGTTTCATTATATTCTTCGCTGTCTTCATCTAGTTCTTGAAGGAAAGAAATTGTAACGGTTTGACCCGCCTTAAGTGTAAGCCAGGTTGCCTTTGGTCGATCACCGCCGGACTTCTCTGACCTCTCGATCATTTGATTTAGCTTGCCTAGTGCTCCTGCTGCTGACATTTGTTTCTCCTTTTCCGGACTGTTTGTTGTCCTGTTATGAGTTTTCAGACACGAGTTGTTTGTACTCGTAATCTGTTATTGCATTATTAATGGTAACACTTATCTCTGACTTTGTCATCTCTCCTGGATCTTTTGCTCCGTTTGGATAGATGTTGTCATCGTCATATACTGCCCAGAGAACCTCTCGCTTAAATCTGTTTGCGATTGATTCCCCCGCCTCTCTGCCCGCGTTGTGCCCCAGGCAGCGCCCAGAGCCCTTGCATTTATGGTTGAGACATTTGGGGTGAAACTTTATAGGATCGTTGTCTGTCATAATGATAATCCGATCAAAGTATTTATTGAGCAGGTCCATCTTATATGGCGAAACGCTTCCTCCAAGAATTGCTACAACGTTTGGGAACCCTGCCTCATGCACTTTTAGTGCATCAAATGATGCCTCAACAATTATCGCAGTTGAAGATATTTTTCTTGCCCTGTTGAGATTAAACCATACCTTCGCTATCGGAGTGTTGTTGGAGTATTGAAATCTTTTGCCCTCTATACTTCTTCCAACTATTCCAACCGGAGTTCCATCGTGGGAATGGAGTGGCAGAGCTACCATGTCTTTCTTTGCAGAATAACCAACCTTGAAAGCCTTTAGTGTTTCTAGGCTTATTCCTCTACCGACCATATACTCTATTGCTCTATCCCCTAGCCCATCCTCTAAATCATTTAATACGCTATGTGGAAAGGCCTCGAACAGTTCCTCACTCTTAATGAGGAATTCTAGTTCACTCATAAAGCTTTCTTGTGGGTCAAGCTCCACCTTCTTCATGAACCTCATTGCTTCAAATGGATTATAGCCTTTGATTCTTTGAATGAGATCCTGTATGGTTCCTGTCTGAGCACAAGAGGCGGCAAAGCAATAGTACAGGCCAGAGGTTGTATTAACGGTAAAGCTCGGGGCGGAGTCTTGATGGAATGGACACAGAGCGTTCACCTGATCTGTCTGTGTATGTCTAATACCTATTTCAAGCCTAGAGAGTATTCTTTCTATGTACCCTGGCGGATATACCGTGGAACTAATTTCCCGTTCGTCAGTCCTTGACATTCTGCCGCCCCCTCTCTTCCAATCCTAATTCCGTATATCGTTAGCAGAAAGCTCCATCTTCCCTCTAGGTATTCTACTGAGAATCCCTGGTCTATGTCAAGGTGCGGAACTATTCCTTCATCCCTCATTGATGTCTCTAAGAGATGCTGAAAGTGATTTCTCAGCCTAGGAATATCGCTGTCGCTAGCAAATATTCCAGACAGTTGCCTACGAACTATTTTCTTATGGGTTATTCCGGTCACTCTAGCTCTTCATAATGCTCTTCGATTATTCCTCTATCTAGGTCGGTTTTCATAAAGAATGTTGACTGAGCACCGCGCCTATTCTTTTCTAGAAACACCTCTACTATATCTGTCCCGGTATGTCCATGAACAGACAGCGACAGGTCGGTGTCATAGGCAAGAGCTTTGGACCAAGCCACCTGTGCCAGTCTCGGAGGGGAGTCCTGACTATCATTCTCGCTGTCGGTTACGGCGCTAATGGCAACAATAGGCTTGTTAACCCTCATTGCCAACTGTTTCAATTCGTGAGTTGCATTGGTATATCTTTCAGTCATACCTCTTGACTTTCCATTGTCAGTCATCAACTGTAAGTAATCAACAAATACAATGTCTGGCTGATACTGATCTATTTTACCTAGAATAACGTTTGGGGTAACATCTCCCTGTCCTTCAGAACTAATGATGTTAAACCTTGGCCTCCCGTCAAGGTTCTTCTTTCCCCATGTCTTAAAGTCGTCTATATTTACATACCCCCGCTGAAGCTCTGATACTCTAAATAGCCCTGAGCCAAGGAGCCCATAAACCCTGTCTCTAACATCTTCCGGGGACATTTCAAGTGAGAAAACCATCGGGCTAAAGCCTTGCTCAAACGCTTTACATGCAAGGTATAAAGCCATCCACGTCTTCTTCTTGCCAGTATAGCCAAGCATATAGACCAGGTGGCCTCCAGCAAACCCTGTTGGATAAACTGCGTCAATTGCGGCAATCCCGGTTTTGATTCCTGGCGTTCCACCCCTCTCTTCGCTCATCCTTCTAACTGAATCAAAATGCTTTTCGGCCAACTCATAGTCGGTAATGTCAATATCTTTTACAACATTGGTTAGCTTACCGATTTGCCCAATCTTTGTTTGCATTCTTTCTAGAACTCTAATTGAAGAGTCTGTTTTTAGAGCGTTACCAGCGTTTAGCAAAAGGTTTCTAATCTCCATTGCTACATAGTCTTCCCTGAGTTTATCTACATAGAATTGAGTTTCTCCCTTTACCGGCTCTGAATCAAAGTTCCGATACTTCTCTTTGAGAATATCCACCGAGGGAACGGCGTGATACTTGTAATAATACTTCTTGAGGCCGTCCCAAACATCGGCATGTGATACAAACAGATCGTCTATGTCCGACTGCATTAGAGACGATATGTCTCCATTTGTACAGACCGCAGAGATAACCTCCGCTTCTATGTTAGCCATTTTTACCCTTAAATTCTTCTACTGCAAGCCTTGTTTGTTCTAGGAGCGCCGCGCGCTCAACTATTCTTCTCTCCCGTTCCTCTTTAGATTTAATCAGCTTATCAAAGTTTTGATAGAAGCTCTCAACCGTATAGCTACCTCTCTCCAATGAAAAGAAGTAATCAATGAGACCGTGTACATCATCGTACCCGAAGTCATTAATGAAGTCAATCATCGGCCATTGAAGGGCATACTTATTAATTAGCAGCTTTCTACCAAACTTATCCTCATACTTCGTCAGAAAATAAGCTAGCTCTATGTGTGCTGATTGTTTTGGAGTCTTGGCCTTAGCCATTTACGTCTTTCTTCATTTCTTGAACAGTCTTTTCAATTCTCTCTTCTAGCTCTCTTTCTACAAAGGCATAGACTCGATCCATTGCCTGCTTGGCCGATTCCCCCTCCCGGCGGTCATCTTCAATGCCTAGGTCAATTCTAATGTTCTGAAAGTTACCGATATTATATGTAACTCCAATGCTAGCCTTAACTCTTGTTTCACTCATCCTCTTCCTCCTCCTCTTCCCATTCGTCATATTCCTCTTCGGTAGCTGCTAGTTCAAAGTTTCCCCCGAAACCAAACGTCGCCTCCTTATCTTCCGGCGCAGCGGCCTCCTTATCGGTCTCTCTAAGAACCTCTTGCCCGCTAGCCATGTTGTAGAGCATTGAAGAAAACTCCATCCACTTGTCCGCTACCAACAACATTAGCTCCACGTCTTTTGTTCCCTTGGCTGCTTTTGCAGAAGATTTTATCATCTCTGCCGACTGAGACAAAGACCCGTTAATATCTAGGTATTTCTTCTTAGCCAATTACCATTCCTCTGCTTCCCATATCCTTACAAAGTCTCCGTCTTTATTTCTTGCATAAAGAGTTATTTCGTTCTTCATTTCAGTCATAAGCTCTTCTCTCGAAGGGAGACCCTTTACCAACACACTACCGTCTTTTCTTGGCCGATGCCCAGTTCTCATTGATAACACTTTGTGAACATCTAAAACCGCCTCTCTTGAGAGGGCGTAGTAGTGTCTACCTGGCCCCATAGGAACCCTGTCAACACTAGAAACGTATCCTGCTTTTACCAACATTTCAATAGTTCTTTTGGCTCTGTTCAAAAGCTTTGCGGCACCGGCAAGAGTATAGGCGTTATAGGCCTTGTTCTTAAACTCCACATATGACAACAACACCTGTTCTTCACTGTTGTAAACGTCAGTGGCATAGACCACCCCTTCGCCGCGATTGTGTTTAATTACTCTATATAGGTGGCCGTTAAAGTAATAAAGCTTTTTGACTCTATCCCTACGCTTTATTACTTTTGCCATTATAGGGAAAACTTCTTATTTCCTACATAGCAGGTATAGTCTGGATAAATCCTTACCACCTGAATGTAATCTGTTACTCCGTCGTCCGACTGAAAGCCAATTGCAAATGCTTGCTGCCAGTTATGAATATGTGAGTATAAAAACCCCTCTGATTTAGGATTACACAGGTGGCCTATCTCGTGACCCTGTAGTGTCCTAGCTTCGAGCTCGTATGTCTTGTAAACCGAGCCCGCTCGGTGCGTATGTCCAGAAATAAGAGACACTCCGAGAGACTCTAGGTTTTGCTTGGCTGACTCTCCAGAGTGTTTTGATACAGCAATGCCGTGATGAACATAAACCTCGTTCATCTTTACCTGTGGTGGGCCGGCGTACTCATAAAGCTCTACTCCATAGGTGTCTGTCTTCCACATAACTTCTGGAGTAACAATTTCCAGAAGGGCCGGAGCCTTCTTACTAAGATAGTCACGATATCTGATATCGTGGTTACCGAGAGTCCAAATCTTTCTGGCGTTAGGGAAAACCTTGTCCACCTTTTGCCAATACTTTTGAACATAAATATTTTCTTCTTTTAGCCCAATCAATACTTCATCTGCGGTCCCCTCGTTGAACCTAGAAACTCCAGCTTGGTCGCTAAGGTCACCAATGTTAACAACAACGTCTGGCTTTAACCATCTTCCAACCTTAAATACCAGATCGACAGCTTTTTGGTCTTGATATGGCACCTGCATGTCACTAAAGAATAACCAGTTTACGTCAGCCATGTTTTCTCCTCATACTTCATTAGACCAAATATTGTAAACTTTGTCAATCAATTGCTCATCTATTGTGTCTCTTTTGTCTCTATTGCATTGAACGTGTGCTGGTCCTACGTTGAACCATGTATGTGTACCGCCGCGCGAAAGCGGTATAACGTGTTCTAGGGAGGGGCCGTGAGGATGGTTCTCTGACATGTCCTGATGGATCTCTTTGTCGCAAATTATACACTGCCAATCAAACAGTTCAAATACCGTAAGAGAATCAATCTTATCCCCCATAATCATCTTGGCATGGCGGCGCTTACCAAACCATCTTGAGTATTCTCTCTTTCTTGCTCTCTCAAACACTTCCGCCCTGTCTCTCTTGTTAACAATTGTTCCGTTTGCATTTCTGCAGTATTGACTGCAATACTTAATCTTGCTTCCGGTCGATCTTGGACGGAAGAATTCGATGCCACACGAATAACACTTCTTAATAACAAACATCGCAGGACATTTAGTTGAGCAAAATACAAAGTTTTTCTTTGAAGAAAACTGTTTTTTGCATCCTCGGCATTTTTGCTGATTAGTCTTTCTAGACATTCTTCAGTGTTTTCAAGATCAGAACCCACATGCAATGTAGGACCAGTGACTTATGTTAATCGTCCTATTATCAATAGACTGGGCATGAACCCTAAACCCTTTACGGCTGGTCCATTGAATACAAGTTGCCGCCGGCTCCGCCTGCTGCCCAACAAATACTGGAGTTACTACAACTACTGGAGGAGCGGTAAACGATGCAGATGCGGGGAAATTAACATTCCAGGTTCTTTTACCTGTTCTTCTTCTTGAACTTCCGTCATGCACCGCCACGATTCCGGCCACAACCTTAATCTTCAGACCAGAAGAGCTTTTGGCAGCAACTTTATTTCTTGCATCCTGTGCCGGGGGTAGCCCCCAGGGCTCCGCCCAGTTATCAATAATATAGTCAACATCGCTATTATTGAGCGAATTAACTGCGTCATAAATGCTTGTGAAAAGGTCGATATCTACAGGCTGGTCAATCATCGGCCTGATCATCGGTTTAAACTTCTTTACTGCCATATCTTCTCCATTATATCACTGTCTTGCTAACTAAGCTATTACACTATTATTTTATGCGGTGAAGACTCGGTATCTCCACCTCGGAGTTTTAACCGTTACAGTTATTTCAATTGGTCCGGCAGAAACCTGCCCCCCTGCGCTTTCAGTCCCTCCAGGCGTGTGCTCTCCCGTGGGCTCCCCAGAAGTAATCTGAACGGGGAACCCTTCCCCGTTAAATAATTCAATCAGGTATTCCAGTTGGGAGCTTTCTACACTAAGACTGTGGAAACGGGGTCCAGAACCAGGGCTCTACCTCCCCGTTTGCATACTCAATTCTTGACCTTGCAACCGTATCAAAGATTTTTATATAAGCGGGAGGGTATGTCGATATTAGAAGATCTCCTTTGTGATACGCCTCTCTGGCCGATTCTGACACTACGCCTACGTCGTCTTCTCCTTCTGGTATGTACCCAAGCTCAATATGAATAGCTAACCTACTGAACACTTGAGTTTGCAAGGTTCTCTTTGCCGGATTTCCCTGGGCGACTATCTCTATCGACCCTACATAGTCTTCCCCTGCCGACGGGTCTGCCTCGAACCCTGCAACGCTCCATGTGCCAGAGGTTATGGTGTTGTCAGCAGGGGCGTTCCCGGCAGTAAACCTGTACGTCTTCGACCACTCTGTTGACACCCCCTCGTCGTCTAGTGCGCGTACCTGAGCGTAGTATTGCTCGCCGGGGTTTAGGGAGGTTACCTTGACGCTACCCATTATGAGGGCCAGAACCACGGCCCATATATCCCTCCTTGGCTCTCACTTCTTGCTCGAACGGTCGCGTTGGCGGCGAGGAGTTCGAGGTGCGCCAGCGATATTAAGTGTAGGCCTGAATTGTAAGAGGTTTGTATCGGAGTGGTTGCCACCTCAATGCTGTTTTCCCCATTTGGTACGGAGCCGAGCTCAGATTCAATCTCCGATATAAGAAACACCTGTGTTTGAATTACCCATGTTGTTCCGGGAGGCGAGCTATCTGACCAAGTGGCGCTAAACTCTCCAATGTTTGGATAAGTTAGCTCTGTCCAGCTACACCCGATCAGGGAGCCTTCTCCACTACCACCGCTGTCTCCGGCAGTAAACCTGTACGTCTTCGACCACTCTGTTGACACCCCCTCGTCGTCTAGTGCGCGTACCTGAGCGTAGTATTGCTCGCCGGGGTTTAGGGAGGTTACCTTGACGCTACCCATTAGATAGGTACGCTCAAGCTATATTGAACGTCCAATGTCTGAGAGGCCTCTTTAATTACTGGCTCCGCCAACAGGGTTTTAGAGACAATTTCTGACCCTGTAAGAATGTTCGAGTCTGACGTTCTTAGACCGTCTAGAACAACACTTGTAAGTTCAGCCGCATTCGCCTTAACCGTAACAGTGGTCTTAACAATCTGGCCCCATCTTGAATTTAGCCCAGAAAAGCTTCCCTTGTCTAAAGAAGTTATACAGTATTGAGGATCGCTGCCAGAAGTGTATGCCTCGGGGGTAAAATCCCCAACCATAGTATTCCCATCAACGTCTTGGAACGTAAGCCTTATATATTCACATCCGTCGTCGTAAAGTATTACCGCAAAAACGAATTCATCTTGGTTTTGAACGTCTATTAAATTAAGCGTGTTGTCGGATATAATTGATGTCGAAGAGCCTACTGTTGGTTCCATTACTATGCCAGCCTCACCCATTCTTATGTCATCAACGTTTAATTCTCCCGTGCCGGACCAATCGTCAGGACTATCAAAGAATGTAACGACATTTCCACGAGAGGACTGTTCGTCTGGAAATAATCCAATCTCCCTAATTACTAGCCTATCTCCAATGGGAAATGTGGCCTTGAAAAGTATCTCTGCGTTTCCATAGTCCACGGACTTTAAAAGGATTGGTGCTTGATACACTTCATATCCCAATTCTTTATCTTCCGGAGAAGGCTCTGCGTCTGATATACCGACGCCAAGTATTCCCGCATAGGTGTTGCTAATTCCAGCAAGAAACCTCAATATGGCAATTCTTCCGGAGTCTGTAATGATATTAGGACTTTCCGCAACTACATGTCCGTCTAGGCTAACAATATATTTACCAGAAATCATACCTTACTGATCCTCACTTCGTACCTTGCTGCCCCCGGAATTTCGGAGGTCGTAAACGTTACGTCTATGGTGCCCGAGCTATTAGCTGTTCCAATGGGACTGGAAAGGTCGTTAAGTATTTCTGGTGACACGCTGGGGTCCAAATCACGTTCGTCTTGAACGGAAGACCCCATAAAGGAGCCAAACTCAGGACCTTTGTGTTGGACATAGAGACTGCCATCTATCGGATAATCAATCTGCGTATCATCATCAATAACTTCTTCTCCTGATGGAACCCCTGGATTCCACTTCTTGTTTCCCCGGTTCCTCTCATTAGTTGCCATTATGCAATTATACCACGCCTATTCCCATTCAAGGAATGGTTTTCTTACGTCTGTTGCCTTTGGATATATCCTTCTCACGATAAGTTCTGCTCCGCCGCGCGAAGTTGATACTACCGCAAACCTCTGTTTTTCCGGAAGTAGACCTCTCTCGGAATAATCAATATCTATGTGGTCCCCTACCTCAATAAGGGGGTTTGGAGAGCAGGTGATGCTATATACCTCTGCCCCGTCGCCCTGGTTCTCGATAATCCATTCTGCAAGCTGGTCTGCCTGGTCGTGATGCTGTATCCATTCTGCATCAACCTCCAATTTCTTCTCTCCGTTTCTTCCAACCAGGTCCTTAATTGAGACGGTCCTTTCGGCCTCTGCTTTAACCAGACCGTTTCCAACAACGGCTATGTACTGTTCCGCATCAACATCTTCCACCGACCCATCAACAAGCTGCCTGCCGCTAAGAAACTGTATCTCCGAAGAGCTGTTTCTGATGTTAATGTTTGCACCAAAGGGGCTAGTTATAAACCTATCAACACTTACATTTGGATTAATGTTGACCACCTCTGCTGCAAGTGCCGGTCCATTCTCAAACCTAATATCCTCGTCTATGTATTCCTTTAGCTTGTTGGAAAACTCTTCCACAAAGATCCTACCCCTTCTCCTCTTCTTAAAGAATGAAAGATAGGTGTCGTAAACCTTGTCTATTTCTGTCCACTTAAGATGCTTTTTGTACCTACCCGGCAACTTTTGTTTCTTTTTAAGTGCTTGCTTTGTAAAGAAGTTGACCGTACCGGCAGTAGCAAGCTTGTTGAGATAGTCCCATGTCGGAAAACTTGCGGAGTTAGCACCACTCTCGAAGCCTAGTGCGATAACCTTGTCTACAAGCATTGAGCCGTCTTTAACAAAGACACCTCCCGAAGTGTTTGCCCATGTGTTTGGTCCTCCGTTCCCCGCAACGTTGTCTTTCCACCTTCCAACAAAGGCTCCGTCTAAGAATACGTCCAGTCCCCCTGTAGAGATGTGTCCGGCGATGTGTGTAGCCTGAAGCCAGTGCCACTCGCCTCCTTGGATAGGTAGGCTAATGGGTAGATCTTGCATATTGCCAGTTGGTATTCTGGGGATAGCGGTGATTCTGCCACCCTTACCAATCCTATACACGGCCAGCCCAGCCTGATAGCCTGGCTGCCCAACTCTATCACCAAGAAAAACAGCAACCAGGTAGCATCTGTGGACTCCGGCAACATCTCTGTTCCCAAGAGTTATACCGAACATAGAGTTTTTGGCACCCTGCTTTGTCATTTTTGCGCCGGAGGTTGGAGCAAACTTGGCTATAACAGAGGGAAACGGTACGGGATATTGCTTTGCAGCAATAACCAATTTATTTGAAGTTTTCCCTTTAGAGGTTAAAACCATAGAATCTTTCTTTACAGAATAAGTTGCATTCTTAATGCCGTTAGAGTTTTTCCAGGGCTTTCCCAAAAAGACATTCTTGACCTTAAATCCATTTAGCTGGCTTGCCTTTAGCTTTGCTATAATCTTTTTTTGTCCAGGAACTAGCCTTAATCTCCCGGTAAATATAACCTCTTGTCCGTTATTATCTAGAACCGCTCTAAGTCTATCCTCCTCGCTTTTAATTATTCTTGTTTGGGCAGGGGTCGCCTTCTTAAGTCTAACCTCTGTTCCATTATACTTAATGATATTGTTTCCAGAAGAAAAGGACCCGGAAAGTCTAGCAAAGGGAGGGAGCTTGCCATTAGTAACAGTTACGGCGAAATCACTATTTGGGTTAATTGGCTCCTTTAAAACCACCGCACCTATTGCATAATTATCTTCGGGCAGCCAAAAGCTATCCCTTGCTAGTTTCCCAGCCTCTCCGTGAACATCAACCGTTTGGTATCTAATGGTGACCTTATTTGCACCAACCGTATGCTCCCTAGAAAGATCTATAATGTTTGAAATCTCATCATCTGAAGTTGTTGATACCAAAGAGTGAACATTTTTATTGATTTGCCCTCTGTCTTTATTTGCAAAGGTTTGTAATGGCAAAACTCTAAGATATCCGTATCTGTCAAAGAAGATGGCTGTTTGGGTGGAAGCCGCTAATCTCTGAATAGCGTCCCAGGCGCTCTCCTCTTTTCTGCACCAAAAGAACTTGATAACAGGTTCCGTACTCCCAGCAGAAGAGTTTTCAGGCCATCCGATGACCCTGCTAAACCCAATCTTGTCCATAATCATATAAACAATAGAGGTAACGGGATGGTTTTTAAGAACGAGGTCTGGGCAAGGCCTGTCTTGTAAAACCTTCGAATAGTCTAAAAGATCTACCTGTACCGACCCATCTTGATCAGAACTCTCTCCCCAGCTATCTGTAATCATAGGCACGGAAGGAATTTCTTCAGATTGATCGCTTTGGAGACTACTAATGCTGTAAGAGTGCTTTATTTCTACCCCGTCATCGAGCATTCTAGAGAAAAAGCTGCCGACATAAACCCCGTTTCTTTTTCTTCTAACGTTTGAACGGTCAAATGTGAAGTCTGAATTGTTTAGAGACAGTGATCCTGTGTTTGCGCTTATAACGCCAACGGGCTTTGATACATCTCTGTCCGATAGTTCTTCTACGCTGTTAAATTCTGTAACATAATCGGTTAGGTCCGCTGCTAGTACGGGGCATATCTCTACCAGTTCGGCCCTCGTTGATCGCCTGGAGACTCCAAGAATCTCAACTCTGACCCCACAAATATCTATTAGATTATTATTGTCTGGGCTCCATCTGTTTGGGGATGTGCTCCACTCCCCATTGGCCTGCCTAAATAGCTCCACCTGTCCAGGATTAATAACATAGACCTCTTTTCTAAAGTTTGTCATATCAATGTCTTTGTTTATATTAAAGCGACTATATACCTCAATCCAGCCCTGGGACTTGTTAACACCCTTAATCTTGGCGACACCATTAACGCTATTATCAATTCTCATAATGGCAACCTTATCCCCTACATTAAAGTCCATATAATCTCCGGACTCCCAGGCTCTTCTATTACCACTCTTTCTTTTTGTAATCTGTCCTGTGGGCGCAGGAAGACTTTTGTCAAACTTGGCAAGCTGTATTCTCGCCACATTGCTACCCTCGGTCTTTGTGATATTTGTTACCCCGTACCTTTCGCCGGTTGAAACTCTAGGATCTCCGCTCTCAAAGCTGTCGTAGACCTCTGTCCAGGCGGGGACCGTATTAGTATCAATGGTCCTCTGCTTTAGATAAACCTTGTATCTGGTAGGAACACACCCGACGGTGTTCCATTTTATATGAATAGAGTTTCCAGGAAAACACTCATTCCTGCTTTTCTCGTCAAAGTATTCAATCTCTGGTGACCCTAGGAATGAGCCGTTCGAGGACCTAAATCCGCTTCCGTCTGTATTTGCGGAGCCAGAGGTAGAAACATTTGGAGAGATATAGTATTTGTATGACGCCTCTTCACTTGCCACATATAGCCTGTTCTGTGGAACAAAGGATGGAACCCTATAGTTTTCTAGCTCCGGAGGGCTTGTTGCTCTCCCAAGTATAAGCATAGAGTTTCCGTGTCCGTAACGGTAGGAGGCAGACAGGTTTTCAACAGACATAATATCTTCTATGCCATATGTTAGCTCGTTTGGGTCCGGTGTGGGGAGAGAGAGGTCTGTCTCTACAACGGAAAATGGATATCTGTTCAAGTAGAAGTTCGCATGCACGATAGATACAGTTCTAGAGCCATACTCTCCATTAATCACGTCCTCTATCGGGGAGTGAATCAATTAAACCTCCTCAAATGTTACCGATATGTCCCACAGGTCCGTGAGTAGGCCTGTGCTATTAACATAAAAGTTTCTTCTTACTATACTATAGTCTAAACTAGAGAATCTAACAAGTGCTTTAACATCCGGTCCCGTCGAAGTTTTTCTTGCAGAATCTCTATTGTAAATCTCTATGTAGAAAACCCCCTTATTGGTTCTAAAGATTTCTAACATTTCGCTGCCGGACCAATAGCCGTCCACCGTTGAAGTCGACTCCGCAGGAAGATCGCTCCAAGAAACCGAAATTAGCCTTTTAGTTGCATTATGTCTATATCGAAGAGTTCCGTCAACGGTTCTTTCCACTTGCTCAACCTCTTCATGCCTTACCTCAAGAGAGGATCTATTGTGGTCAGTCAGATACCCCGAGTCACCTATTATGTCGTATGGAGAGAGAGTTGCCACCTCTAAGGAACAAGAGATGTACCCGTTTGTTGAGGTTAAAGAAAGCTCTGAGTCTTCCCCTGATGTATTAACTGGCGACGGCACGGGGTATATGTTCGGAGGTGTCGGGGTAAGGTAAATGAGGGGAAACTCGTCTGCACTTATTCCCCAGGGAGGCCCCGTAGAAGTTCTAAATACCAAAACATATTTAGTAGCGGAAAACACTGTCAGTTCTTGAGCGTTTAGATCGTCTAGCGGCACGGGTACGCCACCAAACAAAATGGTTGAGCCTGCATTTATTGTATGACCAGAAGCGATATATGCTCTAAGATAGTAATATGTTGTAACACCAATTACGACGCTATATGTCTCATAGTAATCTACAGAGAACTGCGGTACGTCCGCCCCCTCGATTGAAACGATGTTTGTGCTTGTTACAGACTCTATTTCTCTTGAAATAGCCGGGAGTCCAGGAACGTTATCTATATTCATTTGCTCTTCTGGTATAAAGCCAGAGTTATTATTTATTCTAAAGTTTATTGTGAATACTGTAGGAGAAACTTCGACAACAGAGTATTTCTTTACTACCCCGTCAAAGTTTCTGCTCTCGTTTGAAATGTCTGATAGCCTTATTAAGGCTCTTAGTGGCATTGATTGACTCATCTTGTACCCATTTTAGCATTGTTTTTGTCAAGCACTCTAGTTAAAACCTTTTCAATATCTCTTGTACTTGCGCTAGTTCTTCCAAACATTACGTTTATGTTTGTCGTACCGCCAGCCTCTCTATTGTTTTTGGCAGGGTTGTTGTTCTTAGAACTAATCATTCCTCCTGCACTATACGCCTGCCCATACGATACGCTGCCCCCCATGTTCATCTTGGGAGCAATTAGTCCTCCGGTTGCAAACCTTCCAGCGTTTAGCAGGTCGAAGAGTGGCTTTCCGTACTTCCTGACAGAAGACGCCTGAATTACATATTCATTATTAGAAGCAAGAATTGGAATTGAGTCTGAGCGATCTGTTCCTGGACCTGAAATAATTCCTCCGAATGCTCGTCTTTGTAGGAAGTACGGAACTCCCGCTGCATTTCTTGTTGCAGCAAGGGCCTCTACCTTCACTATGTCAATTTGCTCTCTTAACTGTTTCATGGTTAGATGGATTCCCTGTTTTGCTCCAGCGCTGATTCCCATAGCTAGAACGGTGCTAATGTGCGCCCCCTTCTTTTCGGCATAGAAGGCTGTGGCGGCTAAAGCTTTAGCATAGTCTCCGTTAAACTTTTGAAGGTTGGACCTCCAGACACTTGTTAAGTCTGCGGTCAATTTGGCTGTACTGTCGGCGGCAGCCTTTGAACTATTATTAATTCCCTTATATGCGTTTCTTGCGGCTTCTTCTTGAACCTTAAATGCTTTTTGTGCGGCTTCGGATTGTGCTGCAAACGACTTTTGTTCCGCCTCTGCCCTGGCCTTCGCCCCTTCAATTGCTGCCGCATTTGCTTTCTTGGTTGCTTCTAGTCGAGCATCCATTTGTTGAGTAATCTTATCTCTCTTATTAGCAATCGCCTCCTTCTTAGCGTCGGTCTTGGATACCGCACCTTCGTTTTGGTCGGCCAGCTTGTATCCAGATTTCTTTGCCCCAATATCAGAACGAATTTTCATAGCATCGAAGTAGCCTCCGGTGTTGACAGCCTTTAAGTAATCAATTTCCATGTTTCTTAATTCATTAGACCGCTGAATTCGTTTCTGTTCTGCATCGAAAGCTTTTTGTCGAACCTTCTCCGCCTCTTCAATCTTTTTAATTTCATCGTCGTAACGTTTTTTAACAAGCTCAATGTTTTTAGCCATTTTTTCTTCTTGGGCAGAATAGGCATCTTCCATTGCTTTAATTCTTTTGTCTGACGCTTCCTTTGCAGCCTCCGCTGCGGCATCTGATTGCTCCTTTGCAGCCTCGGCCATCTTGCCAATACTGTCTGCGTTTTTAGCGGCCTGCTCTTGTGTTATAACGCCACCACCCGCCTTAGCGACCTTAGTTACGGAGGATGCAATCTTATTAAAGCTCTTTTCAAATTCATCTGCCGCCTTCTTGTTGGCAATCTGTTCGTTAAGATACTTCATTACCTCTGCTGTGTTTCCAGCCATAGATTTCAATCTATCTACATCAAATATGACCCTCGCAATTTTAGCTGAAGCTATTAACCAGGATTCTCCTCTTGTAAAGTTTGAGTCTTCGTCGTCAAATATTTTTTGCTGCTGTTGCGCCAGTAGCTTATAGTCCCCTTCCAGACTCATCATTTCATTAGATAGCGCAACAAGGTCTTCTTCGGATAGCTGGTTGGCGGCGATCCCTTGTTCTTGGAGAGCTTTAGTAATATTATTGAAGTCGTCGTAAACCATTGCAGTTGGCATTGCTATGTAGACCTCTGCAAGCTCTCTTATAGACTGCGAGGTGAGTCTCTGGACTTGGGTGGTCGGGAGTTGACCCTGTTGTGCCGCCAAGGGGTCCAACTTTAACTCCGGCCTGCCCACAGTTTTTTCCATCCCCTTTATGGCATTACGCATAGCGTCTTTTGCATTATTAATCTTTAAAGATTTAAGCTTTACATTGATTTCTGTAAGAGCAATATCTTTTCCTGCTAAAGAAACTGCGGCAGCAATCGTCTTTCTAATATCTTCTACAGGAACCCCCGCAAGAGATTGAGCTTTAAAGTAATCTTCAGAGAATCCAAGTATTTCATTTAGATCGTCGGTGCCCTTAAGGTTGTCTACTAATGATTTTTCAACCCCTCCTTCTTCTTGCCCTTTTATTGCATCCATTAATGCCTTGGCCTCTGTAACTGCCCCCTTTGATTTATTCAAAAAGCTTTCCATGTTGATATCGCTAATCTTTACAACTTTGGCCCCAAACTTTTCCACGGCCCAGCCGCTAGCCTTGAAGGCATTCTGAGCTTTTGTATTTGCCTTTTCATTAAGATCAATAAATCCCTTTAGGGCTCCGCCGGCTGCTCCAATTGCTGCCCCATATGGACCGAACATCATTCCCACCCCAGCACCCATTCCAATACTACTAGCCAACCCTCCGTAA
>Ga0163151_10004048_pt1 | contig 20224 bp, 19 predicted proteins | sample OliLakLV19MP5IB2_FD_145596 | JGI IMG/M metagenome (GOLD analysis project Ga0163151, IMG submission 145596) | Freshwater microbial mat bacterial communities from Lake Vanda, McMurdo Dry Valleys, Antarctica - Oligotrophic Lake LV.19.MP5.IB-2 | ecosystem: Environmental > Aquatic > Freshwater >... | reverse complement strand
ATCAACATAGGCCAACGGCAGGCTGCGAAACCTTTGCTGGTCCAGCTGATACAAGTAAAAGCGATCCGCTAGCGATTCATGCTTGAGCTCAGCCGCCTCAGCAAAGCAGGCCAAGCGCTCAGCCATTTGTTCAGGAAGGCAAAAACTGCTCGCCAACGCATGGCGGCTCATCGCCTCCACCGTTTCATCGACGGAAAGTGCAAAGATTGAGTGATTTGCGCGCGGTAATGGTGCTGGCTTGAGTCGTTCAATTGCGTTGTAAAAGCCGCGACCTGCCTGAGTGCGTCCGGCGACATTGCGAAGCGATAGCTTTTCCAAGATTTCGCGCATAGATTCACCAAGTATTGCCTATAGGTTCTGCAAGCTGGCAGTTAAGGCTTTGAATAAGTTTGTCTGGTAAGCGCGGCGCGCGCAAGGCGTCAAAGTTCGCTTGCTGATGTTCGAGTTTAAACATCGCCAGCACAAGCGCATCCCCTTGCCCATAGGCCAACGTCGTTCTAAGCAAACACTCGTTGAACAAAATAGAATCGCGTTCAAGTTCTTCATACCAGTCATCAGATCTTCTCTGCAACATGGACAGTAGCTTCGCGCGTATCATTTCAAAGCCACTGCGTCCACCGTAAACATGATTGAGCCATCTTTGCCCGACGGTTTTGTTTGCCTTAGGGAGTAACAAATTTTGATCAAACTGGTGATCAAGCCCAGGGGCATTGAATAGCCCTGCTTGCTGGCCACCACAGCATACTCCGGCGTGCAAAACCCACTGACGTTGCTTTGCCTCATACAATGCTTCCTTCCATTGATCGTCAGCAGTGATCTCAATCGGCGGCGAATGCAGAAGAAAAGCCCAAATTTGGTCTTTGTGTAGATTTCTTCGGCTTTGATCGATCGCATTTAGAATTGATCGCTTTGACCATGGCTCAACGTCGCGAAACTTGCGGTGCCACTGCCAAGCCAAGACACCAGGGATACCCGATCTAAACCCACGAATCAGATTCGCACGCAAACCGACTGCTGGGGCTATGCCATATTTTGTTATCACTTCCGCATCCCGGACTTTTTGGCTCAGGTAGCGTCCTAGCCATGCCTCACCTAGGCCGTATCCATAGGATTGCGCTGTGTCAAATCGCCGAATGCCTAAAGACACCGCATGATCCAGTGCGTAGAGGCTCTCCCTTTTGGAGTATCGGCCAAGCATTGCCGCACAGCCGAGGATAATGGGGACGCCGATTAAGTCCTTGGTTGTTAGTGCCTGATCATCCAACTCGGGTCTCCTGCTCATGCTCCGCCGAAACGACGTCATTGGATCGGTCAATTAACACCAAGTTCTCCGCTTCGCTAGCTTTTCACTGCGGCACGGGACCCGTGCACATGTGAGGGATCAACCCATCGTAGTTGGAATCCAGCGTTCTTAAGGAGAACACACAACTGGCCTACCGCGCCGTGCTGCCCTCGACGCTCGAGTACATTGAAATGAACTTCCACGAATACATGCTCGCATGCGCTATCAGCAAATAAATCCATGAGGCCTTTGAGAACTTCAACCTCATAGCCTTCGACGTCAATCTTTATCAGGTTTGGGGTTGCTAAATCGTAGCGTTGCTTAGCCGTTGCTCCCGTCATTACTTCAACACTGAACTCAGCGTTCGACTCGTCGACGGAGTCTAGCAGCCTCGCGGTGGGGTCGGCCTCGCCTTTCCCTGGATCGAAAGCTGCGCGCCCATCTTTTTCCCCTAGCGCCACGTTCAACAGTTTGACGCCTTGGCGCAGGCCAAGCTTGGTTTGCAGTATTGCAAATGCGCTTGTCGAGGGCTCGAAAGCGACCACGTGACCCGTCGTCCCTGCTCGATTGGCGAATTTTTCCGTATAAAGACCGACATTTGCACCAATATCCCAGACGGTAGATCCGGCAGTTATTGCCTTGAACATTGCATCATTGAATTGTGCTTCATACTGATCCGCCGCGATCCAACGGCTCAGTATTGGCGTTAGGCCTAACTTTCTTAAAATGCTTCTTGCGAAGATCACAACTGGATTGGCGTACATTGCAGATACCTATGGATTTTTTCGAATTTACTTTTTTCGGAACGCATGAATGCACTAATCAGACTTGGTTTCGAGACTGCATTTCATCAATTTCAAATTAGTCCGCCTGGGAGTGCAAAAGCAGCCAGCGCCAAGCGCTGACCACGATGTCGTCGATGGCAGTAATGGTGGGCTGCCACTGCAGTTGTTGGTGCGCCTTGTCGGCGCTGCCAACCAGCCAGGCCGGGTCACCGGCGCGCCGCGCGGCCACCTGGTAGCTGATGGGCTGGCCGGTGACGCGACGGCAGGCGTCGATCACTTGCAATACCGAGTAGCCAAGGCCGTTGCCCAGGTTGAAGGCGTGGGCACCGCGCAGGCGGCCATTGATCAGGCGTTCGCCTGCCAGCAGGTGGGCCTTCGCGAGATCCTGGACATGAATGTAGTCGCGCACGCAGGTGCCATCGTTGGTGTCGAAGTCGTCTCCAAAGACACGCAGTGCGGTCGCGGCCGGGTCCCCACCGCGGTGCAGTCGCAGCGCCTCTTGCAGCACCAGGGGGATAAGGTGCGTCTCGGGCTCGTGTCGTTCGCCGACACGGCCGGCCGGGTCGCAGCCGGCGGCGTTAAAGTAACGCAGGCTGGCGCTGTTCAGGCCATAGGCCGCCGCGTAATCAGCCAACGCCTGCTCGACCATGAGCTTGGTCCTTCCATAGGGATTCACCGGCCGCTGCGGGTGCGCTTCGGTGATCGGTCGCTCCACCGGGTTTCCATAGGTGGCGCAGGTGGACGAGAACACCAGGCGGTGGTGGCCGGTGGCGCGCATGGCCTCAAAGAGGTTGAGGCTGCCGACCACGTTGTTCTGGTAGTACAGGGCGGGTTTGGACACCGACTCGCCAACATAGGCCAGTGCGGCAAAGTGCATCACTAGATCAAAGTGGGCTCCATCCAGGCAACGCTGCAGGTCATCGGGCTGGCGTAAGTCGCCTTCGACTAGGGCCGCGTCGCCTATGGCATCGCGCCAGCCGCGTGAGCAGTTATCGAACACCGTCACGCCCCAGCCGCGCTCGCGCAGCGCCAAGCACAAGTGCGAGCCGATGTAGCCGGCGCCGCCGACTACGAGCACGTTTGGCGTCATGTCAGGCCGCTCCTCTGCGGTTGAAGATGTCGTTGTTGAGGCAAGCAACGCGCGGTCATGGGCGGCTGCGAGCCATGACCGTTGGGTAGACGCTGGAACGACGAAGCCAGCGGCCACGCACTAACGCCCCCTCAAAAACAAGCGATCCAACGCAGCCTTATCAAGTTGCACCCAAGTCGGGCGACCGTGATTACATTGACCACTGCGTTCGGTGCTTTCCATATCGCGCAGTAAGGCATTCATCTCTGGCACGCTCAAACGTCGATTGGCACGGACTGCAGCGTGGCAAGCCATGGTCGACAACAATTCATTGCGGGTTTCTTCCACTCGGGTTGAGCTGCCATGCTGCCGTAAATCAGCCAATACGTCGCGCACCAATGCCTCGATGTTGAGATCGACCAGCGCGGTCGGCACGCGGCGCACGCTGATCGACTCCACACCCGATCGCACAATCTCAAATCCCAAGGCCTCGAAGCGCTCTTGGGCATTTTCAGCCAAGTCAGCCTCTCGCTCGGCGACCGCAATTTGCAAAGGCACCAACAGACTTTGAGACCGCACACCGGCGCCGTCCAGACCTTGCTTGAGTCGTTCATAGGTGATGCGTTCGTGCGCCGCGTGCATATCAACCAACACCAAACCGGCGTTGTTTTCTGCCAACACAAACACGCCATGCAACTGCGCCAAGGCAAAGCCCAAAGGTGGCGCTTCGTGCCCCTGATCCGGCGCCATTGCAACCGGTTCCGGCGGCGCCGCCGCCGCCGCATAAAGCGCCCGATACGTGCTCATCGGCTCAGCCACACGCTGATAGGGCATCGGCATTTGCTGAAAATTGGCCCTTGCCGAAACAGCGCCAGCTTCGGGCAATGGAGCAACATTGCCGGGCAGCCGCTCCACTCCGCTGGTCGCTACCGAGCCCGCGCGCGTGGCAGCCAAAGCTTGGTGCAGGCTGCGGTAGATCATCTCGTGCACGATCCGACCCTCGCGAAAACGCACTTCGTGTTTGGCTGGATGCACATTCACATCCACGCGCGCCGGATCGATCTCCAAATACAACACAAAAGTCGGATGACGGCCATGAAAGAGCACGTCGGCGTACGCTTGCCGCACGGCATGGGCAATCAAGCGATCGCGAACCAAGCGCCCGTTCACGTAAAAATATTGCTGATCGGCTTGCGATCGTGCGTCCGTAGGCAAGCCCACCCAGCCACTCAACTGGGCGCCTACGCCATTGGCGTTCAAAGTCAAAGCCCGATCCGCAAATTCAGGGCCCAACACGGAACGTAAGCGCATACGTAAATCGTCCGCACTATGCGCAGCGCGAATCGGCAACTGCGATTTGCCGTTATGACTTAAGCGAAACTCCACCTCAGGCCGCGCCAGTGCCAGCGATCGAATCCAGTCTTCTATATGACCAAATTCGGTGCGTTCGGCCTTGAGAAACTTGCGCCGCGCCGGCACGTTGTAAAACAAGTCCCAAGCCTCAACACGCGTTCCTGGTCGCATCGCCTCTGCGCGCGGCTCAGAAATCTGCCCTCCGGAGGCATCCACCACGTAGCCGTGCGCGTGCGCGGCGGTGCGCGATGCCAATGTGAGACGCGATACCGACGCGATACTGGGCAGCGCCTCACCACGAAAACCGAGTGAGCGAACCATCTCCAGATCATCCAAGCAACCAATCTTGCTGGTCGCATGCCGACTCAAAGCCAAAGGCAACTCGGTCACGTCAATCCCGCCGCCATCATCGGATATCCGAATCAACTTCGCGCCGCCGGACTCGATATCAACCGCGATCTGCGCCGCGCCCGCATCAATCGCGTTCTCTACCAGCTCTTTGACCACTGACGCCGGCCGTTCGATGACCTCACCGGCGGCAATTTGATTGATCAGGTGATCGGAAAGTACGCGGATGGGCATAGAGGAGGAATCGTTCCAGAAGTTGCCCTAGGATTCTAACAGTCCATGAAAGACAAGTTCCGGCAGCTCGGCGTCAAGCGTGCGAGTCAAACTGATGTGGAGATTGATAGGGGTCGGGAAGGTTCGCGCCTCCCCGCCCTCCGAACCGTACAGGCGGTTCTCCCGCATACGGCTCTCCAGTGGGTGGTTTCCTCATCGGGATTGGCTCGCACGCTGCCAGGCTTCGTGTAGGGTAAAAAGCCCGCCGCTAATCCCGGCAGGCGACAATCCGCAGCGCATGCCGTGGCAACCCAGGGACGTTGCTGGCTTAAGCAAACGTCCCTGGATTGCCGCGGTCGCTTAAGGCTCCCTCGCAAAGAAGAGTCTTTTGGGTTCATCCGCGTGCATTTTCGGGCCGAAAAAGGACGCTGGCAATGACGTCGTTTGGCAGACCCCCACATCAGTTTGACTCGGACCTCGGCGTAAAGCCTCGCAAGCTTGCGCCAAAACAAAGACAACGAACTGTAAGGAGTTGGCAAGGCACAAGCATATTTTTAGCTGCTGCGACATGATTAAGGAGGTGGCCTAAAAATCCCCCTGTTGTGGCGATTTGCTCGCCCAATTTCTAGTGGATGAAGATAGCGTCTTAATTTTGAATAATGACCTTAGGGAGAAAAGCTTCTGTGAGGCAATACGGAATGGGATTATTGCCGTTTGTCCTCTAAGATGGAAGGACGCTAAACTGACAGTTATAAATAAAGGTGCGTCATAAACACTTTCTCACACGAATTCTTTACCCAGATGGCGTAGAAATACTGTATTTTACGCCATCTGGGCTCACGAAGCCGCTAACTTGCAACCAGAAGGCATCCGCATGCTTTTACTTGGTATAAATGATTCACATGATGCCTCAGCTTGTCTGATGCGTGATGGCAAAGTCATCTTGGCAATTCAGGAGGAGCGCTTTCAGCGCATCAAAGGCATAGCCGGCTTTCCGCTTGAAGCGGTAAGATTCATCTTCAAGCACCAAGGAATAACGGCCGCGGACTTAGACGAAGTGGCAGTGGCATCAACTCACTTGGTTCCGACCAACCTATTCAACATGTACGCATCTTTTTCGATCGATGATTTTTTCGAACTCCAAGAACAGTATTATTATCCGCGAATTTATGAAGGCAAGCAGCCAAAGCTTCTAGATGTTTTCCCGAACTTTAAGCCTGTCGGAAAAATGTACTACCCGCTCGAGAAGCAGAAATTTCAAACTTCAGCTGAAATGAACAAAGACGAACTGGATCAGATTCAGAACTTTCGTCGGGAATCCATTGCTAAGCTGCTTGAAGTCCCTCTGGCAAAAATTGACTTTTATGATCACCATTTGTGCCATGCCTATTATGGGCTCTATTCCCAACAAGGCCGCCCAGACACTACCGTGGTAGTAACCGCAGATGGCGGAGGCGATGGGACCTATTGCACTGTGAGCCTTTTTGCAGACGGCAAACTCACCACACTCGAGCGTAACCGTACGAACATCATCGCAAAGCTATACTCGACTACAACATTGATCATGGGAATGCGGCCAAATGAACATGAATATAAGATAATGGGCCTAGCACCTTATTCTGCGGAACACCAAAAGAAGGCGGCCCGTAAAATTTTCCTTGATGCGCTTGATGTCGATGGGCTTGGCTTCAAAAAGAACCCCGCCGTAAAAGACTTTTATCACTATTTCAAATCGAGACTACAAAGATTTCGGTTTGACGGTATCGCTGGCGGTCTTCAAGACTTTGTCGAAATTAGGCTGAGCGCGTGGTTCGAAAACATTTATGAGGCAACAAAGTGCAGCAGATTTATTTTTTCAGGAGGCTTGGCCAACAACGTCAAAGCTAATAAAGCCATAGCTGAAAAACCGTTTGTGGATAGTTTCTTTGTCCCGCCGGGTCCTGGTGACGAATCGATCAGCATCGGCGCCTGCTATCTGGCTCTTGAAAAGCTCAAAGGTAAAACTGCTTACATAAGCACGACTGGCTTCCAGGATGCTTATTTAGGCCAGGACGTCGACCCCCAGGATTTCGAGAAGTTCGTGAATTCCAGCTTCATTCGCGAAGAATTCAAACGAATTGAAAAAGCCGATTATTCGCAGGTTGCTAAAGTTCTTGCACAAGGCGAGGTGATCGCTTTGATCAACGGTCGCATGGAGTTCGGATCAAGAGCCTTGGGCGCCAGGTCCTTCATTGCCGACCCATCTAGATCCGATACGGTACGCAAAATCAACGAATTGGTTAAGAAAAGAGATTTCTGGATGCCATTTACGCCATCGATACTTGACGAAGACTACGATCGATACGTTTATAACCCAAAAATGATCGACTCTTCATTTATGACGACTTCGTTTGATTCGAAGGAAGATTACCGTAAACAAATTATTTCGACACTTCATCCTCACGATTTTACAGTGAGGCCCCAAAGAGTCTGTGAGAGCACTAATCCTGTATACTATCGCATTCTCAAAGCCTTTAAAGAGTTGACCGGCATAGGAGTCGTCCTAAATACGTCGCTGAATATTCACGGTAAGCCGATTGTTTGTCAGCCTACTGATCTAGAAAAAGAATTGTTAAAGGAAGGTAGTGTCAGGCTAAACCACCTCTTTATTTGCGGCGACCTATTCATACGAAAGTGAAGTCGTTCCAAGTGAACTAAAGATAGATTGTGAGCGGGGTCGCGTGACTTGATGGACTGATGTTGACCCATAGGGGCTGCAGCGGCTTTGCAGCGTACGGATGCAGCACCGCTGCAAGCTTTGCAGTCAAGTCGCTGAGCGTGTCCATGGTTGGATCAGTGCGGAAAACAGACAGCAACGATAGCAGCCGGCGGGCACGATCGCCCCATGGCACTTCGGTGGGGCACAGCGCCGGATTGCGAGGCAGCCGCTCCACTTCGCTGGTGGCTACAGGACCGGCGCTCGTGGCAAGCAAAGGCTGATGCAGGCCGCCACGGAAGAAAAACATTCGCCCAGAAACGAAAAAGGCCCCAAAATGAGGGCCGTTGACCAAGCAATAACTGCAGGCCTCTACTTCAACCGCCGGACCCTGATTCAACGGTGGCGACACCGGAATCGACGTCAAACCCGCGCACCAGACTAACCGAGTACACAGCAAGCACCAACAGGAATCCAACAATCAATCCAAGATCAGAAACGCCAAGCGCCAGCAGTAACAATCCAAAGCCGGCAAGCGCAAGGTGCACGGCTAGGCCAACCAAGACCACTTGGTTTACCGACCAACCACGATCCAAGAGCAAATGATGAAAGTGCATTCGATCGGCAGAAAACGGTGAGCGGCCGCCCGCCAGACGCCGTCCGATCAGCGTCAGGCAATCAAGAATCGGCAAGGCCACCAACCAAGGAGCAAGGGCGGGAGTCCACGGCGCATGATCGCCATGTGTCAATTCAATCGCCGACCAAGCAATCAGCAAACCCAGCAAGGCGCTTCCACTATTGCCCAAAAAAGTGAGCGCTGTACTGCGTCCAGGCAGACGCAAATTGAATCCAAGGAACGCAAGCACGGATGTGGCCGCAACCAACAACAACGAAAAAAGCCCCCAATTCCCGCCCAATGCGGCCAGTCCGGCCATCAACAACAAAGTTGCTGCCACGATGCTACCTGCCAGTCCATCTATGCCGTCCACCATATTGACCGCGTTAATCAAACCAACCACCGCAAATACGGTAAAGGGTATCGACAACAAACCCAACTCTAAGGAGGGACGCGCATCCAGAGGCGCAAGTTGGGTCAACTGAGTACCAAACGCACACAGAATCAAAGCCGCGACAATCTGCGCCGGGAATCGTAAACGCCAGGAGAGATCGCGAACATCGTCAATGGAACCCACCAACACCAACAATCCACCCGCAATACAAAAACCCAGTACAGCGCTTGAAACCTCGCCACCCTGCAGCCAAATCCAGGAAACACACAACGCCACGAACACCCCAATCCCACCTACGACAGGCGTGGGGTGCACGTGATTCTTGCGCCCAGCTGGCCGATCGACCAATCCCACTTGATCGGCCCAGCCCAGAAGCAGGTACGTTACACACCCGCACACCAGAAGTGCGGCCCCACAGGCTAAAACAAGGTCCACGCCCGCCTCCAGTAGTCAATGCCATGCATGATGTCGCGAACTCAAGTCACCCCTGCCCGCCTCCAGAGACGGCGCGCAAAACAGAACATACAAGCTAGGCAGTAGTTATCAATCCAGCCATAACTGCACGTTAACATGCAAAGCCTTCAATTAAATCCGAACCACAACCTGCACTTGGAAAACATTGAACCTAGAAACCTCAGATCGGCGAGGTAGAGTGTTCGAATATATAGCGTGGGGCGTGGGAAGCGGCAACTTGTGCCGCCAGCGGCGCGTCGGATCGAATGCAAGCAAGCGAGACTTGCAGGCCGAACAACCGCAGAGGCATGAGTGTCTCATCGACGACTTGCATCAACACCTGCCAAAAACCGACCGGGTAAAATTAATCAGCAAACTTGCCTTCGTCGATAAACTGCGCCAATTCCGTCGCAAACAAACGATGTCCGGCCGCATTCCAATGTAGATCACTCTCAAAGAACAATGACTCTGGTGACTTCCGGAAGCTCGACGACGAGTCAAAAACGGGAATCCCTAGTTCCGCGCCCAGCGCAGCGACAAGTTCCTGAAATCTGCCCACGCCTATCCCCACGTCATCGCGATACGCAACCCCTAATTGCCGACGCAAGCTCAGCTGCCTTTGATCAACCTGCGGACCATCCGCAATGACCGCAATGACGAGTTTGGAATTGTTGGAGACAGCTAGATCCCTAATTTTCTCCAAATAGCGGCTAAAATCAACCCAACCGGAGCTACTTTCCTCAGTTTCAATCCACCTGGCAACCTCAAGCGGATCACCCAGACATGCAGCCGCAAGATTGTTGATCTCAAAGCCGAATCGACTCGTAAATAGCTCAATGAAACTCTGACACTCTATCGCGGAATGGAAATAGGCGCATCGGGCCGAAAGCTCCCGCCAGAACAGGTCTGAGCTATTCGTCACCGCTTGCCCGCGTACAGCGGCAAAGCGCTGCCGCACAATTCTGGGTATGACCAACAAATGGATATGATGCGAAAGGGTTCTCAAGAAAACGCGTAAACCCGATGGCTGATATACCGCAGCCGCATCGTTACCAAACACCGTCAAAACAGTCAAAGTTGGCCGAAGTCTAACGCCAACGTCGCGAAAAACTAAATAATAGGCCTCCGGGCCCACGCCGATAAGCCCCAAGTTCCAAACAGAACGCTCTATCCCACTGTTCAACCAGATCTCCTGCAGAATCGCAGGAAATGCCTCGTCCTCTCCGACTCCTTGCCCAAAAACAAAGGAATCCCCTATAACAACGACCCGCTTGCGCTCGTCACTGACGGGGCCAACCGGCAGCTCGGAACCACGGAAGCCAGCCGTATTGAAGCGATACTCAACATCCCAATCGGTTTGCCGATCACGCGCTGTCAGGCCGCTCACATTGGCGAAAACACTTACCGGCGCGAAGACATCCCCTGCCCGCAAGCACAATTCCGCAATCACCAATGCTACGACAAACCCAAAAAACGTAACGAGCAAATTCACTGCGTCACGAGGGAATAGGGGTACCTTCATCAATAAATTCCCCGCACCAAAATCTAGGTTGCAACCACTAATAGCGACCGAAACTTGAGAAGAGTTACAAAGCTTCTAAGATGATTTTTCAAAAAGAGCAACGCAACGCCACCTAGGGCGCGTCAGCTCTTGCGATCCGAAGCTTTCGCCGCACCGAAGAAAACGTGCTCCAAAGGTTCTCGCAAACGAAGTGCCTCGTCTATAGTGAGATGATTCCAGTCGGTCATTCTATAGCTGCCGTCTGCGCTGATTGGATTAAACATACCGTCTACCGCATAGAGTGTCGCCACTGGATCTACCACCTGAACATCGCTTGAGAAACGCCTTTCCAAATACCGAAACACCACATCCTGTTTACGCCGAGTACGCAAATCCTGCGCTAAGCTAACCGTGCAGTTGTTTTCCGCCCACAAAAACTGTTGCAATGCACACGTCTCAACTGCAGTCACCTTCGCCATGAGCGGAGTATCTAGTACGAACACAAATTTTACCCCTGATCGCTCGAATCTCTCCAGCCACTGAGTCATATTACGCCTGAAGTTTTCGGTCAACTTATTCTGAATCTCGACATCTCCGGGTTCTACATGCCGATAAAACTTCGCATTGAAATAACCCCGAAAAAACGCAATAACGACCGTATCTCCTTCGTCAGCAACCCTGTGAAGATGGGAGAGTATCCTATCGTCCTTTGCATCCCCTTCGAGCCACATAGAAAAAGGGAAATCCATTGTCCGTTGCGTGTTGATAAAGTACAGAGAAAGATTGCTAGAATCAGCAAGCGACCTCAGTGGAAACCAAAGCTGCGCCGCGTGGCTATCCCCTATCAAAAAAACATCGAGAGATGTGCTCTTTGTGCTGCTGAGGCAAACATTGAGTTCATCTACTACGTTATTTTTTGCAGTCCCGTGGCAACGCAGCTCAGGCCAGTTCTCTCTGGCAGGAATGTTAAACACTCTAGCCAGCAAAGAATTATCCGATTGCGAGAAGCGGGGGGAAAAAGCTAAATAAAACAATAGCCACAATGGCTGTTGGTGCCGAAAATAGCACCATTACACGAGCAGGCACCAAATCGGAAGAGGCGTTACGAATTGGAAGCTCAATAAGGTGAAAAGAAATGATTGCACAGAGTGTCGTCGAAAGTACAACGACGACAGTTGTGACAGGTGAAGTCCCAATGGTTGCCGCAGCGAGAACCAACCAGGGCCAATGATAGAGGTAAATACCGTACGAAATCTTACCCACATACACACTAGCGGGCAATGAAAGCGCTCGGTACAACAAATCACCATGCGCTGGTTTGGTGTAAAAATACAAGATTAGCGCAGTGCAAGCACAGACGATACTTATCGAAACACGATCAGAAAACAAATTCAAGGTAATAACTAGAAAAATTAATGCCATAGCGGCAGTTGCCAGCCAACCGTATGCCCTGCGGAACTTAGCGGTGCCCAAACTGTATGCAATGCAACCCAACAAAATCTCCCAGAAACGAAACGGAGACAAGTAAAAAGACGCAATGGCATTACTTTCTGAAAATCATAAATAGCCGATATAGCTCAACAAGCAAACTGAAGCAAGACAGGTCACCGTAAAGAGCCCAGTAATTCAATGTTTCGCGACTAACGCCCAGATGGAAAGAATCATCAGTGGGTAAAAAACGTAGAACTGTTCCTCTACCCCTAGACTCCAGGTATGCGCGAATGGATTAAGCTGACTATGCAACGCAAAATAATCTGCAGACTCGTAAAATAAGTAGATGTTGGATAACCCGACAAGAGAAGCGCTTCCGTTAGTCGAAATAGCTCGATCAGGCTGTGAGGTCAATATTAGAAAGAGCAGCGAAAAAAGGAGAATGCAAACAAGAAGTCCGGGCAGGATTCGCCGCACTCGACGAGCGTAGAATCGCATCAGTAGGCTCGGAGTGTTAGCTTTCCGCATCTCCTCCAACAAACCGCTTATGACGTACCCGGAAATCACAAAGAATACGTCAACGCCAAGATAGCCATTTTTAAGTACCCCAGGCCAAAAGTGATACACGACAACCGAAAACACCGCAATCGCACGCAAACCATCAATTTCTCGCCGATGGATCAATTCTGGGGATCACGTGGACACATCGCTTCACACATCAAGTCGACGGCATGCGTAATCTTTAATAAGCTCTGGGCGGTCAAATCGGCGGCCATTACTTGATTCAGATCTTCTGGCAATTGACCCGCGTAGCGTGCGGCGGCGAGACCATCAGCTGCCTGACTTAAGAACTCCTTCAAAGCTGCATCTAAATCGCACTTGTGGACCACGATGTTTGAAACTTCAACCAAATCTATGTCGACTATGAAGCGCACGGCGCCTGGCATAGTCGCATACCATGGCTCCCCAAAGTAAACACAAGCGCGACCGCCGCAAAGGGATTCCCAACCGACGGTCCCGGTAATGGTTGCAGACACTGCACTGCGCCTGCGCAAATCCTCCGTCGGTGTTGCATCATCAACCCAATACACCCTGGCTAACGATTCAATACGCTTAAAAAAAGCCGGACTACGACGCAAAAATGTTTGCTTTGGGTTCTCCTTAAGCAAAACGATCCATCTTTCTGGGAGCGAGCGACAGATCGCATCAATGGCGTCAATCTGATTGGTGTAGCGCCCACCATAGATGTCTGAATTTGCTTCCGGTTCATAATGTAGCGGAAAATAGACGAAAGCTTCGCGCACTTCAGCCAGCGCTACCATTCGTCTATTTGATCGATTTCTCTTCCACGCTCTGGACATTGACGCGTGCAAAGCGCCGGAACTTCGCGTTGCACTATCACTGAACTCCAAAAGACGCACTAAGCTCCACCATTTGCGGTCCAGTGCCCCCGTGTACAGCCTACCTAGCAGATGGCGAAACTTTCCGACTCTTATTGCAGCGAGAATGGCGCAACTACGCTCAAGTAACGCCTCAACGAGCCCGCGCCAACGGCGCGGTCGCATGTAGAAAAGATCCAGCGCAGAAGCATCTTTGACCCACTTCGAGAATCCTTCGACGCGAGGGAAAATCCTCACACCGTGAACCCAGGCATGAAATAGAAACTTCGCGGGAAAGATCAATTGCCGCAAAATCAGCACACGCAGCCCCAAGTGCATGGCGATCTCATGCATCGCATTGTCTACGCCAAGGTGAGGTACAGTGAAGAACCAAACCTCATTGGCAGACAATGAGAGCAATAGCTTGGCCGATTGATGCATATGCAGTTGGGCCCAGTCTTCTATTTCCGAAGGTTCCAACAGCCCACCATAGTGGACAGTCATTACACCGGACCAGGGCACCAACCCTATACGGCTGGCGCTACGGATGTAAATACGCAACATCTCTGCACTGGGGCGACACGCCAATGGCTCATACTGCGAGGAGAGTTCTTTCGACCCGAACTGCATTTCCGCCAGCGAAAAATGCGGAATTCCATCTACGCGTCCGTCTATCGTGGCAACCACATCAATGCCTGCCGACTGCAAGGATTTAACCAAAGCAGGTTCAATATGATAGTCCCAAAGCACCACCCTACGTTTGAAACTGGAGCGGCCGGAGACACTAGGGGCACTCCCATTTTTTACTTCTGTTTTCAGTTCGACTTCCACTCAGATTTTATGGCTTATCTGACCACTTCGAGAAGACCCGATAGCCGTAACGTGCAGCACTTCGAATCAAAGTTCGATGCGGCTTGATTCGGAAACCCAACTGCAGGGCCCAACGTTCGCCCGATTGATTCAACGCCCCTCGATGCAATCCACGCCCACCATCAAATAGAATAGCCGTGTCATTCCCCATAATGGGAATTTCTGCTGCAGAAAGCTGTGTAAATGCCGGAACCTCGTCGAGAACATCATCACCAAAGTGGCTTGTGCCCTGGAAGCTCTTCGGTAAACTTAAAAGTCTGGTGCGTTCCGCTTTCAGCGCGAACCTAGCCCGATAATATGCTGAGGTGCATTCTGGAAAGCTTCGTGGATGCTGCCGATCCAGCTCCTTAAACGCGAGATGCTGGAGCATTGGTCTCGCCCAACGATGACTACCGCTTACATAGGAAAATGGTCCGTCGTATTGAGCAACGGGTGAAAGATAAATCAGCATCTTCAGCATAGATGGCTCATAGTCATTGTGCAGATAAGCCATTCGGGAAGTGGGTAAACCCACATCTGTGTAACAGCCTTGGTACCAGGTTTGTTTAGGATGGGAATAATGAAGTGCAATGTGATCCAACTCCATTGCGCGTCCACGATAAGACGCCGCAAGTTCAAGCGCGCCAATTGACGTTAGCTGTTGTTCAATATTCTGGGTGATTCGCCCCATTACAGGCAGAGCCAACCACTGCCTAGCGCCGACATTGAGCCGCGCCCGGTCACTTAGAATATTGCGAAATGGAGCACAAGCTTCAAACCACCTTTTCGCCGTGCCGCTCGGTAGGGTTAGCTGGGTGTATCCGGCGTGTTCCAAATCGCCAAATTTTTCGGCTAGCAATTTTCCTCGCATCAACGGTCTTTTGGACCTCGTTGTGGAGACGAGGAGTTCTTCTAGCATTTGCTGGGGAATGGGTTGCAAACTTCTGCAAAACCAGTCAGCCGTTCGAGGGTCTCCTGAAACGGAGTGGCTTGAAACTCGCGCCAACTCGCTGAGCATCGGCAACACATGCTTTTCGTAGCAGCTTATGGATTCAGCTGCGGATAATCGACGTGCGATGATTTCATCGTACATACCATTTATCTCTTCAGCCACGCGTTCAATCTCACAACAATTCCAAACTTCGCTTCTTGGCAGCCCCTTGAAAGCTGGGTGCGAGGCATAATCGACACCAGGGATCCTAAGCATTCAGAGCATACTTGCTGTTAGCATTCGTCCGATACCATTGGTAGGTCCGACGAATCCCTTCTTCAAGGTCTATGTTGGGGCGCCAGCCCATCTCAAACAAAGTCTCTACGTCGATCCTACGCAGGGGAGTGCCATCCGGCTTGCGCGCATCGGTTACGATGGCTCCTCTAAACCCCACGATATTTGCAACAAGTTCGGCTAGCTCACGAATTGTAATGTCGATTCCAGTACCGACGTTAAGGATTTTTTCACTGGAATAGTTTTGCATTAAAAACACTGCTGCATCAGCCATATCATCAACGTACAGAAACTCACGTCGGGGTGTGCCACTGCCCCAAATGACAACTTCGCTATCATTTCTGCGCCGGGCCTCATCGCATTTCCGGATGAGTGCGGGCAGGACATGTGAAGTCAGCAAATCAAAGTTGTCGTTAGGACCATACAAATTGGTCGGCATCAGGCTAATTGCGTCAAACCCATACTGCTGCCGGTAGGCTTGACAAAGCTTTATTCCGGCTATTTTTGCAACCGCATACCATTCGTTGGTGGGTTCCAAAGGCCCAGTAAGGAAATATTCTTCCTTAATCGGCTGTGGGCAAATCTTCGGATAAATGCAGCAACTTCCAAGGAAGACAAACTTTTTTACCGCATGGCGCCAAGCCGAGCGAATGACGTTGCCTTGAATTTGCAGGTTAATATCAAGGAATTGTACAGGCTGGGTGTTATTGGCGTGTATGCCGCCCACTTTGGCCGCCGCCATGAACACATGGCTTGGCTTGTTCTCGGCAAAAAACCTTTCTACTACAACAGCGTCACATAAATCTAGATTGCTACGAGACGCAGTCAGAGTATTGGCAAATCCCAGTTCATTCAAACGCCGAACAATGGCGCTGCCAACGAGCCCGCTGTGTCCAGCCACAAATATCCTCGAGTCCGACTGCATGATGTTCTGTGATGGCTGTATTAATGGCATCAATAACCCCTGTAGGACATTTCCCGTTAGGACTCGTTAGTCCTAACAAGAATTTTCTAAATAGCAAACTTCGCGGAGAATATTTTTTCTACCAAAGTGGACTAGCTTTTGGAGTGAACACAGCATCGATATAGCCCAATGACGCACCGAGCAAGGGATAGTTCAAGGCGGGTATGTCTGCCAACTCAAAACCCACTTCATCGAGAAAAGCAATTTTCCGCGCAAAACTCGGCTCATCAATTACGCGTGGAAAAACACTCATCTCCATTACCAACAGATCTACGTCGGCCAGAGTCTTTGTCGCGCCTTCCAAAACATCCATTTCTGCGCCCTCCACATCCATCTTTAGTACACCGCGTCCACCTTGATGCAAACTATCCAACGTTACTGCGGGCACATCAATTTCGTCTACCTCTTCGGATAGCCCGCGTATCTTATTGAGATTTAGTCCCAACCATTGTTCAGTTGGTTGGCGTAACGACGAACCCGTACTGCGGGCGGGTACCCGCAAGCGCACAGTGCCAGCCTGTTTTGAAAGCGCAACTGGGTGCAAAGTAGCATTTATCCTCTTCAATAACGGCAGTAAGGACGCCTGGTGCATTGGAAGGGGCTCGAACCACACATGCTTAGAGTGCGGGAACGCATCGTATAGCCAAGGAGTGCCAAATCCTACCCCAACATCATAAACCCACGCGGGGTTCAATCCGCGGCTTTTCGCGTGGCGAAACATGCCCTCAAATCCGCGGCCATATTCGTTGCTAATTGGTCGCAACTCGTATTGCCGCGGTAGCAGCATTCGTTGCAAAATATTCTTTGCCGTTCGGTGCAAATAACCCACGCTATTTTTACTCCATGGCCGTAACTTGCGGCCTAAAGCGCTGAGAGATGCGGATGTCTTCGACACCTGACCAGAAGCGCGCCTACTCGAAAGTGTTCAGAGGGCAACAATACTTCTTGGTCGTCATAAATAGAGCTCCATGGGCGTGGCAGCTCTAAAAGTTCGTCGACGAACGTGTGCAGGCTAGCATGTGTACCAATCACAAATATGACCGCCTTGTGCCTCATGGTCAAATCCAGAGTACTCATTGCGATGTACCTGATTTATTCCGCCATTGCGTGATGAAGTCTGGATCGCCAACATTACTTTGATAGTGCGGTTGAAATCTGGATTCTGGGGCATAAAACTGGTAATAGTCTTGCATTAATTGTGTGTCAATCGTGTCACTGTACACGCCGTCCAATAAACTGGGATCCGGCATCTGTTCGCGACGTTCACGTGCTCCGTTTTCACCATATAGAAACGATAATAGAACGAACCGCTGCCCTTGCTTCACCGGCTCAACTCGGTGCAGTAGGGATACCGGGAAAATCAGTGCATTGCCGGCGCCGATACGATACAGATGGTCACTGTATTCCGGGAAATTCAAACCACCGCCTAACCAATCATCATTGAGTGCTAAACTTAGGGCGTACCTGCGAAAGCTCGTCCCTGCATCAGAATTGTCGCGGTGAGAATTGAAAAAGCCGGCGTCGGCGGCGTCATACAGAGCCACCTTGTAGGCGACACGGTGGCTAAGGCGCACATCGAAACAGCGCTCTAACATCGGCAACAGGCTATAAATTAAATGCCAATCGACCGCGCGGGCGAGCTCCGGCGATAGATTGATGTGGCTGACACGCTTGCGTGTTTCATCCATTTTGGGCGCGGACAAACCCACGCGGCCTTGCACCTTGTGTTCGCTATCAATATAGCTCGAAATCAAATCAGCGCATAACCCTTTCGGGATTGCGCGCTCAACTACTAATACTGGAGGCACGCGCCCACTGCTATTGATTCCAATGTTTGCAGCGATTTCCGCGCATAGCACATCGTCTTGACTGTCCAAATCATCGAGCCAAAGTATTTTCCCATCACGACCTATCAATATCACACGGGTGTTTTGCTCGCGGCCACCGCTGAAGAACAGCGGCCTAGCAACACTGCAGCGCACTCGGTATTGTTTGGCAGCGGGGCTTGCTGCGTGAGCCGTTTCAGTAAACATCGCAACCAATACAGGTAGCGCCTCACAGAATAATGCTACTTTTTTAGCGATTACCTGCTCCTGCATTCGCCAACCGCTTTCATCGGAACAGAGAATGAGTAATATTGCGTGACCAGCGAATGCCGCGCTATGTGTTGCAGGTAGGGTGTCGTGAGTGAATTCCAGGTCTGGGAAGAAGTCACCCGCCATCAGTAGTCGAGTTGCGCGTCGCATCCTGATTACTAGCAAATTCGTGTGTTCAATTGCTGGTGCAATCAAATGGTAAACAAGATAACATCGCTGCTCCGAAGGCAGCAGCGCTGCGTTTGGGAGAAAATTGTGCGGCGCCGGCGCTGCAAGCAAGCAAAAGGCCTTCGTCCGTTTCCAACCTTTCCAACGCGGCGCACACTGCCGCACTATCGTTTGGGTCCACACAAAGTCCCAATCGATAACGCATAGTGGTTTGTCCAATCATTCCGCCTTCTCGTGCCAGCACGGGTCGATTAGCGCTGGCTGCCTGCGCCAACACGGCACTTTGTCCATGGAAATCCCGCGCATAACCCAACCAAACCACATCAGCTACGGAGAAAACCTGTTGTTCCTGCCGGGAATCCAGATAGGCATTCATTAAATGCACGCGTCGGCTAGAAACTAGCTCGCGGCCTTCCGGTGTGGATAATAGGGCTTGGGTATCCTCATCAATCACGCCGGCTAATAGAGCAATCATGCGGCGTGGTGAAAGTAAAATTGCTTTTAGTAGTTCGGCAATGCCTTTGCGTGCACTAAGCCCCCCATAAACCAGCACCACTTGCACGTCATCCGGCAGTTCGAGTGCAACACGGGCTGCCGTCTTATTTACCGCCTTCAGTTCTCCCGGATCCGGAACGAAGCGTAATTTTTTGGCGTTTTTGGGATGTTTTGTTGCCCAGTAGGGAACAAATAACTCATCAATGCTGGCAACCGCGTGCAATGTGGTCTGCTGCAGTAGTCGAGTAAAGAGCCAAGCTTGTAAGCTTGGAAAGCGTCCGGCTGGTCCAATACTGAGCTCAGGCCAATGCAGTTTCATATGAACCAACAGACCCGAATAAGGCACGTGGGCGAAAGGGGACCCACGTACAGCTAATGCGCGGTCCAATCCATCCAAAGACAGCAAAAACACATGGTCTGGCTGCGCATCGTTTGCTAGCTCCGCGTATCCTCGCGTAACCGCGCTCCAATAACGCCACTGTCCGCGCAATAGCGCGGCAGTCCCGCCACCCGCTGTAGGCAGTTCATCCATCCAACTCAATGGCAGTGATTCGCCAAACTCACTTTGCAGCATTTGCCAGGCAGGGTGTTTGGCCGCGCTGCGGGTGGTAAGTAGCCTTAACTGCAGGCCTTTCGCCAGCAAGGCGCGAACGAAGAATTGCAAATAGGGCACAAAGTGGTGACCGCCTGCCTCTGGCTCGACCAATAGCAGTTTTCGGATTGGCGTGTGGGCTACTCGCGTGCTCATTGATCGGACAGTTCCAAATCAAAGTACAACGCGGCCTCAGCGCCATAACTGTGTTTGTCGCTACCGCGCGCGAGGCTATTGGCACCATTAAAATCGTACACGTCAGCGCCGCGCCGTTTGGCCGCAATTAGCGCCTGCCAACAGACCCATGCATTGTTCT
>Ga0163151_10004047_pt1 | contig 20224 bp, 17 predicted proteins | sample OliLakLV19MP5IB2_FD_145596 | JGI IMG/M metagenome (GOLD analysis project Ga0163151, IMG submission 145596) | Freshwater microbial mat bacterial communities from Lake Vanda, McMurdo Dry Valleys, Antarctica - Oligotrophic Lake LV.19.MP5.IB-2 | ecosystem: Environmental > Aquatic > Freshwater >... | reverse complement strand
ATGCCACCTTTGTGCGCTTTTGATCACTGTGTACATTGACGAAGGCGAATTGCGCAAAGCCAGCCAGTTGGCAGATTGGCTCCGGACAGAGCTTACTCAGGCAGGGTTATACAAAATCGATTCGCTAATCGCGTTAGGGAATCTGGAACTGGCTAAGGGCAACTATGGTGCGGCACAAGAGAATTTCAAATCCGCAATTGAGGTCAACGAGAAAGGTGAGGCCCGAGGCTGGTTAGGACTTGCACGCAGCGAACTCTATCAGCGGCATTTTGAGTTGGCCGCAAAATATGCAAGCAACGCTCTTGAATCCAACAGGAAAAACAAGGAGCGCCCTTCCTTTCCGATAACAAGTTCCATTCTAATTCTGACTACAGCAGCCGCGCAGAAGAAAGAACGCGCTTCCGTAGAGGCATTTGTCCAACGAGTTTCTACGGACTCGCCAATGATTATTCTTCCCCGGCCTACGAAACTTAACGAGCGCGACATCTCCATAGCATTAGCTGAGCTTCACGCCGGCGGATTCGATATTCTCATGCCCCGCTTCGAAAAGGCCGCCAAATTCAATTTACTGACGCAAAAGATCGCCCCCGAGCTCAATAAACTATGAACGAACCGGGAACGACAATTGACGACCGATATGAAATTGTCAGCACGCTCGGCGTCGGTGGCTTCGGAACCGTTGTGAAGGCCCGCCAGATCCAATTTGACAGATTTGTGGCAGTCAAGCTTCTCAAGACGACGATGTTGGAAGATCCGGAAGGATTGCCTCGATTTGAGCGAGAAGCTAAGGCTATCAACGCGCTGAAACACAAGAACATAGTCGGATTCTATGGATACGGGGTCTGGCTCAACGCACCATATATGGTGATGGAATTCATTGAAGGGAAGAGTTTAGAACAAATGATCATAGACGGTAAACTCGAACCCAATCGGGCACTTAAGATCATCGCTCAGGTTTTTGAAGCTCTCGATTTCGCGCATCGTCACGGGGTAGTGCATCGTGATTTAAAGCCTTCAAATATCATGATTGTCACTGATAGCAATGGATTTGAAGTCGTGAAGATAATCGACTTTGGCCTGGCAAGGCTGATGCCAAGCTATGGCGTTCCGGGGCAAAAGCTTACCGAAACAGGATACGCACTGGGTACTTGTCACTACATGGCACCGGAACAGGCTCGCGGACTGCAAGTTGATCAACGGGCCGACATCTATTCGGCAGGCTGCATCCTTCAACAGGCCCTAACGGCTAAGCTGCCATTCGACGCTGCAGATAACGTTGCAATCATGTATAAACACCTTGACGAACAATCACCACCAATTACACAGAGCCTTGGCGAAAGCACACAGACTTCAGCTTTGCAGACACTTATCGATAACTGCCTGGCCAAAAAGCCCGAGGATCGCTATTCTGATGGTCGGGAAGCTGCACGCGATGCGCTCTCAATTGCCGAGGAACGCTATGACTCCATTGTCAGGCTCAATACGAAGATCCGCAGAAAATCACAAAGATCTTGGGCAGCCAAGGACGCCACCGCAGCGCTCATTCTTACAGCGGTGGTATCGGCCGGTATCTTGTGCTTATTTTTGCTCAGCACCAAGGGCTCAACTTTTAAAACCACCCAGTCCCCAAGCTCCAGCGATCTGTTCGCACCGCTCGTTCGACAATTGGACAACACTCTTGCTACCCGCGAGCGTTTGGCACCAGAGCTAGAAAACGTTTTGCGTCTATACGCGCAAGATCATGCACTAAGCGCCAAGGCAGCCTACTTCTTCGCAGAAGTGCTTTCTGATGTTCACTATCAAAGAAGCAATTTTGCAAAGGCGGAACAGTACAGCAAACAAGCTCTAGCAGAAAACTCCCGACTGGACAAAAGTTGGATCAACGGAAGGTTGATAGTAAGTCTTGCCACTGCCCAACTAGCTCAGCAGAAGACCGCGGCTGCAATGGTTACCTTAGAAAAGTCTATCGCAGCAAGAAGTCTGTTGACTCGTGATGGCTCGCAGGCGGCGGCATGCTACCTTAGTGCGCTGTTAATCACAGCCTACATTGAAGAAGACGAATTAGTTAAAGCCGACCAGGTCGCAGTTTGGCTCCGGAGCCACGTTGATCAAGCGGAGTTTTACAAATCCCTTTGCCAGGTCTCGCTCGGAGACCTGGAGCTGGCTAAGGGTAATTACGCTGCGGCCCAAAGGCATTTCCAGCAATCGCTGAAAGATACCTGGGCATTTGACGACTGGGGCTGGTTGGGACTGGCGCGCAGCGAACTTTATCAGCGGCATTTTGATTCGGCGGCAAAGTATGCCAAGAACGCTCTCGAGTCCAATAGACAGAGCGAGCCGCACGACACAACCTTTCCTATTGCAAGTGCGTATCTGATTCTTACGGCAGCTTCAGCGGCAGCAAAAGAGCCTGCTGCTGCTGTCGAGGCGCTTGTTCAAAAGCAATCGCCTTCCCTTTCGCTCTCAAGACCCGCTAAATTGAACGACCGGGACATTTCAATTGCATCAACGGAGCTACACAACGCCGGTTTCGATATCCTTGCAGACAAATTGCAGATGCTGCCCCGCAGCACTTTGCCCCCCACCGGTCCAGGAACCATTCGGTGATGATCGAACCAGGCATGATTATTGACGACAAATACGAAATCGTCAGCATGCTCGGCATTGGTGGATTCGGCAATGTGTACAAAGCGCTCCACAGGCAATTCGGGCGCGTTGTGGCCATTAAAGTTCTCAAAACGACCTTGCTTGACGAAACCGATGGATTGCTGCGATTTGAGCGAGAAGCAAAATCGATAGACGCAATCAAACACAAGAACATCGTCTCACTCTACGGACACGGCATTTGGCAAAACACACCATATATGGTGATGGAGTTTGTAAAAGGCAAGAGCCTCGACGACACCTTAGCAGGTAAGGATGAATTAAAGCCGGAAGAAGTTCTCAGCATAATGGTGCAACTATTTGCAGGACTGGCATGCGCTCACGTAAGCGGTGTCGTCCATCGCGATCTCAAGCCGTCAAACATAATGTTGATACCATCAAGTGACAGAAAATCGCTCGTGAAGATAATTGACTTTGGTCTGGCGATGCTAATGCCCGGTTATGGCGTTAGCTCTCAAAAGCTTACTGAGACAGGATATGCATTGGGGACGTGTCATTACATGCCTCCAGAGCAATGCCTCGGTGGCACAATTGATCAACGAGCAGACATCTATTCTGCAGGTTGCATTTTTTACCAATGCCTGACGGGGAAATTGCCATTCGATGCAGACGACAACGTTGCCGTTATGTTCAGACACATCAACGACCAGGCGATTCCAATTAGCCAACACTGCGGAAACAAGCCGATTTTCCAAGCACTACAAATAATCCTCGACAATTGCCTAGCCAAAGATCCAGAAGACAGATACACTACGGCCGATGAAGTGAAAACGGATATAGAACGCATCATTAGCGGCGATCTAAGCCGAATAAAACGCTTCTCCACCCCCACTGTTGCGGCATCGAGCAAGCGAAATTCTAAGCAGGATTTGCGAGGCGTTGCCGTCATAGCACTCACTGCCGTATCGCTGTTTGGGCTCTTCTCACTGTTTGGCGCCTGGCGTGCAGGAAATTCTTCGCATCACGACTCCAGCGAGCTTGCCGCGAACCTCTTTCGTAAGTGGGACGATAAATCACCAGATCGGCTGTCACTGACGCCCAGGATGGAAGCGATCCTTGAGGCCGACTCATTCGATCATAACCTCACACCGGAGCGGCGGCTAAAGGTGGCTCAATGGCTGGCGCACTTTTACGCCCTGGCAAAGGACTTAAAAAAGAGAGATCGACAGATTGCCGAAGCACTGCACATTCGAGCAACAGTTCCCCGCCGATTGCGACATCCCCCCGATGAACTGCTCTTCGCCACCACTCTCGACCGGGCAAATCGCTCCGACCAGGCAGTGACGGTACTATGTGATTTGCATGCAATTGAAGGCGATTATCCTAACTCACCCTGGGAAGTCGAGCTTTCACGGCTCAGTGTCAATGAGATACTCATTTTTCACGGGCATATAGACCGGGCGGAAAAGAGAATTAGAGTGCGAATGCGTTCAGAGCTGGGCGCGGAGGCATCAGTGCGCTTCGGATGCTTGTTAGGCGACATCGCCATGCTGAAGAAGGACTACGGTGCCGCCTACAAAATTTATTTAGAAGCATCAGATACTCCCCATCCTTTCGCATCAGTGGCCGCGGCCGCGCTTACACGCAGCGCACTTTACAACAATAAAAATGCCATTGCCGCGCGATATGTGGAGCGCACCCGGCAGCTGTGCCTGGAAGATTTTCCTGACAAACCGTGCGAAACTGTGGTCATGTTGCAAATCATTGTGGCAGCACGACAACATGATTACGAAAAAGCCAAGCAGCTCGTCACCGCGTTCCGCAATGCCAAAGATACCTATTGCGCCGGCACTCGTTATTTTGAAGATTCGGATCGTGAACTGTGCGCATCGGCGCTCAAGGCCGCCGGCTACGACGACCTAATCAAGTTACTTGGTCCTTACGCTCTGCCCAATTTGAAGCCTCGACTACCGCTTGAAATTCAGCCGGAGTCGGTCCGAAGCGAGCAAAAATGATCGACCACGGAACGATCATCGACGACAAATACGAAATCATCAGCATGCTCGGCGCCGGCGGATTCGGCAATGTGTATAAAGCAATGCACAAGCAATTCGGGCGCGTCGTGGCCATTAAAGTTCTTAAAACGACCTTACTTGACGAATCTGATGGGCTCCTGCGCTTTGAGCGAGAAGCCAAATCGATCAACTCCATCAAACACAGAAACATCATCTCTCTTTATGGATACGGCATCTGGCAGAACGCACCGTATATGGTGATGGAATTCATAGAAGGGAAGAGTCTCGACGACACTCTGGAAGTACAATATAAGCTAGAGCCGGAGGTAGTTCTGGCAGTAATGTCCCAGTTATTCGCTGGACTGGCGTGCGCTCACGCCAGCGGTGTTGTCCATCGGGATCTCAAGCCATCCAATATAATGTTGATACCGTCAAGCGATCGAGCATCATCAGTGAAGATAATCGACTTTGGTCTGGCAAAGCTAATGCCCGGATATGGCATTAGCTCTCAGAAGCTTACTGAGACAGGTTATGCGCTGGGCACATGTCACTACATGGCTCCGGAGCAATGTCTCGGTGGCACAACTGATCAGCGAGCGGACATCTATTCTGCAGGTTGTATCTTTTACCAGTGCTTAACTGGAAAGCTACCTTTCGATGCCGATGACAATGTTTCAGTTATGTTCAGGCACATCAATGATCAGCCAATTCCAATCAGCCAGCAGATCGAAAACACTCCAAAGTTGAAAGCGCTGCAAAATGTACTCGATAATTGTATGGCGAAGGACCCGGACGACAGATACACGAAAGCAGATGAAGTGTGTGCGGACCTAGAACGCATCATTGGCGGCGATTTAACACGAATAAAACGTTTCTCCGCTCCGCAAGTGCCTTCATTGACTAAGCGAAGCTCCCGGCACAACTTGTGGAGCGTTGCTGTGATCGCACTGACTGGCGTGGCCCTGCTTGGGTTCTTCTCACTATTTAACTCATGGCGCGGTGCGTCTTCATTACGTCGCGACTCTAATGAACTTGCCATAGAGCTTTTTCGCAAATGGGATTCCAAAGCACCAAATACTTCTACTTGGGCTGCAAACATGGAAGCGATAGAAAAGGCTGATGCACTGGATCATAAGCTCACACCTCAGCAACGGCTAAAAGTCGCGCAATGGCTAGCGCACGGTTATCTAGATAGCAACGACAAAAGGAAGCTTGATGGGCAAATTGACAAAGCACTGACAATTCGAGCTTCAATAGCCCCGCGCTTGCGAATTCCTGCCGATGAGCTATTGTTTGCCAGAACACTCAATGTAGAAAATCGCCCAGATCTGGCGGTGTCGGTGTTACGGGATTTGCAGCGCAATAAAAACGACTATCCGAATGTCCGATGGGAATTCGAGCGTGCGCGGATTTTGCTTGCAGAAATCCTCATATATCACGGGCATTTGGATATCGCGGAAAGAAATCTCCAAGAGCAAATGCGGTCAATAGTGACTTCAAAAGCTGAAGTTCACTATAGATTCTTGTTGGGCGACATCAACATGCTGCGGAAAAACTACGACGCGGCTCTCAAAATCTATAAAGATGAAAAAGACCTTCCACATTCTCTTGGAGCAGCTGACTGGGCAGCATTGGCTCGCGTTGCAATTTACAAGAACGATAATGCCATGGCAGCGTTATACCTCAAGAACAGTGAGCAGATGTGCAAGGAGGAGTTTCCGCCCGGACCGTGCGAAACAATCGTCTTGCTGGAGACTCTCCTGGCGGCCAGACAACATGATCATGAGGCAGCCAAGAAACTCCTCAACTCCTTTAGGGACGCTAAGCAAGTTTCTAGCGCCTTTACGGTGCACTTCAGAAACTCAGATCGTCAATTATGCGTCGAGGCACTACGGGCGGCCGGCTACAATGATCTAATCAAGCTCCTTGGGTTTTACGCCTTCCCTGGTAGCACGCCGGCAGAACCACTTGATACAACGAGCATTAACTAGGCTCCGCCAAATAAGCTCAATTGTTGTGAATCCGCAGAGCCCTTGCCCTTCTCTGGCACACTCAGATCGCTCTCGGTATTCAAGGAACCGTCGGCTCGAATGTGCCTGACGTCGATATCAAATTCTTGTAAAGCCGGTGCCAGCAAGTGTCTTCGATGGCATCCGGCTGGATTTTCTTCTGCGCACATCAGCGCAATGGAGTATTTTTCCAACCCCGTCACCAGGCGACTGATACCATATTTGAAGACCTCAGAACTGGAAACGAGTTGATAGTCCAAATTGCCCTCGTCATCATAAAGGGAGGAGTCTTTTGGCATTCCGCCTATCTGTTTGCCCAGGTAGACATGCTTTAGGCCCGCAGAGCGCAAGCTGACCTTGATTGGTTCCATGTTGAAATGTACGGCATAGCGCGTGTAAGGCGATGATCGAACATCGGCAACTACGTCAATCTTGTGCATTTCGAGCAGCTCCACGAACGACTCGAAAGAGCCATTTGAATGACCTACTGTATAAATAATCCGCATCTTGGTTACAACTACTACAGCCGCCCACTCCCCAGAACCAACCTATGTTATCTTGGCCGTGCTTGGAGCGCTTTGATTCTAAATGCTGAGATGTCTGTAATTCAACGAAGAAAGAGTACAACTGTTCGGGTCGGCGATAAGTTTATCGGTGGCAGCGCTCCACTACTCGTACAGTCCATGACCAATACACCGACCGAAGACCCTAGAGCCACGGCTGAGCAGGTTTTCGACCTCTGGACTGCCGGCTCTGAGATAGTGCGCATCACGGTCAACACCCGGGAAGCGGCTATGGCAGTCCCGGAAATAGTCGCTTTGCTTGAGCAAAAGGGCGCAAATGTACCGCTGGTTGGCGATTTCCACTACAACGGGCATCTTTTGCTTCGCGAGTATCCAGAATGCGCCCGCCTGCTAGCTAAATACCGCATAAATCCGGGAAATGTCGGACACGGCGACAAGCACGACGAAAATTTCAAGAGCATGATCGATGTTGCGTTGAAGCATGATAAGCCGGTTCGCATTGGGGTGAATTGGGGTTCCCTTGACCAAGAACTACTGGCCCGCATGATGGACGAAAATGCTCACAGTGCTAGTCCGCAGGAAGCTCAGGACGTGTTAATTGCCGCTATAGTGGCCAGCGCCGTACAATCTGCTGCTCTGGCTGAGTCTTACGGGATGCAGAGGGATCGAATCGTATTGAGCGCTAAAGTATCTGAAGTGCCGGATTTGATTTCGGTTTACAGGAAGCTTGCAGCCGCCAGCGATCATGCGCTGCACCTGGGATTGACCGAAGCTGGAATGTCAACCAAAGGTATTGTCTCCAGCACAGCAGCTCTGGCCGTGTTGCTGAATGAAGGCATCGGCGATACGATCCGCGTGAGCCTGACCCCGGAGCCGGGCAGTTCCAGGACTCAGGAAGTTCACGTCTGCCAACAAATATTGCAGTCGCTCAAAATTCGTTCATTCGCGCCGCAGGTGACGGCCTGCCCAGGTTGCGGAAGGACGACAAGTTCGCTGTTCCAGGAATTGGCGCAGCAAATTCAAGGGCACCTGAGCCAGCAAAGACCGATTTGGAAAGAACTCTATCCTGGTATCGAAACGATGAAGGTTGCCGTGATGGGGTGCATCGTCAACGGCCCGGGAGAATCAAAGCACGCCGATATCGGCATTTCGCTGCCAGGTACAGGCGAAGAACCACGCGCTCCAGTTTATGTCGACGGCAGGCACTTCACGACACTATCTGGTCCTACTTTAGTAGACGATTTCATTTGCCTGCTCAATGACTACGTGCAAAATCGGTACGGTTCCGGTCTACAAACCCGAAGGTAAGTCCATGTCTCAAACAATCGCCGATGGATTTGATTGCTCCACGTGTAAGGAGCACCATCCGGAATTACCCATGAGCATGGCATTTGCAAGTCCTGATTTCATTTCGAAGATGCTCCCATGGGATCAAGAATCCCGCTGCAAATCAAGCGAAGACTGGTACATTGTCGACGATTCGATGTTCTATATTCGCGGTTGCCTGGAAATACCTGTCGTTGGAGGCGGACAGCCTTTCGTGCTCGGCATCTGGAGCACGCTTAATGAAAACGATTTTGATACCACTATGGAACTGTGGACTGACCCTTCACGCATAAATGAGCCGCCATACTTAGGCATGCTCTCGAACGACATACCGACTTATACCAATACACGACTGCTTCAAACCAAGGTGCAGACCCGCCAGAGCGGTGAACGACCATTGATATTTGTTCCGGACAAACACCCCTTGGGACGCGATCAAAGAGATGGAATCACTCGCGAAAAAGTAATTGAATTTGCGCAGTTGGTTCTCCATGGTCGCAGCGACAACCCGTACGGTTACCTTTGCGAAAAGTAGTCGCCGCGTTGATGCATCTCATGCTGCCATTTGATTATTTCAATTGGCTGCAACGAAACACAAAACGAAAGAATCACCCGAGGACAGCGGGTGATTCTGTTGCTCGGATTGGGCTGCACCGTCACAGAGATATCCTTGCGAATTTTCTGCAACTTAGAAGGCGGCGTGTAGCGCAGCTAACCTACGAACAAGGGTGGAATATTTGCGTAGCTCACTTTCATGATGGGCGGTTTCAGGTCTTCAGGTTTCAGAGCTTTGATACGATCTCTTAGCGTCTCAGCCTTTTTCATAAGGTCTGCTCCGGGCACAATCTGCGGGGGTCTTACACTCCCGGCGACCGTTGAGACAATCTCGGTGTCACCGGCAGCATTCTTCTTCAACTCTAAACGAGTGATATCGAGAACGCCAATTAGAGTGGTTGCAGTGAGACCTTTGACGTCTTTCAAAATCAAAGTACCATCGGCAGCTTTCTCCATTGTTGCCGAGAATTTCGTGTCGATGGTTAGCTTGGTGCAACCATCTTTTAAAAGGTCTCGCTTTATGTCATGTGGTTTTCCCAGGACGGCTTCGATCTTGTCTTCAGTCTTACCTGCTCTAATGGAAATTTCGCTGACGCCGGCATCATCGAGAACACCTTGAGCTTTAGGCCCGATCTTGTCGAAGTTCTTCTTATCAATGGTGATCTTTTCGTCCTTCTCAGCGGTCTTCGCGTCAAAGACCTGGACAAGCTGGTCCAGAACTGGAGCACCTCTCTGCAGGTCGCAAGCGAGGGCAGCAAAAGAGTCCTCAGCGGGTAATCCTGCGGCCGTCTCTTTAATTGCTTCCGGACGTCCCATCGACCACTGCCTCATCACGTTTGCTGGCTAGATGATCGCAAGGAACGAGCACGCTGTAACTGTGTCTCAGCACATACACGGTTTTGCCAAATTTCATTTTGGTAGTGGCGCATACCATAGAATCCACAGCCGCTGAGCGGCATAACCACGCCTAGTCTGTTGCCAGCAACGTTGTTGCAATCACCAGAAGGAACGAGCCCTTCTTCACAGCAACACACCGATTGATAGCGTCCGCATAAACAAAAACGGTAACCGTACATGCCGCCGGTCACCGTTTTGTCTGGTTCTGTTCAGTGATTACTGATTCAACTTCTTCAGCTCGGCCGTCAGTTTCGGAACAATCTCAAGCACGTCACCGACAAGTCCGTAAGTTGCATGCTTGAAGATTGGTGCATCAGCATCTTTGTTGATGGCCACGATCACTTTCGAGGAATTCATTCCAGCAAGGTGTTGGATGGCGCCTGAGATGCCGCAAGCGAAATACAACTGCGGGCTGACCACTTTACCGGTTTGACCAACTTGGTGTTGATGATCAATCCAGCCAGCGTCAACGACGGCCCGTGACGCGCCAAGTGCTGCGCCTAGAACATCGCACAGCTCTTGCAAGACGCCCCAATTTTCCGGACCTTTGATTCCCCGTCCGCCGGAGACGATCACGCGAGCTTCGCTGAGTTCCACTTTCTGGCCTTCAGCAGCGTGTGTTGCTGAAACTTTAGCGCGGATTTTCTCAGGCTTGACAGGCAGATCTTCAATGGCGGCTTGCGTACCGTTTTCGGATTCGACAACTGGGAACACGTTAGGACGGGTGGTGGCAAAAGCGATCGGAGATTCGAACGCTACTGTTGCTCGCACTTTACCGGAGTACATTGGACGCACAGCAAGAAGATTGTCGCCGTCCTTTTGAAACTCAACAACATCAGTAGCACATGGTGCATCAAACCGTGCAGCGACACGCGGCAGCAGATCTTTGCCAAGTGAGGTGTTGGCAGCAAAAACGTACTTCGGATCTTCTTTTTTGATGGCGTCGGTCAGAGCAGCAGCAAATCCCTCTGTCGAGTAATTTGCAAAATCCGCTCCGTTAACGACCAATATTTTGTCCGGCTTGCATTTGTTGGCAACGCCAGCCATTGCATTCACGTTGTCCCCTACAAGGACAGCAACCACCGGTTTTTCGCCTTTGGGAGCCAACCGACGCGCCTCAGACAAAGCTTCCAGACTGGATTTGCGAACCTGTCCATTGCGAAGTTCGACGAAAACTAAAATTCCATTTGCCATTTCAAAAATCTCCAGAAAAACTCATCGCAACTAAATGACTTGCGCTTCTTTGCGCAACAGATCGACTAGCAATTTGATCTTTTCATCAACGTCGCCTTCGAGAATGCGACCTGCTGGACGATCTGGTGGTGCGGTCATGGTTTTGATTTTCATCTTCGAGTGGACGGCTCCCACAATTCCACTCAAGCCAAGCGCGGCAGCATCTTTAACCACAATCTCTTTTCTGCGAGCAGCCATAACTCCTTTGATGGACGGGTAGCGCGGCTCGTTCAGACCTTTCTGTGCGCTGATGACGACCGGCAATGGTCCTTCAACCGTCTCGTGAGCACCCTCGATTTCTCGCTCTGCCTTAAAGTTGGTGCCCTCTATCTCAAACTTCATTAGCACGTTCACCTGCGGCCAGTCGAGAAGCTCAGCGACAATCGACGGCACCTGGCTGTGGTCACCGCCAACACCTTGATGGCCGCAAACGATCACGTCGAATCCACCATCTTTAATGGCCGCGACAAGTACCTTTCCGGTGCTCAACGGGTCCAGATTTGCAAACTCGGCATCTTGCAAGTGCACAGCACTATCGATTCCGCGTGCAAGTGAATCGCGAAGCACTTCTGTTGCCTCTGCGCCACCGACCGAGAAAACCACGGTTTCACCGCCGTGTTTTTCCTTTAGCTTCAATGCTTCTTCAATGGCGAATTCATCGTAAGGACTCGTGATGAACCGAATGCCACTGAAGTCGATGTTCGTTTTATCCGCACCGACCTGAATTTTGGATTCGGTGTCAGGCACCGCCTTGATACAAACCGCGATTTTCAAGGGACTACTCCTAATGATTCTATTCATGAATTCTCGAAATCCGATTATATTGATGGTCCGCCCAGGAACGGCAGTTTTTACCACATTCTTTAATTACCGCAGTTACAACTCAGTTGCAAAGTGAGGATAGTTCTGATGAAAGTTACATTCAAACGGTCTGGCGGCTTTGCACCGATGCCGTTGTCAGGTTCTATCGACACGGACACTAGCTCAACGGAAGATGCCGTTAAGCTACAACAGCTTGTCGAGAGCAGTGGCATCATGCAAGCGGAAAGCGCTTCCATACCTGGAGCGTGCGATATCCGCTATTACACAGTCGAGATCGAAAGCCAGTCAGAAACAAAAAAAGTGAAATTCGATGAGCTCAGCGTGCCGCCAGCCGTGCGACCACTAATCGAATTTTTGCAAGAACGCGCGAGCGGCTTGTTTGCTGACTAAAATGACCGAAGAGTATCCGACGATCCGTGATTGCCGTTTGACTTGCCTAAATAGATTGCACGTTGCTCCGATATCGGTTGACCCTCCTAAGTAGATTACGCGGTCCTCCGATATCGGTTGACCCTCCTAAGTAGATTACGCGGTCCTCCGTTATCGGTTGACCCGCAGATATAGATAGATGCGGAGCCGAAGCAGTTTAGCTGCAATTAAGCGGAACGTGATTGTTCACGCGTAGTTCGTTGAACTTTATTCCTGCCAGCGTCGTTGACATCGGTAGCTGCTGGAGAGCATCAATGACAAGTCCGTTTATGTTTAGTCCACATGATTCTTCGCTTCCAACCGAAAAATCGAGAGAGGCTTTTTACTTTGCGGAGTTCAATGCTAAATTTCCAACCGAGGATGATTGCTTGGAGGAATTGTACAAACGAGCTGACGCAGAAGCGGTGCAGAAATGTCGTCACTGCGGAAATTTTCTTTTGAACAAAAGATACGGCGAGCGCGTAAGCACGTGCCAAAACTGCAGCAGGCAAACCTGGCATACTGCCGGGACATTCTTTGAGGGAATTCGGCTGGCAAGAGCATGGCTGGCTGCGATTTGGCTCATGGAGCATGGCATCGCTCTGAGTTCATCAATGCTTCACAAGCTTCTCGGCATCGCACAATCTACAGCTCTGAATATACTCCACAAAATCAGGACGGTCGTACGGAAGTACATGGAACACCATGCCCCAACGGTCTCTTCGGCGATTTTTTCAAATGTGTTCCGCAAGAGAAGTTTCGTGACACCAGCGTACTGCCACCCCCGGGCTGAGCAAGAAGAAATCGATAAAGCACGGCTCAATGAATCGTCTAGTTTTGGTACCGATCCGGATGCAGATACGCCTGCATCGCTTGCTGCTGATATCGGAGCAAGATTTTTCGGACGATATGACGCGAAACGGAAAGTAGCACCATCGGCAAGACACGCCGAGGACTTAGAAAGCGAAGAGGTAGTAGCGGCAGGAGAATCGGTAACCCGGACGGGCGGCTTTTCCGGAGGCGAAACAGAGATATACGAGTTGTTGTCAGAAAAGCCTTTGTCTGTCGACAAGCTGTGCGACCTGACCGGAATGCCGGCTGAAGAACTGTCGGTAAGCCTATTGATTTTGGAACTATCAAAGCTAGTTAACCGCGAGCCAGGTGACTATTATGTGCGGTGCAAACCAGACCAGAGTCATGAGGTTGCAAGTCTGTCCCTCACTGGCGACGATAGCAACGACAAGACGGCGGTGACCGTTACCGCCGCTATCCAGTTTATCATCGAACATTGTCACGGTATTAGCAGAAAGTATCTACAGAATTATCTCGCTGCGTACTGGTGTTACAGCGATAGAGTAACTTGGTCTCAAGGATCGCTGCTACAACTATGCCGTCAATCACCCAGGATTATCGAAAGCGAAATTCTCGGGTATGTGTCGCCGCCAATGGTTGTATTGATATCTTGATGCCGCTATGGTGGCTAATCTCGATTCTAATGGGCCTCGACTCGATGGTTTTCCGATTGCCGCAGATCAAGCGATTTCCTACACTTGCGGTTTTGAACATCCGGACAGCTGCTCTGAAGCAAGCTGGCGCCGTACATGCCACCATGAGTTGACGGAAATTCCAAGCGGCCGGCGGTCAATACTTTAGTGGTGCAGCTCGTTACTGCCGCTAGGCTGACTAAAGATCATCGCCTTTCACTTCACTTGGCGGGGATGTTGTTGGCTCCTGAGGAGCGCGGGCTTTGATTCCACCGGGAATGTCATAACACTTTTCTTGTTCGCACCAAACAATCTGATTGACCAGCTCATCCGGGTCGTCGATGACTGTGAAAAGGGCAAGCTCTGCTTCTGAAAGTAGACCTCGCTTCACCACGGTGTCTCTCAGCCAGTCAACGAGTGGATTCCAAAACTTCGATCCGACCAGGAACACAGGAAAAGCTTTTATTCTCTCTGTTTGGATCAACGTCAATGCTTCGAACAATTCATCCAAACTTCCAAATCCACCCGGCAGAATGACAAAGCCGATAGCGTATTTTACGAACATCAGCTTGCGTATGAAAAAATATCGAAAGTCCAGAGATATCGTCTGATAAGGATTCGGTCCCTGCTCGAATGGCAGCCGGATGTTTACTCCTACAGAAGTTCCTCCGGCCTCCTTGGCACCCTTGTTACCGGCTTCCATGACGCCTGGTCCGCCGCCGGTGATGATTGCAAACCCACGTTCTGCGAGCTTGCGCGCGATAGTCTCGGCCAAAATATACTCGTCTTCTCCCGGCTGGCACCGCTTTGACCCGAACATGGAGACTGCTGGGCCAATGCGACCCATCGTATCGAAGCCCTCGACGAGTTCGGACATTATTCGAAAAATTCGCCAGGTATCTTTGGAAGTAATTTCATCGATAACGTATTGGGATTCATTGGGCGCCATTGGAAAACTCCAGTCATTCGTTCAATTTTACCGCGTGAAGAACACTTCTAGAACATGGGTCTCGGGCATCTGCCCCGTTTTGACCAGTTGCTCAAGATCGACCAGTTCTTGCTTTTTCTTCACAAGTCCTGACAATGACAACGACTTGATTTTGCGCAAATCCTTCTCAATCATAAACGCTGACCGAGAATCGATACGTTCGGCTACTTGACGCAGAGACATTTCTCGACGCCCAACATCGCGACCGCCGGTGGCCACTGTCATCATCTTTTCATGTTCTGACTTGTAATAGATCCACTTACTTAGCATTGTTTGCATCGCAGCTACCACCATATGCGGTGACACTTGCCGAGACTTTAACTCTTGCAAAGATAAAAGGACCTTTCCCTTTTCGCCCTGAGCCCAGAATCCAAGCAAAGCAAAAACGTCTGAAAAGTGTGGGCTGAGCAACGTTACGTGTTCAAGGCGAATTCGCTTTTCCGGCAAAATGTAAATGGCCGCTTTTTCAATATCAGCAGCAATCTGCCTGAGGTTAGTTTCGGTACTTTCCGCAAGGTAATAAACAGCATCGTCATCAATTACCGCGCCGTACTTGTGGACCTCTTCATTGGCGAACGAAATTAGCTTGCTACTTTCGCTGCCGGTATAGTATTTAAATTTCTCAAAACTAATGATTTCACCATGCTTCTCGACTGCTTTCGAAGTCTTTAGCGATCGGTCGAAATTAGCTATACAGGCGAAAATAAGGAATGTATTTTCGGCTACCATTGCCAGTGCGGATTCAAAATCTTCGGCCAACTTATTGGATTTAGTTGCGCTGGAACTTTCCGAATCGTCTTTGCCACCACGCTTCTTCGTAAACAATGCGCACTGATCAATCAGAACCATACGATTTCCCGGACCGAAAGGCACGGTTCCAGCAACGTCAATCACTTGCTTCAAATCCGCTCCTCCTTCCAGTCGAGCGAAGTTGAAGCTTTCCCATGACGGATCTACCAATCGCTCTTTGAGCGAACGTACTCGTCGAGATATGAGAAATTCTTCTTCGCCGGCAAGAACGATAACAGGCAACTCTAACTCCTACCCTTCGGTCTTCAATCGGGTACCGGTGACAATAAAGTATGTCTTCTTCGCAATCGATGTACAGCAGTCTCCCATGCGTTCAACGTAACGGGCGCAGAAAAGGAACTGCGTGCGGGTTTGTGCCTCTTCCTGCTCCTGCACACCGAGATCGGACAGCAGTTTCTTGGAAAGTATGTCATGCAGATAGTTGACATGACTATCGCGCTGAACAACTTGAGGAATCCCGTCGACATCATCAGTGAGGTAGCAGATGAGCGATTCCTCAACCATGCGGTGCACGATCCCGGACATTTCAGCCAGCTCCGGCGGAACTTGTAGACCATCCTCTGCAGCCCATGAAATTAGCTTGGCTACACGATGCGCGTGATCTGCCAGTCGTTCAAATTTAGCTGCCAACAAGGTACTGCCAACCAGAGTGCGAATCTCTTGCGGCTGCAGCCCATCACGCTCCGTAAGCAAATCGAGGCACTTCTCCTCAATTCGCAAACACTTTTCGTTGATCAACTCTTCTTGCTGTTCTATTAGTTCCAGCTGCGCGGCCGGATCCCGATTCAGCACTTTCACCAGCTCAGCTACTGTACTGCTGACCATTCGCCCAAGAGAGAGAATGTCTTCTTTCATGATCGTAATTGCTTGAGTTTTCACTCTTTATCTCCATGTAACGCTGATTCCGGCAGGTTTAATCGGTAACCCGATCTATGAATTGTCTCCAGCAGCACAGGATTCTTCGGGTCCTCTTCAAGCTTCTGCCGCAGCCAGCGAACATGGACAGCAACTGTTTTTGCGTCACCGGAAAAATCGTAACCCCAGACCTGATTCAATAGTTGTTCTGTCGATAGAGTCTTTCCCGCACTGACCATGAGCACTTTCAACAGCAGAAACTCTTTAGGTGACAGATCAACATTTCTTTCGCGCCATTTAACTCGACGGCTATCTTCATCAAGAGCCAGCTCACCAATCACCAGTTTTCTCGATGATTTAGACTTGCCATGACCACTTCGTCGCAATAGTGCTTGCACACGCGCCATCAATTCAAGGCTGCTGAACGGTTTGGCTAAATAATCATCAGCGCCGCTGGTAAGTCCTTCCGCGATGTCAGCCGGACTTGAACGCCCTGTCAGCATCAGGATCGGGACTTCGACCATGCGCGTGCGAATGACCTTGCAAATTTCCGGACCGATCATGTCAGGTAGCATCCAGTCAAGAATAATCAAATCCGGTGCCGCCAGCGTCAGTCCAGAAAGAGCCGTCTGCCCGTTGTTAAAGGCAGTTACGCTAAAGCCCTGCCGCTTCAAGTTATATTGCAACGTCTCGATGATCGTTTCATCATCGTCGACTAACATTACTTTGGTCGCTATCATCACTGTTGCACCTGATGCTGAGTCAAAACAGTCGGATGTGGTAGGTCCACTCGAAAGGTCGAACCCTTGCCTTCTTCCGATTCAACCGTGATCCGTCCTCCGTGCAAGTCCACAATGTTTTTCACAATAGAAAGACCAAGGCCAGTACTGCCTTTCGATTGCACTCGGTCAATTCGATAAAAGCGCTGAAAGATTTTGGGTATTTCACTTTGCGGCATGCCGCAGCCAGTGTCGCTCACTTCAAAACAACCCGGGCTGCTACTGCATGTCGATACGGTGACGTGCCCGCCGGAAGCGGTGAATTTGACAGCATTTTCAACCAGGTTCAACAGCACCTGGTCGAGTTGTTCTTGATTGGCGTGGACACGAAAGTCCTTTGCTACGTCGATTTTTACCTGCACGCCTCTTGCTTGTGCCAGTGCGCTCACGGACTCGGCGGCGTATCTGGCGCGGGCGGCCAACTCGACCCACTCAAGTCGAAGCTCTTGCCGGCTTTGGGAGACTTGCTCCACAGACAGCAAATCCTGTGCCAGTTTCTGCAAGCGCTCAACTTCGGAGTAGGCACGCTTTAACATCCGCCTGCAAACATCAGGGTCTTCAAGCGCTCCGTCAAGCAGCGTTTCTACCAACAGTCTTATGTTAGCAATAGGCAGGCGCAGTTCATGGCTGACTTCAGCGATCCAACTGCTGTCCTTTGAGGACTGCTCTGGAGCCCCAGTCGCACTGGACTGCTGTTCAGCTTTTTCGGAAAGATCCACAGGTCCGTTCATTGACGTCCTTGCGCCTATCGAGGGCGCCTTGCGCTCATACTCCTAATATAAATAACCCCTACATTAGGAAAAACAGCCCAATCAGACCGAGATTTTTTCAGTACCATATCAATGTTGCAAGAGGGAGGCATGATCTTGGGTCCGGTAACCTTATTAATTCTTGACGGCTGGGGCGTTTCGCTAGAAAAAAGAGGCAATGCGGTACTGGCTGCCCGTACCCCGAATTACTTAGATATGCTTTCCCGTTTTCCAAATTGCCAACTGGATGCGTCCGGATCTGCTGTCGGGCTTCCGCCCGGACTGATGGGTAACTCCGAAGTCGGACACTTGAATATAGGCGCCGGTCGTGTTGTCATTCAAAAGCTGGCGCAGATTAGCGCCAAGATTCTCGACGGGACGTTTTTCAAAAATCCAGCCCTGATGGCTGCCATCGACAATGTGCGCAAGAACGATTCGAAGCTACATGTATTTGGACTGGTCAGTGACGGATGCGTACACTCGAGCCCTGACCATCTTGACGGATTATTGGAACTTGCCAGGCGCGAGAAAGTCGAGCTGGTAGTCCATCCTATTCTTGACGGGCGCGACACGCCACCGCGATCGGCACAAAGGTTCATGCGTGAGCTGGAAGAAAAGCTGGCAGGTCATGGCACCATTGGCGTTGTCTGCGGTCGTTATTACGCCATGGATCGCGACAATCGTTGGGAACGGGTGGAAAGATACTGGCGGGCACTTGTTCTTGGTGAAGGGCTGTCCGCTGAATCAGCTGTTCAGGCTGTGGATATGGGCTACGAGCGTGGTGAAAATGACGAGTTCATCGTGCCAACTGTGGTCAAGCAAGCTCTGATAGCCACTGGAGACAGTGTTATCTGTTTCAACTTCCGGCCGGATCGCGTGCGACAAATCAGCCGCGTGCTAACACAACTCGATTTCACAGGCTTCGAACGCCCAGAAATTCCGCAGATTTACTACGTTTGCATGACTGAATACGATACCAGTTTGGCTTTGCCGGTGGCGTTCAATCCATCGCAACTTCCGGTGCAAGACATGCACAACACATTGCCCGAGATTCTTGCGTGCCACCACATTGGACAGTTTCACACCGCAGAGACCGAGAAGTATGCGCATGTCACTTACTTTTTCAACGGCGGAAAGGAGCAGCCAAATGCGGACGAATACCGAGAGTTGGTGCCGTCCTTAAAGGTAGCGACGTACGACCTGGCACCGCAGATGCAAACACCAAAAGTATGCGATGTCACCATATCTGCAATTGAGTCAGGTAGATATCCATTCATCATCCTGAACTTTGCAAACCCGGATATGGTGGGACATACCGGCATGATGGATGCGGCCGTTCATGCTGTTGAATCTGTTGATGAAGCCTTCGGAAGGCTGCTTGAAGCGACGCGGATGTCCAAAGGCACCCTGTTGATTACAGCAGATCACGGTAACGTCGAGCAGATGATCGATCTGAAAACCGGCGAACCGCATACCGCGCACACGACAAATCCAGTACCGTTCATAGTGGCAGATTTCAGCGGGCAGGTTGACCGTGGTCATAAGCTGCCTGACGGGTCGCTAGAAGACGTGGCACCGACAATCCTGCAAGTAATGAGCATCCAGCAACCGACACAGATGACAGGAAAACCATTGTTGAAGACTTTGACAACATCTCGTTAGACCGATCGAATCTTGTTGTCATACGCGAGATTTCTTGGCAATTTACTAAACTTATGCAAACAAACAATGCGCCGAAGCAATTGGCTCTACAAGCGGCTATAGACGGTTTATTGCAATGTAAAAAGCCGGACATGCCCTTCAGGGTAGAAATTGTTTGATCAGTCCAATACTTACCTGTTATTATTGCCCCGCGTCGGTTGGTAGAAATACTAGCTTGTCGTATGTGGCAAGTCGGGCTAACAAAAAAACCGATCAACCAAGCATTAGACAACTCTACGAAGGAGACGAATGAGGTTTATGGTGAAATTCCAAACGATTGCTCTTGCCGCGGCTAGCTTTGCATTGGCGGCTTCATTGACCGCTTGTGGCGGTACCGGTGGCGAAGGCGGAACGACAACGACCACTGACGGTCAAACAACGTCGACAAGCACTTCGACAGGCACTGAAGGCACCACGACGACAACAACCAGCACAACCACAGACGCCACCGGTACCGCCACAAGC
>Ga0163151_10004046_pt1 | contig 20229 bp, 17 predicted proteins | sample OliLakLV19MP5IB2_FD_145596 | JGI IMG/M metagenome (GOLD analysis project Ga0163151, IMG submission 145596) | Freshwater microbial mat bacterial communities from Lake Vanda, McMurdo Dry Valleys, Antarctica - Oligotrophic Lake LV.19.MP5.IB-2 | ecosystem: Environmental > Aquatic > Freshwater >... | reverse complement strand
ATCAAAAAGCAAGGATTTTTGTGAACGGACGAACAGGGATTTTTGAAAGATTGAAAGCGGCAATTGGCGAAAATAAAAACCAGCTTGTTTGGATACATTGTGCTTCCCTCGGTGAGTTTGAACAAGGAAGGCCGATCATAGAGGCGCTCAAAAAACAAAATCCATCACTTAAAATACTCCTCACGTTCTTTTCGCCTTCCGGATATGAAGTGCGAAAAAACTATGCGCATGCTGATTATATTTTTTATCTACCGTGGGATACCGCGCACAACGCGAAGGAGTTCATAAACATCACCAGGCCATCTCTTGCCATCTTCATCAAGTATGAATTCTGGCATAACTACACCTGTGAATTAAAAAAGAATGGCATTCCGATTATCTCAGCTTCCAGCATCTTTCGTCCTGATCAGATCTTTTTTAAATGGTATGGCTCCTTCTTTAGGGGTATCCTAAAAAAATTCACTCATTTCTTTGTACAAACTCCGCAAAGTATTGAACTACTCAGACAAATTGAAATAACTCAAACCACCCTGGCGGGAGACACGCGTTTTGATCGTGTCTTTGAAGTCACACAACAAGCAACGGAAATTGAAATCGCCCGCGCGTTTAAAGCAAATGAAAAAACAATTGTAGTGGGCAGTCTCTGGCCTGAAGACCTTGAGGTGCTGGCTCCACTGATCAATGAATACAGGCACTCATTAAAATTTATTCTGGCACCCCATGAAATCAGCGAGCGATTTATTACCCAGATTGAACAATCCCTAAACGCAAAAACAATTCGCTATTCCCAAGCCACCGAAAACCTTGAAGCTTACACCGTGTTGATCATCGACAACATCGGCATGCTTTCAAAACTTTATCGCTATGGCGAATTTGCTTACGTAGGAGGAGCCTTTGGCAAAGGACTTCACAATATTCTCGAGGCCGCTTGTTATGGTGTTCCCATTTTCTTTGGAAATAAAAATTACCAAAAGTTTCAGGAGGCTAATGAACTGATCATGAGAGGTGGTGCATTTGCAATTGGTGATTATACCGATTTGAAAAGGAATTTCGAATTGCTCATCAACCGGCCCGAAAGTTTTTTGCTGGCGTGTGAGGTTACCCACTCGTATGTAAAAGAAAACCTGGGGGCCACCACAAAAATTGTTTCTTACTGCAAAAAACTACTGTCTTTATGAAGGGCCGCATATTCAAATCAACCGGATCCTGGTATGAAGTGCTGGCCGAAGATAAGAAAAAATATGCCTGTCGGATAAGGGGCAAATTCCGATTAGATGAAAAGAAAGAATCGAACCCGGTAGCCGTAGGTGATTATGTGATGATTGAATTGGAAAACGAAGTAGGCTCCATCACCGAAATTCTTCCGCGGCAAAATCACATCCTTCGTCAGTCGGTAAAGAAAACCGGTCACGCCAGTGTGCTCGCTGCCAATGTAGATCAGGTGATGTTGGTGGCCACCTTTAAACAACCCCGCACTTCGTGGGGATTCATTGATCGCTTTTTGGTAGCAGCCGAATCATTCCGGATTCCCCAGGTGTTGGTGTTTAACAAAAGGGATATTCTCACCCAGGATCAGCTTGAAGAACTGCTCCCCATGCTTAATCGGTACGAATCCTTTGGCGTTGCTACACAAGTGATCTCGGCAGGCTTTGACTCCGATATTTCGAGTGTTGAAAAAGTTCTGGATGGAAAGACCACACTTGTTGCCGGCCATTCGGGTGTTGGCAAGTCTACTTTGCTCAACCGGCTTTCACCCGAAATTGTTCAGGCCACGGGCATCATATCGGACTTCTCTGACAAGGGTACGCACACCACCACTTTTGCAGAAATGTTTCAATTGAATGAGGCCACCTTTATCATTGACACGCCCGGCATTAAAGAATGGGGACTCGTAGACATGGAACCCCAGGAGATTTCAGATTACTTTCCTGAAATGAGAGACCTGCGATTGAACTGCAAATTTGGAGCGCGGTGTCTGCACATCAACGAACCCAAATGCGCCATCATAGAAGCCGTTGAAAAAAATCAGATTGCATTATCCCGGTATGAAAGTTATTTGAGTATGGCCCTCGGCATGGACAACAGAAAGTAACTGAGCTAAATCGAACGCAGTAATTTCCAAAATGAATGTGCAAGTTTCAAATCGAATGACTTAAGTGAAACCCGTAACTCATACCGGATCCTTTTCCTTAAGGCAAATACCTCCTTCTCATCACGATTGAGTAGTTTAATTTTTTTACAGACCTCCAGAGTTGACCACCGTTGCGGATCCGAACGCTCGAATTGTTTCGCTGACATTGAAGTAACCACTACTCTCTTCTTTACCAGGACTTCTGGTGAATAAATAAATTTGAAGTTACGTGAGGCGCGTATCCAGAAATCAAAATCTTCAAACGCAAGCAATTCGTCATAGCCTTGTAGCGAGTCCAACACCGACCTGCGAAACATCATGGTGGGCGAACAAATAAAGTAACGTTGTACCACTTCCTCATAAATATCTCCACTCGGAATGGTTGCGTGAGGATATTTTTCTGAATGAAGTCGGATTGGTTTGCCCTGTTCATCCATGTACTGCGCATCGGAAAAGGTTACCCCAAAATCCGCTCCCGATTTCTCAAGCAGATTAACACCTTCTTCGATGCGCCTGGGCATTAATACGTCATCGGCAGACAAGTCAATGTAGAATGTACCCTTCGAGATTTGAAAAGCCTTATTAAAGGTTTTACAATAACCCAGGTTTTTACCATTCATGATCAATGTAGCATCCTGGTGAGTTGCCATCCATTTCTTGATCACTTTGCCGCTGCCATCAGTGCTGCCATCGTCAATCACAATCAATTCTACATTTGGATACGTTTGATTGACTACTGAGTCCAACGCATCCGTAACAAAACGGGCGTGATTGTAGCAAACACAAATAACCGTAACCAGCGGAGATGTCATACCAGTTCCTTCTCAAAAATAAGTTTACGACTGCTTTGCCCTCCGATACTTGTTTTAAAATGCAGGAGTGAGCGATTTACTTTTCCGTTTACCATGGAAGTACCCAGATCAATCATCTCTATACCCTCATGGTATGCAACCTCATAAAGTTTAGAGATTAAAAAAACCATCGGACTGACTTTGTCAAATCTTCGTGCATGAGCGTAATAAAAGGTATATAGAATTTCTGAGCTGGTTTTAATTACGATCGCAGCTGCAGCCGTACCGCTTGCATCAAATACGCGATAGAAAAAGAAATTTCCGGGAAACTCCACTATCACTTTCTTTAACTCCGAAAAACTCATGGACAGCGATTGATTTTTTTCTTCCCTGCACGCGTCAATAAATGAATATATCTCTTTTGCACGATCTGAATGTACGGTGGCAAATGAAAACACCGGCACTGCCTTTCTTAGCTTTTGAAGTTCTGAAGCTTTGATTTTCTTTTCAAAAGGTGTATGGTCAACCTGAATGATGCTTGATACTTCCTGCCTGCTTGAATAGTGTAACTTCTTCAGCACTCCATCCATCAGGCTAACATTTTTATCGTACGCTTCCGGATAACTTTTTAAATAAATCCTCTTTACCCCGCGGGTTTTTAAATCGTCTTCTATGAATGAAAAAAAACTATTCAATTCACCAGTATTTATTTTTTTATATATCTCAAGAAAACCAAAGGGTGCACTAAAGGGGCTCACCGCATCCACTGCTTTTACATGAAATGCGATACGCGCTTTAACGGCACGTGTGTCTTCTTCCAGCGTTTCATATATACGCCAGTTTTTTTCTGACTGCAGCCGAAGATGCTTCGCGTTATTGAATAAGAACCGGGTAGGCGTTAAAGATGATTCCCGGTGAAAATCGTAAGAATGAAACAGGTGAGTTTCCGTTTTTCGCATCAAGCCTTCGTTTTCACTTTTGCCCAATCTTTAAACTGCCAGAAGATGGTTCCGGTAGTGAGATGATTTCCTTTTATATCATGAATCTTCACTTCGCAGGGCACCACTACGGTCTCCTGCGTCTGTAATGGCTTGATCACCTGTTCTTCCAGCCACTCTTTTGAAATAATGAACTCCGCGATGGCATCCATTTTTCCCTGGTAATGATAATTCATCTCCATGCGCTGCATGATGATGCGATACTTCTTCATATCTAAACTGCTCAGTAACAGAAAGCCCGTGGTGAACTCCGAGATCGTGGCCAGGCCGCAGGCATGCAAACCCCGAATATGATTGAAGTTGCTTTTGCGATAGGGCATCAAGGTTTTTAGCCGGTAATCACCAATCTCCACCACTCTAAAACCATGAGGCTTATTGAAAGGAATCATGCGGTTCAGAGACCAATTCAGCAGTTTCAAATAAAACGATGAATGTTTTGCTTTTTGGAGTATTTTGGCAGCGTCAAACATAGAGGAGATTTTTACATTTACGATTTACGATTTTTAACTCAAATTAGGATGAAATGAGCCATGATTTGCATTCACCCTATGGGATGATAATTTATCAGGCGAATTCCATGTGACAAAAAACAAAAAATATTAGCACATGAAAAAAATAGTTGTTCTGGGGGCGGGGTTGGTGGGGAAAGCAATGGCCATCGACCTGTCTAAAAAATTCGATGTCACATCCGTTGATATTAATGAACAGGCTCTTTCTGAATTAAATAGCTTGGGGATAAAAACACAAAAGGCAGACATTTCGAATGCTACGATTTTGTCGGCATTACTTCACCCTTTTGATTTAGTAGTGGGTTCCGTGCCCGGATTCATGGGTTTTGAAACCTGCAAAACCGTGATCGAAGCAGGGAAAAACATGGTGGATATTTCCTTTTTCCCCGAAGATCCCTTTTTGCTGGATGAACTGGCTAAAAAAAATAATGTAACCATCGTGACGGATTGTGGTGTGGCTCCCGGCATGGGCAATATCATTTTAGGTTATCACAATCAGAAAATGAAAATCAATTCCTATGAATGCCTGGTGGGTGGATTGCCCGTAGTGCGCGAGTGGCCCTATGAATATAAGGCGGTCTTTTCTCCCATTGATGTCATTGAAGAATATACTCGTCCCGCGCGTTACGTTCAAAATGGTGCTGTCGTGATAAAGGAAGCATTGTCTGATACAGAACTCATTCAATTTGAAGAAGTAGGAACATTAGAGTCATGGAACTCAGATGGACTTCGCTCACTCATCAAAACTATGCCGCACATTCCAGACATGATTGAGAAAACATTGCGCTATCCGGGTTGTGTAGAATATCTGCGTGTGCTTCGCGAAACAGGTTTCTTTTCGTATGAAGAAGTAGATGTGAAGGGAGTGAAGGTGAGGCCCATTGATCTTACGGCCAAACTATTGTTTCCAAAATGGAAATTAAAACCCGGAGAAGAAGAATATACGATCATGAGAATCCGTATTGCCGGAGAAGAAAATGGTCAAAAAAGAAACATCCAATACAACCTGTATGACCGAACAGAAAAATCATCTGGAACACTCTCAATGGCCCGCACCACCGGGTATACCTGCACCGCGGTAGTAAGTCTGGTAGTAGATGGAAAGTATGCGCGCAAAGGCATAAGCCCTCCGGAGTATTTAGGTGAGGATGAAAGCAACTTCCAGTTCATTGTGAATTTTCTGAAAGAGAGAGGAGTACTTTATAAAGCTGCTGGTTTTTAAACTCTATTAATTTCCGTTCAAATCAATAACCGTAATTTACCACCCGAAACTCTCCGCGAATGACTTTACAAAAAAAGCAACCCACTCTGCTCCTTGCATTGATGCCCATTGTGTTTCTGATTTTGCTTCTCACTACCAATGTGATCATTCTGGGTTCCGATGCGATATCTGGTGCGAATCAAATTGCTTTGTTACTGGCAGGTGGTCTGGCCGGCATCATTTCATTTCGATTGGGCAACACGTGGGAAGAAATTGAACACAGCATTGTTAGAAGTATAAGTTCCGCTATGCCAGCCATGCTTATCCTGCTTGCCATCGGCTCACTTTCGGGCACCTGGTTGCTTAGCGGTATTGTTCCCTCCATGATTTATTATGGATTGAAGATTCTTAACCCCACCATCTTTTTGGTTGCCGCCTGTATCGTCTGTTCAATTGTCTCGATTGCTACTGGCAGCTCGTGGTCAACGGTTGCCACTGTAGGTATTGCTTTACTTGGAATTGGAAAGGCACTCAACATTCATGAAGGCGTGATAGCCGGAGCGATTATTTCCGGAGCTTACTTTGGTGATAAAATGTCACCTCTGTCTGACACAACCAATCTGGCACCCGCCATGGCCGGCACCGATTTGTTTACACACATCAAATATATGATGTACACCACCATGCCAACGCTAGCCATCACTCTGGTTATTTATTTTGTATGGGGATTTGTCATGGATACCAGCGGTGCACCCTCTGACAGCTCAGCGGTGCTGCTGGCATTGGAGAATAAATTTAATCTTAGCCCACTCTTATTTATAGTGCCCGTACTTGTGATCGTGATGATCGTAAAAAAAGTACCCGCTCTTCCTGCTCTTTTAGTTGGTGCCTTGCTGGGTGGTGTTGCAGCAATTATTTTTCAACCTCAAGTTGTTAATGAAATTTCAGGCATCACGGATCATTATACCAAATCTTCTTTCATCGCGGTGATGAATGCAATGACCACCACTATTCACATTCAAACCAGTGACCCCATGATCACGGAATTACTTACTGCCAAAGGAATGAGCGGGATGCTTAATACCATCTGGTTGATTTTATGTGCCATGATTTTTGGTGGGGTGATGGAGTCGGCTGGATTACTCAAAGTAATCGCGGAAAGAATTATTCAGTTCGCGCATTCAACAGGATCATTGGTTGCCTCCACTGCGGCTACGTGTATCTTCTTTAACTTTACGGCATCTGATCAGTACATGGCCATTGCAATCCCCGGGCGCATGTATGCCGAAACCTATCGCAAGCGAGGTCTTAAACCAGAAGTACTCAGTCGCACACTGGAGGACTCAGGCACCGTAACCTCTGTTTTAATTCCATGGAATACCTGTGGCGCTACACAAGCCAACGTATTAGGCGTAGCGACCATGGCCTATGCACCCTTTTGCTTCTTCTGTATCATCAGCCCTTTGATGACCGTACTGCAAGCTTATATGAACTTTAAAATCCGGAGATTGGATGACCCTACCCCTGCAAAATAATAAACTCACCATTTCGAATGAAGAAATAAATGCGCTTCCCCTGGGAGCATTTGAAGGAAAAACTATAATCGTTTCGGAAGAGAAAAAAATAATCCACGCCTTTGATGAAATCAAAGAGCATGTAGTCGTTGGATTTGATACCGAGACAAAACCGGTATTTGTGAGAGGACAGCAAAATAAAGTTGCCTTGATGCAGGTTGCTTTACCAGACAAAGTCTTCCTCATCCGACTCAAGCAAACCGGAATTACCCCTCACCTGATTGAATTTTTAGAGAGCGACCGTATTCTCAAAGCAGGCGTTGCTTTGCGCGATGACATCAAAGCGCTGCAACGACTAAAACATTATAAACCCGGTGGCTTTATCGAACTGGCCCACATGAGCAAGCAGGCCGGCCTTGAGGTTGAAAGTGTAAAAAAATTAACAGCCTTGCTTTTAGGATTTCGCATTTCCAAAGGTGCGCAAACTTCTAATTGGGAAGCAGAGGTGCTTCAGGAAAAACAAATCAGCTATGCCGCCACCGATGCGTGGGTGTGTTTGCAGATTTACAATAAACTTTCAAAGAAATAGTGCATGCTATTTAGTAGGGCTGGTAAAGCCGGCTAATGCGCGCATGGCCAACAACAAACTTAACGTAGTAAGCAGCGCGCCCATTAACATGGGTGCCCCAGGAAAATAAACAGGAGCATTCGCTGCCGTAAAATAACTGAACAGTTGAGCCATCAGTAATGGACCAAATATGGAAGTAACACTCATCAGACTTGTTAGTGCGCCCTGCAACTCGCCTTGTTCATTGGAGGGCACCTGAGAAGATATAATTCCTTGCAATGCAGGTCCTGCAATTCCACCTAAGCAATAGGGAACCAGAAAAGCAAACATCATCCATCCTTCTGTAGCGAAAGCAAACAAGACCAGACCAATGCTATACAATCCGAGTCCCACATAAAGAGAAATTTTTTGTCCCCAGGCGGGAATGATGATGCGGATCAATCCGCCCTGAACAATAGAAATCATGACACCAACCGCTGCTAATGAACCTCCTATCATCGCGCTGTTCCATTTAAATTTCTCGATGGTATAGTAAGACCAGTTACTCTGCACCGCATGAGCCGCCATATAAATAAGTACGAGTGATGTCACTAATCCCAACACTACTGGATAGCGTTTAAGATTGAGCAACGACCCAACCGGGTTGGCTCGCTTCCAATCGAAGCGTCTACGGTTTTCCTGATTTAATGATTCTGGCAAAATAAAAAATCCGTAAAGAAAATTAAGCAAACTCAAACAAGCAGCCGCCATAAATGGAACCCTTGAACCGTACGATCCTAAAAGTCCACCCATGGCAGGCCCAATGATAAATCCCAAACCAAAGGCAGCGCCAATGATTCCAAAGTTCTGACCACGCTTTTCGGGTGTGCTGATGTCGGCAATGTAGGCACCTGCTGTTGTGAAACTCGCGCCCATCACACCGGCAATAATTCGTCCAATAAAAAGCCAGCCTAACGTTGGCGCAAGTGCCAGAAAAATATAGTCGAGGCCGAAGCCAAATAATGAGCCGAGCAAAATAGGCCTGCGGCCATACCAGTCGCTCAGACCACCCAAAATAGGGGCGCATAAGAATTGCATGATGGCGAATGCAAATAAAAGCCATCCTCCAATGCGGGCGGCTTCGCTGGTAGTACTGCGTGTTAGTTCGATAATCAGATTGGGAAGCACCGGAATAATAATTCCAAAGCCGATGGTATCAATGAGAATCGTCACAAATATGAAACCCAAAGCCGCCTGCTTGTTAGAGCGCATAAAGGATTAGTTTGATAAAAGGTAAAAAATTATTCGACTGCTGAAAAAGAAATTTTGTGACCTGTTGCCTTCAATAGCTCCACTTTAGATTTAAATAAATCGAAAAACCTTCGCTTTACTTCTGCCTGAAGAACACACTCTTCCAAAAACTCCTGGCGGATAATTATCAATTCAAAATCTTTACCCATTCGCATTACATCCGTGGTGGATTCATACGGATAGCGAAGCGTTACTGAATGGGTAACCTCTCGTTCAATGATGGTGGCATTATTCAACGCATCTTCAGCAGCCGTTTTGTAGGCTTGAATCAAACCACCTACTCCAAGTTTAACTCCACCAAAATAACGCACCACCACGACCAAAACATTGGTGAGATTCATCGACTTAATCTGACCCAGAATGGGGTCGCCCGCTGAATGATTGGGTTCACCATCATCAAATGCCCGGTATCGGCTTTTATCTTCACCCAAAATCCAGGCAAAACAATGGTGACGGGCATCAAAGTATTTCTTCTTTAAGCCTTCAATTTTGATTTTAACGTCATCTTCAGAACCAACCGGATATGCAAAAGCAAGGAATTTGCTACCCAACTCTTTGTAATTGCCTTCTGAGGGGCCATCAATCGTGCGAAAAGAAAACACTTCCATTTGTAACGCAAACCTACATTTTTGCGTCCTAAGGTGGTGAGTCTGGCACTAATTAAAATATTTTTAAAGGTAAGCAACCAAATGGATTCTGTTCAGTCTCTGTTGATGTAATTATGAAGCTCAAAATTTATAAACCATGAAAAAAATACTGATCACTTATTTCGCTCTCTTTTTTGCATTGACTTTTTCCTTTGCTCAAACAAAAGAAAGCCGTAAAGTAGACACCTTCACAAAAATTGCCTTTCGCGTGCCTGGCAAATTATATCTAAAGCAAGGCCCTGAACAAAAAGTTGAATTAGAAGGAAGCAAAGAAATTCTATCTAAAATTGAAACCGAAGTAAGTGGCGGTCGCCTAAGCATTGGCCGCGAAAATGAAAACTGGAAAATGTGGGATTGGGATAATGACGATAAAATTGTGGTTTACGTAACGGTTAAAGATCTGGAAGGAGTCAGCGTAAGTGGCTCGGGGGATTTGATAGGAGAAAGTAAATTTAAAACCAACAATCTCGATTTGAATGTAAGTGGTTCTGGTTCGCTGGTTTTGGAAGCGGATGCAAGCGGGGATCTCTATGCAAATGTTTCTGGTTCGGGTCGTGTTGATTTCAAAGGCACCTGCAAGGATGTCGATAGTAAAGTAAGCGGATCAGGTACAGTTACTGTTGGATTAGCTTCTGCGAACAAAGTGGTGGTGGGTGTATCGGGCTCAGGAAAAATAATTGCTAATGGTAACGCGAAAGAAATCAGAGCAAACATCAGTGGCTCCGGTGAAGTACTTGCCGCTGAATTACAGGTGGACGCTTGCGAAATCCGTATCTCAGGATCAGGTGATGTAGAAGTGAATGTGAAGAATTCATTGGATGCCACCATTTCAGGAAGCGGAAGTGTTTCCTACAAAGGCAATCCCTCGCAGGTGAATAGTCATTCGTCAGGCAGTGGCAAGGTGAGAAAGATGTAATCATCATCAAAGACCGTAAAAAAAGCCGCCCCGATAAACGAGGCGGCTTTTTATTTTAAGAACAAAGCTTATTACATATTCTTCACAATCTCATTGGCAAACTCTGAACACTTCAGCAACGTTGCTCCTTCCATCTGGCGATGGAAATCATACGTTACGCGTTTGTTAGAAATTGCTTTTTCAAGACCCTTGCTAATAAGATCAGCGGCTTCCTGCCAACCCATGTATTCAAGCATCATCACACCAGAAAGAATTAGCGATCCCGGATTCACTTTATCCTGATCAGCATACTTAGGGGCGGTGCCGTGGGTCGCTTCAAAAATTGCATGTCCGGTGATGTAGTTGATGTTAGCGCCTGGTGCAATACCAATACCACCTACCTGGGCAGCAAGAGCATCACTCAAATAATCACCGTTCAAATTCAATGTAGCAATTACTTCAAATTCTTCAGGGCGGGTTAATACCTGCTGCAATGCGATGTCCGCGATTGAATCTTTGATGATGATTTTACCCGCTGCAATCGCTGCCTTCTGCTCAGCATTTGCTGCTTCTTCACCTTTTTCCTTCTTGGTCTTTTCCCACTTGCTCCAGCTGTATACTTTGTCGCCAAAATATTCTTCCGCAACACCGTATCCCCAATCGCGGAAAGCACCTTCGGTATATTTCATAATGTTACCCTTGTGCACCAACGTTACCGACTTTCTGTTGAACTTAATGGCATAGGCAATAGCACTATGAATCAAGCGAACGCTACCGCTATAACTTACTGCCTTAATACCAAGGCCCACCTGCACATCGTTATTTATATTGGTAGCGCCAACCATCTTCCAAAATTCTTCTGATTTCTCTTTCGTGTTGAAACGAATCTTTTTGAACTCTTTAGGAAACTCTTTCTCAATAAAATCCAACACCTTTTGCGCCTCAGGGGAACCTGCCGCAAACTCGATACCTGCATAGATATCTTCGGTATTCTCGCGGAAGATAACCATGTCAACAGCACTCGGATTTTTAACCGGTGATGGAACGCCCTGGTACCATCTCACCGGACGGAGGCAAACATACAAATCCAAAATCTGACGAAGGGCAACGTTCAAAGAACGAATGCCGCCACCGATCGGGGTGGTGAGCGGGCCTTTTATTCCAACCAAATATTCTCTGAAAGCATCGAGGGTTTCATCAGGGAGCCAGTTGCCAGTTTTGGTAAAGGATTTTTCTCCAGCCAGTACTTCTTTCCAGTTTATTTTTTTCTTGTCGCCATAAGCTTTCGCTACTGCTGAATCAAATACGTGTTGTGAAGCACGCCAGATATCTCGTCCTGTACCGTCACCTTCAATAAAAGGGATGATAGGGTTGTCAGGAACATTCAACTTTCCATTGGTGATGGTAATTTTTTGATCGCTCATTTTATACTGATTAAAATTATAAAGGGTTCAAAACTACCGTGAAATTAAAAATTATCGAGGTATTTAAAACTACCACTAATACTTCTCATCCTGATTCGGGAAATCGCGGGCTTTAATGTCGCTGATGTATTTCTGCACAGCTTCGGTAATGATTGTATGTAAATCGGCATATCTGCGTAAAAAACGGGGTTTAAATTCTTTGTTGATCCCCAGCATATCCTGCATAACCAGCACCTGACCGTCTACATCCGAGCCGGCACCAATGCCAATCACGGGTATTTGTAATTGAGACGCTACTTTTTTGGCCAGCTCGGCAGGAATTTTCTCTAATACCAGGGCAAAACAGCCACATTCCTGAAGCAGCAAAGCATCTTCGATGAGTTTGTTTGCTTCTGCCTCTTCCTTAGCCCGCACCGTATACGTTCCAAACTTGTAAATGGACTGGGGCGTTAAGCCAAGATGGCCCATCACGGGCACACCGGCACTCAAAATTCTCAGGACGGAGTCTTTTATCTCACTTCCGCCTTCCAACTTTACTGAGTGTGCACCTGATTCTTTCATGATCCGTATGGCTGATCGAAGCGCCTCTCCCGAACTTCCCTGATAATGGCCGAACGGAATATCCACCACCACCAAGGCGCGCTTAACAGCCTTCACCACCGAAGTAGCGTGATAAATCATTTGATCCAACGTAATGGGTAACGTGGTTTCGTTTCCTGCCATCACATTCGAAGCAGAGTCGCCCACCAGAATCACATCCATGCCAGCACCATCAATAATCTTAGCCATGCTATAATCATAGGCAGTAAGCATGGAAATTTTCTCACCACGGTTCTTCATCTCCTGAAGCTGATGGGTAGTGATCTTCTTTATGTCCTGTTGTTTGTAGCTTGACATTTTTAAAGTGGATTCTGGATACGTGATCCTGGATATAAAATTACTTCAGAAAAACTGAAGCGTTCTTACCGAGCACTACTTCAACATGATCGGTTAATGTGGTTGCCAATTCATAACCTGTGTAGGTGGGTGTAATTGGAAATAGCGTGTTGCTTCGATTCACCAATACGGCTACTTCAATTTTTTTTACCTCAATATTCAAGAACGGTTTCATTCCATAGGCGAGGGTACGACCGGTATTCAATACATCATCGACCAATACAATACATTTCTTTTTGATGTCTTTGCTTTCCACATCAAGTTTTACTTCACTTTGCTGTGGTGAAAATTTATCCAATGATACTTTAACAAGGTTAATTTTAACCGATGATATTTTTCCCAATTCAGCAGCAATCTGCTTGGCGAGTAAATATCCCTGACCGTCTATGCCAGCTATCACAATGGTTTTCTCTTTGAAATTATTCTCAATAATCTCGTAAGCAATGCGTGTGATCTTTTGATTTACCTTAGCGGCATCCAGCACACGATTTGATGTATCGGTTGCACTCATGGTATTGGCACTACTTTGCTGTCTTTAAAGGTGGAGAGAATCACCGTTGTATGCATATTATCCACCACTTCAATATTCGTAACTTTTTCCAACATCAGGTTTTGATAAGCCGGAATATCAGAAGCCACAATTTTTAAAATAAAATCTGCCTGGCCCGTCACATGATGACACTCTACCACTTCATCAATTTTCTGAATGGCGGTCATAAACTTGGCAATGTTCTCTTTATTATGCCCTTTCAACGACACCATCACAAACGTGGAAACACCAAGGCCCACACTGGCCATATCAATCACGGCATGATAACTTTTTATGATTCCCGAGTTCTCCAGTTTTTTAACCCGCTCCAAGGTTGGCGCTGGTGACAACCCGATCTCGAGGGCAAGTTGCGCATTGGTGATATTTGAGTTGGACTGAAGGATTTCTAAAATCTTTCGGTCGGTAGGGTCAAGTTTTGGCTTCATCAAAAGATTAGGTAAAATGGAGTTTGTGAACATAGTAAAATTAAAATAAAATTCCGGCATCAATCACATAACCGGAAGATTATTCTTAATATCAAAACCTAACGGATGATAGAAAATCTAAAATTCCGGGTCTTATTATCCACCGAGTAGGATACAAAGTAAATGCCCGCTGTCAATTGAGTTACGTCCACTTTTACCTGATTCAAGCCTTTTAGTGTTGGAGAATACAGTCTGCTACTGATTACCTGCCCCGATGCATTATAAATAATCACTTCCATAGGCTCACTGCTTGTACTTATCCATTCCAAGATCAGATAATCATTGGCAGGGTTGGGATACGGAGCCCGCGAAGTAAATTGCTCAGCAACATTGACACATTGACGATTGTCAAAGAAATAGTCATCAGAATTAATTCTGATTTCCGCACAGGCAAAGTCAACCGAGCGGGGCGCAAGGCCAGCCGTGAAGGTGTGCGTAATTAATTCGTTGGGCTTTATCACTCCCATGATCTTCTCGCTTATCAGCGCGTTGCCAGAGATATCCAAAAAAACCTCCGGATTAATCAAGGCTACGTTACTTTTGTTTTCAATGGTAACTAGTGAATTCCAAGTATCGCTGCCTGGAATTTTTTCCAACTTAAAATCCGAAATGGCCGCATTAATCTGAGGTATTACCACACTAATAATCTCGCTGTAACTATCCTTGCACTTCCATGCATTTTCAACCGTTAACTCAGCCGTATAGTTGCCCAACTCTGTATACGTAAACGAAGGTGAAAATTCAGTGCTGGTAGAATTGAGTGCATCACCGAACTTCCAGGTATAGGAAGACGTCCGCAGAGATGTATTTACAAAATCAACTGGAAACGGAGCTGCGCCAGCATTTAGAAAAATAGTAAACTGGGCCTTGGGTGGTTCAATAATCGGAATGGTTTTAGTTATCGAATAGATGCATCCCGACCGTCTCTTGGTACTCATCGTCACTGAGGGATTTCCCGCTGAAGTAAAAACATGCTGCGCTGGTGAGCCAGTGCCTGAACTCTGATCACCAAAGTCCCACTTCCATGATACAGCAGGATCTGCACCCCCTTTATTGATCTCATCAAACAAGGCCGGCTTTGTGGCACACGTACTTTGCGAAGTAAAATCAGCCACTATCGGAACAGGCACACTCACATTTTTTGAAATCTGGCTGATGCAATTATTTTTGCCTGTCACAGTAAGTAAAGCCGTGTGCGTGGCTGATGATTTAAAAATATGAACAGGATCTTTTACTGAATACGTAGCACTTTGAATTGACCACAACCATGACTTAATATCCCCGGTAGATGCGTCAGTAAATTGTGTGCCCTGATTGACACACGCAATATCGAATGAAAAATCTGCCTTTGGTGAAGGATATATTGTTACTGTCTTTTGTATTGAATTACTACATCCAAAATTTGATGTGGTCGTGAGGGAAACTGAATAATCCCCGGCAAGGGAATACGTATACAAAGGATTTTTTTGTGAAGAAGTGCCTACCGGCAGATCACCAAACGACCACGCCCATGTTGCGATGTTGCTATCCGGCATTGATGGTGTCAGATCATTGAATTGCGAAAGATATCCGCTACACGCAAAGGGTGGGAGATCCAGCGAAAAATTGGTTTGAGGAACTGAATAGATGTCAACTATTTTTGAGAGGTTGCTGGTACAGCCATTGGTTCCATTGACTTGTAATAAGACAGAATACTTGCCAGGATCGCGAAACACATGAATTGGATTCTGTATTGAGCTGATGATGCCATCTCCAAAATCCCACGCATAATCGCTTATCGAACCGGATGACCCATTGATAAAAAAAATACTTTCATCTTCACATTTGCCGGCATGCGTGAAGGCCACCACGGGGCCGCTTTGCACATTTAAAATTGATTGCGTCTGCTCGCTGAAACAACCCGGAATGGCAACCTTTAATTTTATTGATTTGTCATCTCCTGACCTAAATGTATATTTCAAATCACGCACGGTGGATTCCAAAATATTATCGACCAACCATTCATAGGTTAGATTGCCCTCAAAACTATCTGTGGTAGTATTAGTAAAAGTAAATTCATTATTGGTACAAATGAGGCCCGCAGGAGGATTGAAGCTGGCGACCGGAGGCGAGTAAATCTTAATTGTCTTGGTAATGAAATTGGAGCATCCGTTATCAGCCACGACAGTGAGTGATGATACATATAACCCCACATTACCGTATTGATGGGTTGGGTTTTGAAGAGTTGAATTGTTCAAATCTCCAAAGTTCCAGTTGTATTGAGAGATCGGCCGGTCCGATGAACTTGAAAATGCCACCGCATTACCTACGCACATGGCGTTTGATGAATAGTCTATTTGCGGAGCTACCAAAGCCGTGACTGTAATGATGTGCGTTTTCCTTTCCAAGATTCCACCTATATTCGACAAGAGTGAAACATCCTTCAAACCCGGCTCACTGAATGATATGACCGGTGGAATTTCCCCTGAAAAATAAGATTGACTTACACCACTACAGGTCGAATTGAAATAGAGGCTGCGTAAGTCACGGGTTGAATTTGAAAACGTAAGTGCCCGCCACTTTCCATTATCGTAAAACGTTGAAAAGGCCAGTGGCGATCCATATGATGTTGTGTTTAACACGTCAGAAGATGCTACCGAAGTTAGCAATGATCTACGGGTAAAATGAACTCTTTGAACAAATCCACCTGCCGACATCACTAACAAAACACTTTCATCACCCCAGGTTTCAAGTGCCAACTTTACGGGATTTACAACGGCAGTAAATGAAGTGGTGATGTTATTTACAACCGGGGCCTGAGACAACCCATTATCAAAAGAAATAGAATGAAAATTTCCATTGCTAAAGGAGCCAACAATACCCCTCCATTTTGCATCGCTGAATTTTCTAATACTAAATCCATATGGATTGCTCGCACCAGGCAAAGCCACCAGGTTGAATGATTGTGGCTGATTGGTAATTGCATTGCCAAGACTACCCACTGCCACGTTATTGCCAGAGAAATTGATTACTGCCAGATAATACGTGGCGCCTTCCAATGCAATTTGGATTTCAATTGGAATACTCAGATTCCCTGAAAAATCTAACTCTACTGCTGTCGGAGAATTAGTGAGCAGCGAACCAAAATCCAATCGATAGACTTTATTATTTCCGGTGCTTACTACAAATCCATACCATGAACCTGAAACACGAATAAGGTTAAAACCCTGTGGAGAAAGCAATGATGTGCCCACCGGTAATCCGACAAGGTTATCCACCGGTGAGTTTTCCAGGCTTGCTCCATACTCCAGTCGATGTAAGGAGTTGGTAGCCCGGTCAATCACGAAAGAATAATAATTTCCTGCATCCTGAACGGTAACAATTCCAGCAGCCTGATCAATGGCATTTACTCTATTTGTAAGGGTGGCCTCCAGGGATTTTAATAATTCTCCCTCGCAAAAATCCCATTGAAATCCGCCTGTAACATTGGTGGATGAATTCACCAACACAACATTCTCCTGAAGGCAAGCGCTGACCAGAGAGCCAAAATCAAGTACCTGGGCGTTTGAAAAGTTTAAACCAGACAGAATAAAAAAAATAGAAATAATGAAACGCATACCTATCATTCTTTGCTCATAATCACACGATCTTTCTCTAGTACCTTATTGTAAACATCGTATAGACGATAGGATGTTTTCTCCATACTAAACCTTTTTCTGGATATCGATCTGCTACTCTCTCCAAATTGAATGCGTAGATCTTTATTACTTGCCAATTGAATCATGGCTGTAGCCATGGAGTCAATATCTCTATTCAAAACCAATAAACCCGTCAGGTTATGATCAACGATCTCAGACGGTCCACCACAATCTGTAGCAATTAATGGCATTCCGTAAAACAATGCCTCCAGACAAGTAATAGAAAAGGATTCTGCTTCTGAAAAATTTAAAATAATATCGGCATTTTTATATTCGCGTTCGGTATCTTCCACAAACTCAATCCAATCAACTTTTTGATCTATCCCCAACTCATTGGCTCTCGCCTTTAACTGATCTCTATACATTTTATTTTTCTGTAATCCCATATCTCCACCGGCAAATCGCAATTTCCAGTTTGGCAACGCATCCTTTACCCTAGCAAAAGCTTCCAGCGCATAATGCTGTCCCTTACCGGGAATGTAATTTGCCAGATACAAAAATGTATATACCTCCTTAGGCGTTGTGAAATCAGCCGGTGGATACTGCTCATTAATAGGAAGCTCATTCGGTATCCATTCTATTTTGTGATGAGAAGGTAACTGGTTCCTTAGAAAAAGGGATACCACAATAATTGTCTCTGAAAATTTCAGATGAAGGTGGAGCCATAGATTAAAAATTGACTTAGGGAAGGCGGTTGGCAGAAAGCGAATATGACATATGTATGGCTTACTTCCGCCTGATACTTTATAAACGACCGGGATAAGGTTATAGAGATCATTCACATGGATCAGATCTATATTCTCAGTATGGATTAGCTTCCTCAGCTTTATTGAATTGCTTATTAAATAAGGCAGGTAAATAAGAAAAGACTTAACGCTTCTGTTTAATTCTTTCATCGGTAATTCGTAGATGGTAGTGAACCCAAACTTCTCTACCAAAAAACGACCCTGACTACCCACTGGAAGCACAAAGACAAATGAATACAGGTGTTGCAAATCAAACGCTACCCTGATTATGGACTTTAACGCACCAGTAACGTGTATGCTGTTTTCAATAATTAAAACTCTTTTAGGGGAAGACATTGCCTGTAAAAATACGCAGATTAGCCGGCAGTTACGGCAAGTCCTGCAGGTGCCATAGTGCCATCGATTTATCGTTATTTTCCCCGGGTTCGCCTTCATTAAAGACTTCTAAAGGACGTGGCAGGTTAAAGGGGCTTGCCTGCAAATTAATCTGCCGCCAATTTCCCGTTACGATGTCAAAATTTGAGTGATCCGTAAAGGATGTTGCCAGCAGATAGGTTGATTGGCTCCTTTTCATGTTTGCAAGTGCTGCTTGTATGTCGTTGAAGGACAGATGAACAAGGCAATCTCTACAAAAAACCAAATCCGATTTTGGTAATTTATCTTCTACAAGATCGGCTACCATAAATTTCCGGTTATCTCCGCCAAAATTCATGGTATTACTTTTTATCAAATCAGATACGATATCCATGCCCGTGTAACTAACCTGTGACAAGTCCATTTTTTGCATCCAGTTAAAATCCCCGCAAGGGATATCAAGCATTGTTTTAATCTGATACTTTGAAATAATCTGTGTAAGAGCATTTCGTATCAACATGGTATTTTGCAGCCTAGACCCTGGCCCCGAAACCGATTCGACATCCGCCCAATGGTTTTTTTTATAGATGTTTGAAAAAACATGGATTCTTTTTTTACCGTAAAACCGAAGATGATAAAGGTGGTTATACGTTCTGTTTATAAGATGAACGAACCCTGGAAAATTTGATTTTATAAAATTCCTTATCATTTCAGGCTATTTAAAATTGAATACCAGCGAGTCATTGTAGGCTCAGCCGAAAACCGGTTCACACGATCATACCCCTTCTTTGAATATCGATCACGCAACTCACTATCCTGCGTAAACAGGACCAATTGTTTTGTCAAGTCGCCAAGCCTGGTAGCTATAGCAGTGGTGTCCATTAAAGGCATCAAAATACCGTACTCCTTCTTCTCACAATCAGTAAGCGAATTTACCGGTTCATTACCATCTGATAAAAATTCACGAGGCCCTGTATGACAATCTGTTGAAATTACGGGAGTGCCACACGCCATGGCCTCACCGATCACCATTGGGAACCCCTCCCAGGAGGAAGTAAGAATAAACCAATCCGAACGACTAACCAATGCATAAGGATTGTCATAAAAGCCAAGAAAATAAATATCAAAATCTCGAATATCGTCAGCAGGTTCATTAAAAGAATAAACACGCAGTTTTTGCTGTTTGGCCAAAGAATAAAGTTCATCAAAACGTTCCCCCTCGCCAACGATTATCCATTTTGATTTTACTGATTTTATATACTCCGCAGCGAGTCGTACAAATGCTTCCTGATTCTTTTGGCGGGTGAGCCTTCCTACTGTAATAAAGCACGTTCGTGGGTCATTGAAAAGCGGAAGCCATTGAGCCGGCACCGGCTCTGCTGCCTTTGATTTAATTACATCCGGATAGAAAAAATTGGATATCCACTGCACTTTCTTTTCATCCATATGAAAATGACCGATAAGTTCCTCCAGCACTCCTCTACTCACCGTAATCAAAACATCTGCTTTCTTATATAAAAGAGGAATCAAGATC
>Ga0163151_10004042_pt1 | contig 20253 bp, 20 predicted proteins | sample OliLakLV19MP5IB2_FD_145596 | JGI IMG/M metagenome (GOLD analysis project Ga0163151, IMG submission 145596) | Freshwater microbial mat bacterial communities from Lake Vanda, McMurdo Dry Valleys, Antarctica - Oligotrophic Lake LV.19.MP5.IB-2 | ecosystem: Environmental > Aquatic > Freshwater >... | reverse complement strand
GTGTTGTTGACTCTGGCAGAGAACAGTTGGCTCGATCACTGTTCGGCCTGACCAAGGCTCCAGCGGGCGAGGTCCGGGTCGACGGGATCCCTGTTCGCATCTCAGGCCCTCGCCACGCAATTCGCCATGGGATTGGATATGTGGCAGCCGAGCGCAAGGTCGAAGGGGTGCTCCTCGGCCAGAGCGTGGCGCGGAACCTCACGTATTGCATCCCTGATCGGATCTCGTTGATGGGGTGGATCCGGCGCAGACGAGAGCTGGAGATCGTGAACGAGTGGATCTCGAAACTCAAGATCAAGGCGCCAAATGCCCGGGTCGACGTCGGAAGTCTCTCGGGGGGCAATCAGCAGAAAGTCGCGCTCGCGAAGATATTGAGTATTCCGCAGCTCAAAGTGCTGATCGTCGACCATCCGACACGGGGTCTCGATCTGGGAGCGAAAGCCGACGTGTACGAACAGATCAGAATCGCGACGGCCAGCGGCATGGCGGTGCTGCTCCTTTCGGACACCCTCGATGAACTGTTCGGGCTCAGCGACAACGTCATCATCATGAAGGACGGTCAGATCACCGGCCGTCACCTCGACGTGCAGTCGTCTCAGCCTCAATTCGAGCAGGTCGTAAGGGAGATGGTCTAGCCATGAATCCAGTGAAGCGCCTCGACCTGCGGGGCTGGGGCCCGTTAATCGTCCTCGTTGCGCTGACGTTGCTCATTGCATCAGTTCAGCCAGCGTTCGTGCAATTGCAGTCAATTCAGAACATGACGCTCCAGGCGGCGCCCATCATCATCATCGCGCTCGGCCTCACACCAACCATCCTGATTGGTGGACTGGACCTTTCGGTGGCTTCGCTCGCCTCACTGGCGACAGTGCTGATGGCGCTGACTATTCCGCAACTGGGGCCCGCTGGTCTGATCCTCGTCGTCGGGACGTGCGCAGTCGCCGGCGGGCTTGTTGGCTTCATTCAGGCGGTCGCTCAGGTGCCGTCGTTCATTGTCTCCCTGGGCGCGCTCGGCTTCTACGCGGGCGTTGCTCTGGTTGTCTCCAACGCGACAACTATCTCAATGGGTGCTGGCCAATCGACACTTGAATGGCTCGGCGGAGGCATCCTCGGGCTTCCAGTGAGCTTCGTGCTGGCTGTTTTTTTGCTGGTTGGGTCGGCGATCGTCGTCGCGAATACCGTCGTTGGTCGCAGGATATATGCGATTGGGGCCAGCGAGCCGGCCGCTATCGTTTCCGGCATCTCGCCCGTCGCCATTCGGGTTATCTGCTTCTCGTTCTCTGGGTTCTGTGCCGCGATCGGGGGCGCGTTCCTGCTCGCTCGTACCAGCTACGCGTCACCGACGCTGGCGGACCTGTACTTGCTTCCGGCGCTGGCCGCAGTGCTGCTCGGGGGCACTGCGCTCTCGGGCGGTGTCGGGTCGATCTGGAGAACGCTCGTGGGCTCGCTCGTCGTCGTCGTCGTCCAGACCGGACTAGTCGTTGTGGGCGTTGACCCAAGGGTGTCAAACCTCGTGTTCGGTGCATTGATCATTGCGACCGTTGCCGCGACTACCGATCGAAAGCACGCGCTGGTCGTCAAGTAGCGACTGCGCGCGTAACTGTTTGCAAGCGATAGAAGGATCCATGACTCACATGCCTGTTGGAATCATCGTCGACGGCGCTACAGGCCGGATGGGTTACCGGCAGCATCTTGTTCGCTCGCTCCTGGCCATCAGACATGAAGGCGGAGTTCCGCTGTCAGACGGGCGACGTCAGCAGATCGCGGTAATGCTCGTCGGTCGTTCCGAACCGGCTCCTCGTGAAATCGCTGAACGTCACGTTATCGAGACAAGAACGACGGATCTCGACCTAGCACTGGCTGACGATCGGCTCTCAATCTATTTCGACGCGCTCACGACGCCGGCACGGGGCGTTGCGATCGAGAAGGCAATTGAGGCGGGCAAGCACATCTACTCGGAGAAGCCGCTCGCGGGCAGCCGCGCTGCGGCAGCGCGGCTCGTTCACGCCGCGCACGCAGCCCGGGCGAAGACCGGAGTCGTTCACGACAAGCTCTACCTTTCACGCATCCCCAAGCTTGAGAGGCTGTTGCAGTCAGGCTTTTTCGGCGACGTCCTCTCAGTGCGGTGCGAGTTTGGGTACTGGGTGTTCGAGGGAGACTTGCAGCCCGCTCAACGCCCCAGCTGTAACGACCAGGCTGACAGAGGTGGAGGCATCACCCTCGACGTGTTCCCCCGCTGGAGCTACCTAATCGAGAACCTTTTCGGAAGCGTACTGAGCGTCTATGCGCATCGTGCGACGCACTCCGCCGAGCGCGTCGATGAGGCTGGCGTTACCTATGCGGCCACTGCAGACGACGCGTCGTATGCCTTTTTGGAGTTGGAGCACGGGGTGATCGCCCAGATCAACTCGAGCTGGGACGTCCGCGTCAACCGACGAGAGCTGATCGAACTTCAGGTTAACGGCACCCACGGATCCGCGGTCGCAGGGTTGTTTCACACCTCAGTGCAACCTCGGGAAGTCACGCCGCGACCAGTCTGGAATCCGGATTTCAGAGATCCGCACACATATGCCAGCGACTGGATCGATGTTCGCAACAATGAAGCGTTCGAGAACGGATTCAGGCTTCAATGGGAAGAATTCCTGCAAGACGTGGCCGAGGACGCACCCTATCGTCACGACTTCGCCTCGGGATTGCGCGCCGTCGAGTTGGCTGAGGCGGCGGTCGACTCGTGCGTGACCGGCCACAAGCTCGAGATCACCCGAACGATGGAGTCGCACCCGTGAGCCTCGACGTTCTGGGCCTCGGTGGCATTGGCGCCCTGACCTTGTTGTCTGCCAGCGGCAGGACGGTCTCCCAAACTCTGTGCGGGGCGCCGGTAATCTCGAAGCCCACGGAACCGCTGCGAAGCAGGCTCGCATTCGCTGCGGCTCATGTGGTTCCGATTCGATGGGCGAACAATGTCCCTGGCTCTCCTGCCGACATTGATTGGGACGCCACTCTCGCTTATCGCCACCACCTCTGGTCATGGGGGCTCGGGGTTGCTGATGCAATGGACACGGCGCAGCGAAACATGGGGCTGGACTCCTCGGCGACGTTCGAACTCATCAGGCGGTCCGCCGCCGAGGCACGCAGCGTGGGAGGGCGTCTCATCGTAGGCGTGAATACGGACCACATCGAGGACGAGGTGGTCTCGCTCGATGAAGTCGTCGATGCCTACGTTGCCCAGCTTCACCAAGCCGAGGATGCCGGGGCCGAGGTGGTACTAATGGCAAGCCGTCACATGGCGCGCGCCGCAAACAAGGCCGATGACTACCGGTACGTGTACTCGCGCGTGATGGCTCAGTCCAGCTCTCCCGTTATCTTGCACTGGCTAGGCGGAGCCTTCGATCCTCAGCTGTCCTCGTACTTCGGCAACCGGGATTGGCAAACCGCGAGCAAGGCCCTCCTAACGATCATTGAGGAGAATGAAGACCGGGTGCGAGGGGTGAAAATGAGCCTGCTGGAGATGGACTCCGAGGTGTGGGTTCGGGAACGACTGCCTGCCTCGGTGCGGATGTTTACCGGCGACGACTTCAACTATGTTGAACTTATCGAAGGCGATGGCGTAAGGAACTCGGATGCGTTGTTGGGAGCCTTTACCGCGATCGCGCCTCAGGCGTCGGCCGCAATCCGTGCGCTGGATGCTGACGACGTGTCGTCGTACCGCCTATTGTTGGGCCCTACCGAAGCGCTCTCGCGACAGATTTTCTCTGCGCCCACCTACCACTACAAGACAGGAATTGCTTTTCTGAGCTGGCTCAATGGCCATCAACCCGCATTCAGCATGGTGGGCGGTCTTCACGCGACGCGGAGCCTCCCCCACCTCTCGGAGATCGTGAGGTTAGCAAACAATTGTGGAGCGCTCGAGCATCCCGAGCTGGCTGCAGACCGGTGGCACGCATTGCTCGACATCAACGGAGTCCTGAGATGAGCAGGTTCCGCCGGATCTCGATCAATCAAGCAACGATCAAGCATGCCTCGCTGGCGACAGCGATCACGGCGTGCAATGCAAGCGGAATCGAGAGCATCGGCTTGTGGCGTGAGCCGGTGGCGGAGGTCGGCTTGGATGAGGCCGTTCGACTCGTTGCTGACTCTGGCCTGAGGGTGTCCTCCTACTGCAGAGGGGGCTTCCTTACGTCGTTGGATGTCCGCGATCGGCAACGTGCATTGGACGATAATTTCCGAGCCATCGAAGAGACCGCCGCGCTTGCCGCAGTTGGGGCTCCAGGCTCCGCGTCGGTGCTCGTACTGGTCGCGGGCGGGCTCGATCCCACATCTAAGGATCTCGCCGGCGCGAGGGCAATGTTCGAGGAGGGGCTCACGCGGCTCGAGGTTGCGGCATCTGCGGCCGGAGTGACTCTCGCTATTGAACCGCTGCATCCGATGTACGCCTCTGATCGCGCGGTCGTCTCCACGCTCGGGCAGGCCCTCGATCTCGCTGAGAACTTCGCGCCAGACGTCGTCGGAGTGGTCATCGACGCGTTCCATGTTTGGTGGGATCCTGATTTATCGGCGCAGATCGATCGTGCCGGGCGTGGGAATCGTATCGCGTGCTATCAGGTTTGCGATTGGAGCACCCCGCTCGGTCGCGATGTTCTCCTCTCGCGTCACTACCCCGGTGACGGGGTGATCGATCTCAGATCGCTGACTCGTTCGGTGCGGTCTGCAGGGTTCGCGGGAGATATCGAGATCGAGATCTTCAACGAGGTCGTGTGGAATGATGACCCGAAGCGGGTGATCGAGCGAGCGCTGGTGGGCATTCATCATTCGGTAGACTCGAACATGCTCTGATCGCCGGGCAACATTCGTCAGCATTTCTGACTGGGGCGTTTGTCGGTGACGATAGGGGACTCAAGTGGCACGGGAAGAGCCTCCGCACGTAGAGGTCGGGCGAGCAACGTTGAGCGACGTCGCGCGACTCGCTGGGGTCTCGCTGGCGACCGCGTCGAGGGCACTGCACGGCGCACACAATCGCACGGTTGACCCGGCGCTTCAGGCTCGGGTCATCCGCTTCGCAGACGAGCTCAGGTATGCCGCGAATGTCTCCGCTCGCGCCATCGCGCAGGGCAGTAGCCGCACCATCGGGGTCATGGTAAGCACAATCGCCGACCCCTACTTCTCGTTCGTCGCTGAGGGTGCTGTGAGCGCCGCTGAAGCGCGTGGTTTCAATGTGGTGGTAAGCGTGACCAAACGCGACCTTGACAGGGAAGTTGCGTTGGCCCACATCCTCCGCGGACAGAGGGTGCGTGGGATCATCCTCGTGGAGGCGCGATCTATCGACGAGGACACCTCTAGTCCGCTGAAGGCAGAATTTGATGACTTTGCAGCAACAGGGGGGCGAGTCGTCGTCCTGAGCGAGAATCGGCTTGGTCTCGACTCCGTGGTAGTTGAGAACTACAGGGCCGCACACGAGCTAGGCAGCATAATGCTCGACTTCGGTTACCGCCGATTTCTTGTTCTTGCTGGCCCAGCGGACCTTTTCACAGCGAAGGATCGGGCACAAGGCTTCGTGGACGCGGTACTCGAATCGACAGAAGTTAGAAAAGGCGACGTTGCAGTGGTTCACTCCGGGTTCACCCGCGACGGCGCGATCGCCGCAATGACCGACCTAGGTCCCGAGCGACTGAGGGGCATACAGATGATCTATGCGATTAGCGATGTCATGGCGCTCGGTGCGTTGAGCGTCCTCCGCGATTGGGGCGTAAGCGTTCCCGGCGATGTCGCACTGGCCGGCTTCAACGACATCGAAACCCTGAAGGATGTCGTGCCTGGCATCACGACGGTTCGTTTGCCCCTTCTCGAAATGGGGGGAACGGCCGTGGAGGTCGTTCTCCGAGAAGACCCGGGCCCCCCGGTCGAAAGGCTGCTTCCGGCCGAGGTCATCGTTCGTGCCAGTACTCCTCGGCGTGAACAGTGATTGCCGCCGGAGTGAGTCGACGGCTAATCCGAATTGCGTGGTCTTCTCGAATATGATCTACTGAAGGAAAGCGCTTTCCCGCCCCCCGAGCGCTGGCGTAGTGTGAGCACATTCAAAGGAGATCGTGACCTCATGAGTACTGCAACCCAAGATCGGATGCCAAGCGGATCCGCACCCGTGCCCAACGATAGAGCGAACGAATTGATCGTGCTCGAGAAGGCGACGGGAGGCACGCTCGCTACGCTGAGCTTCATAGACTTGGACATTCTGAACGCTGCGGCAGAGAGCGCTCGGGCTGCACTCGGCTCATGGTCGTCGTTACCCTACACCGAAAGGTGTGCGCTTCTGCTCTCGCTGGCGCAGTGCCTTGAGGCCCGCGCGGATTCCTTGACTGAGCTGATCATGCGGGAGACCGGCTCAATCCGCGGAAAAGCCGAGTATGAGGTTGCCGGCGCGATCCAGGAGATCCACGCCGCGATCGCGATCGCTCGTCGACCGCGTGGCGAGGTGCTCAACTCGGCGTCGCCTGGAAGGTACAGCACGTCGATCCGGCAACCAGTCGGTGTAGTAGCCGTGCTGACGCCATGGAACTTCCCCCTTATTCTCGCGATCCGTGCGCTAGCACCTGCCCTTGCTCTGGGCAATGTGGTGCTCTTGAAGCCTTCTCCCGAGACGCCCTTGTCGGGCGGGATCGAGATTGCGGAGATGGTGGAGCTAGCTGGCTTCCCTGTCGGAGTTGTACAAGTGCTCGTCGCCGACCTCGAGGAGAGTCGCGCGCTCATCGCGCACCCCGAGGTCGATATGGTCCACTTCACGGGTTCGACCGCTGTTGGAGCTGAGATTGCGAAAACTACCGGTGCCCTCCTCAAGCGCGTATCTCTTGAGTTGGGCGGCAACAACGCTCTCGTCGTGCTCGATGACGTCGATCTTGAGATCGCCACGAGCATCGGGGCGTGGTCGACCTTCCACTACCAGGGCCAGACGTGCATTTCCGCAAGCCGACACATCGTTCACAATTCGATAGTCGAGCAGTACACGGCCCAGATTGCGGAGCGCGCTCGAAACATCGTGGTCGGGGACACCATGACGGACGGAACCAACTTCGGCCCGATGATCAACACTCGCCAACGGGACCGGGCGGCTCGCCTGCTCAAGGAGTCCGTCGAGATGGGTGCCGTGGTCGTCGAGGGCGGCACCTACGATGGGCTGTTCTTCAGACCGACCGTGGTCACGGGGGTCACTCCCGACATGCCTCTTTTTGCCGAGGAAGTGTTCGGGCCCATTGTTCCGATCACCTCCTTCTCGACTATCGATGAAGCAGTTTCGCTGGTGAACGACGGTGGCTACGGACTCGCCAACTCGATCCTCACCGCTGATGCTACTCGTGGATCGGAAATCGCATCCCGAATTCGTTCGGGCATGGTGCATGTCAACGACGCCACGTGCATCGACGAAGCCGCAGCTCCCTTCGGGGGTATCGGGCAGTCAGGACTGGGCGGTAGGTCTGGTGGTGAGGCCAACTACGAGGAATTCACCGAGCGCAAGTGGCTCACCGTCAACCATGACCGACCCGAGTACCCGTACTAACGGTCTGCCGCGCTGATGGAAGGAGGCATTGACATGATCGTCGAGACCAGTGGACTGCCTCGGTCGACCGACCTGCATCAAGCGGTATCGAGCATTGCCGCCCTCAGCTTTCCGCACAATGTGAGCCAACAGGTCTACTCCCACGCCGCCGACGTGGCATTGGACGTTCTCCAGAGCGACCCGCCCAGGTTTGCGATGGTCGTTTCTGGTCTCGCGGACTGGTTCAACGGGAGCGACACGAACTCGGAGATGCTATTGGCTTTCTTGGAGCGCGAGTCCGACGCGGCGTGGTTTCGCGACTTGCGTCAACTCATCATCCCAACAATCTACGGTGACCCTGAGGTGTGGACGCGCATCGGCTACGAAGGCCCATCCTTTGAATTGGGCGGATACAAGGATCGCGGGTTCGACGATCTCACCTGGCTCCCCGAGCCCGAGCTCTACGCGTCTGCTGGGGAAGGGGAGTTGAAGTGACGGAATTCGCGCACGATGACCATGACGTCATGGTCATCGTCGGCTCCGGAGTCGGCGGTTCAACGCTTGCATTCGAGCTGACGAAGGCTGGCAGAAAAGTCGTGATGCTCGAAGCCGGGCCCCTCATCAGAAACGACGAGTTCGCCAACGATGAGCGGCAGGCCAATGCAATGCTCCTCTGGGACGAACCTCGCACGACCTCTGGCACGTGGCAGCTCGGCCAAGATTTCCCAGGGCTCCCAGCACACATGGTCAAGGCCGTCGGCGGAACTACGCTGGTGTGGTCGGGTCTCACTCCTCGCTTCAAGCAACATGAATTCAAAGCTCGCACCTCCTATGGTGCCGTCGACGGATCATCGATCGCCGACTGGCCGATCTCGATGGGCGACCTGTCCCCGTACTATCCAATCGCCGAAGATCGCATGGGAAGCACGCACCGGAACGGTCGAAAGGCGCTCCCCGCGAACAACAACTACAAGGTCTTTGCTTTCGGAGCCAAGGCGATCGGTTATGTCGAGTACGCGACCGGGCCGTATGCAACGAATGCCGAGCCCTATGACGGCAGGCCGGCAAGCATCCAGGACGGCTTCAATTTCCACGGTGACAAGAACCTATCAAAGTGGACTCCCTTGGTGTCGGAGATTCCGCGCGCTCTCGCGACGGGTCTGCTGGATCTCCGGCCGCAGTCGCGCGCGGTGCGGATCGAACAAGACTCGCTGGGTCGTGCGACAGCAGTTCACTATCTTGACAGTCGCGGAGCCTTACACCGGCAAGCGGCAAGCATGGTGGCGGTCGCGGGAAACGCCATCGAAACCCCTCGACTGCTCCTGCTCTCCGACAGCAGGGTCGCGTCTCACGGGATTGGGAACGAGTCGGGTCACGTTGGACGGCACTACACCCGCCATGCAACCGGTAACGTGATCGCGAGGTTCTCGCGCGAGGTCAACTTCCACCGTGGCGAAACCATGGCGGGGATCATCGCAGACGAGTCAATCCACCGCCCCGACCGTGGATTCGTCGGCGGCTACTACCTCCAGACTCTCGCGCTCGCGCCGATAGCGCTCGCCCAGCTACTCCAGCCTCATGGGTGGGGTGCAGCGTACGCGCGCAAGTTGGATGCATATGCGCACACTGCGGGGATCTGGATCACTGGCGAAGACATGTCGCAATCACAGAATCGGGTGTCGCTCAGCTCACGCCTCGACAAGTGCGGGTTGCCGGTAGCACACGTGCACTACGACGATCATCCAAATGACCTTGCGATGGTTGCGCACGCCAGAAAGCAAGCGACATCGCTCTTCAACGCTGCCGGATCAGAAGATGTCACCGTGACACCGCCCTCACCGTCGGGCCACAACATGGGCACCACGCGGATGAGCGACGACCCCGACGAAGGAGTAGTTGATCGCTGGGGGTATGTCCACGGGGTTCCCAACATCGTGATCTCCGATGGGTCCGTCTTCACGACGAGTGCGGCTGCGAATCCCTCGCTAACCCTGATGGCGTTTGTCCTCCGTCAAGCCGACCGGATTCTCGGACGGGTTTGACCGCCCCGATCTAGTCCGTGCAAACTCGGCACATTTGGGCGCCATGCCCGTGAATAAATTGGACGACTATGCCGCTGTTATGCAGCGACCAAGCAAAGGGGGCAATCGTGCACGGCTATGCCAGGACGATTGAACGATCGGGTAGCAGAACTCCATCTGTCCACAGAATGCGAAGCCCACGCATATTCCCAACGTTCGACACCTCGTAGTGAAAGTAACCGCGAACTTAGATGACTAATTCAGGAAGAACCTAAAATTCCATCGGCCAATCCGCGGACCTCGAGAAATCGGCGAGACGCTGAACTTGCCGCTCAGATTCGGCCAGCCGCGCTTCCCCGCACCCCAGGAAGCTCGACCCGGGCGCCGCAGATCGCTCGAGCTCAAGCGCTGCTTGTAGTCGGAATCGTTCGCCTTTTCGTGCCATCCTCTCGCGTAGGGCCTGCAATTCGGCTGCGGCGTTGCGTTCGTCTCAAGAAGATGCGACCCGGGCGCCATCCGGCACGCTTGAGAGCCACGCGTCCAACTCCGCGGCGGTCATGGATGTGAACGTGGTGTGGTTTCCCCGGGTTCTGAGCGTCGGATCGTTGACGTGAAGAGCCACCGCGGGATGGTCAGTGAGTAACGACTAAACCACTCACGAAGGACACCACACGATGGCTCTAGATCAATCTGCCCTGCTCGACCTGCTCGCCTAACTGAAACTCACCGATGTCACCGACCGGCTCCGGTTCGCGACCGAATCGCTCTATCAGGAGCTGATCGATGCGGAAGCGACCGCGTTCATCGGTGTTGGCCCGTTTCAACGCAGCAGCGACCGCACGACCCACCGCAACGGGACCCGACCCCGGACGTTGACGACGACTGCCGGAGACTTGGATTTGAGGATCCCGAAGCTGCGGCAGGGCTCGTTCTTCCCGGCCCTGTTGGAGCGGCGCCGCCGCGTCGATCAGGCGTTGTTCGGCGGAAACTGACATTGCCATCATCCGAGTCAGCCCAATTGATCGCGCCCCACGTGCGATTAGATTCAACGAAGTCTGCGAAGAAAATTTCTTGTCGAAGTCCAGGACGATCATCCCCTTCTTTCTGTCGATGACGTATTGCTCGACGGAGTCCCCGTTCGCGATGTCCTGCTCAATGTTGAAATATGAGACATCTGCTTCAGAGTCGTGAGTAGCTCTGATGAGAACACGTCCCTTGTGCCACGCTGCTTTGAATCCGGAACTCATGGATTCATCATGTCAGGAGGCGTGATGTTGGACTGGAGCGCGAATCCTGGTCGAGGTGGACGGCGCCCTGGCTTGCCCCGCAGCGAGACCTTGATTTACGTCAATTGAGGTTCCGCTTGCGGCACCGTTTTTTCTATCGAGCGTGAGCGAAAAAGCGTGAAGGTTTGTATTGGTTCCGGTTTGTTGTCTCCGCCTTCCGTGAAGCCGAGGGATTCGTAAAATGCGCGTTGAGCGGGCTCGTCATCCGTTATGAGCACCGTCTGACGAACGTGTTGATACTTGGCCATCACGTGCTCGAGCAGTGCGCGGCCAATGCCGGCGCGCTGGATGTCCGGACGGACGAGAACGTCCTGCAAATAGCAGATAGTCACGTCGTCAGAAATCGCGCGAGCAAGGCCCCATAGCTCTCGCTCGGGACCACGAGCGGTCACCACGAACGAGGATCCGCGGATCGCGCGCATCAGCAAACTCGGATCTCGCGTGTAGGTGGTCCAACCCACTGATTCGTAAAGGGACAGCGCCTCTTCATCAGAGACGGAGTCGCTGCTGGAGATCGAGAACGCACTCATCCTGACACCTTTTCAGATCAGCGAGAATTGCCTGCTGGTCGTTCAGCATACGGGCCGCCAGTCCGTGCGAATTCCGGTCCCGATCGCCCCCTCCTGAACTGCTGAAACCCTGTCGACAGGTCCTCCTGCTTCGGTCGACCCGGGTTGGTGTAGATACGCTTTCCAAATGGCTCGCATACTCGTCACTGGCATGTCGGGTGTCGGGAAGTCCACGCTGCTCGTGGAGCTGGCCCGACGAGGTCACGAAACTGTTGACACCGATTTCGGTAACTGGGAGAGTCCGATCGGCTTCTGGGATGAGGGGCGCATGGCAGCCTTGCTTGAACACGAGCGTGATGTGGTCGTTTCCGGGACGGTGACGAACCAAGGGCTCTTCTATGGTCGCTTCGAGCATGTTGTCCTGCTCTCTGCGCCGGTCGAAGTCCTCATCGCCCGCGTCTCAACACGCACCAACAATCCCTACGGTCGCGCAGCAGAGGAGCAGTCCGAAATACGCAAGTACGTTGTCGAAGTCGAACCGCTCCTCAGAACGAGTGCCTCCATCGAATTGGACGGTCAGAGGCCGGTTTCCGAGTTGGCTGATGCGGTTGAGCGGTTGATTGCGGAGGCCGCCCACTAACTTGCCGCGGTTGGGGTTCCGCTTCTGCGAATGCAGGCGGCTGCTGTAGCTGTGGAGCTATTTCCGACTGAGAGGATGGGGCGGTGACCGCAAAGAGCTTGCTCCTTCGGGACGATGACCCAAGACTTCCTGAATTTCAGAGTCGAGGGTGGCGGATTGTCGCCCGGTCCTGGGCTGCACAGCTGAACGCTGTCGATGTTGATACTGAACGACTCACCGCTCTGATCGAAGGTATGCGGGGCGAACGTGTGGTGCGTGAGCTGGAAATCTCCGACAAAGCGGCGATTCTGACTTTGGACGCCGCGACGTTGGCTGACTACCCTGGCGGGATTGCGACCCTGCATGATGCGCTGAGTCCGGAACAGGCAACCGTCAGCAGCACGCGTCGAGGATTCGGTGTCACCGGCCCGGACGGCCGCCTTGTTGCGATGACATTTGTCGATATCTATGGAACAAAGGTCGAAACTGACTTCACGGTCGTTGCAAGACAATGGCGTCGACAAGGGCTGGCAACCGCAGTCAAAGCAGCCTCCGTGCTTGCTCTCGCGAGCGAGCATGCCGAAACCTTCCGAACGGGAGGATCGGATGAAAATATCGCGAGTTTGGCGGCGAACACCTCGGTTGGCTACACACTCGATGAGGTCTGGGTCACCCTGAGGCCACCCGCACCGTAAAACGTTCCGCTTGCGGGCGCCATCCGCTTCGCCCAGCTCGAACTCAGACCATCCAGTGTCTCGTCACATGAGCGCCTCGAAATCGCCTCTAATGGGTTGTGAGACGCTCTCGCTGCTCCGGTGGTCGGCTCATCGCAACTCGACCAGATCGTCCCCGGACTCGATGAGGGAGACAACACGATCGATTAGTGGCGGGAATCACTCGAGGAGCGCTTGGCGCCGCGCATTCCCGGCACGAACCCAGGCGCGGCCGGTGGGCTGCCCCGGAGAAGGAGCAGATCACGAAAGTCCTCGTCCTTCGTGACGAGGACTGCGCCGTATTCAATGGCATAAGTCCAGAGCGTCAGATCTGCCCCATCCCCGAGTCCGATGTCGTTCACGTGCTCGGCGATGTGGCCACGCTCGGTCAGCATCCGCGCTAGTGCGGGTGGAAGCTGCGCATCAATGAGGAAACGACGATCTATGAGGCGATGAGGACCGTGTGATTGGCTTGAGCCGCCGCGTATTGCAGCGACGCCTTGATGTCTTCTTCAGTCAGGTACGGGTAGTCCTCCAGAATCTCCGGCGTCGTCGCTCCTGAGGCCAAGAGGGACAGTACGTCCGAGACGCGCATGCGCGTGCCTCGGATCACTGGGCGTCCGTGCACGACGTCCGGGTCGATGACGATGCGGTCAGAGAGAGCCATGTAATCAGGTTAACCCGGGGGCCGCGGCGAAAACCTTGCGCGGCTCTGACTTCAGGCAATTAGTGGTGGCTCCGACGGGCGTCGATCCCGTGACCTCACGATTTTCAGTCGTGCGCTCTACCAACTGAGCTACAGAGCCGTATAAGTAAGGCACGGCTATCTGGCGAGAGATGAACCGTGCCTTGCGACCCTGACCGGACTTGAACCGGCGACCTCCGCCGTGACAGGGCGGCGCGCTAACCAACTGCGCTACAGGGCCTAGCTATTAAATTCTGTGTTTGGTGACCCCAACGGGATTCGAACCCGTGTTAACGCCGTGAAAGGGCGCCGTCCTAGGCCACTAAACGATGGGGCCGCGAGATCACAGAACCTCTTAGCTACCGAGGAACAAGCATAGAGCCGCGCAAGCGAATTGCCAAACGACCGACGAGACTTATAGGTAACGCCCGCGTAGTGACGGCCGTGCCTCAGAAGTAGATGCCCGCCACTGGTGAACGCTTCAGGGTATGGGAATCGAGTTGTCAGTGTCGGCCAGAACTGAGATCACGGCGAAGTTCGCGCGGGCATATCGGACAGCATCCAGAAGGGTGAAGTCGCAACTGTTGGACGAGGTCGTGGCGGTCACGGGGTGGTCTAGGGACAACGCCAGGCGGCGGCTGGGGCAGGCCGTGAAGCCTCGAGGGGTGCGGCCTCGGTCGGGCAGGCCGAAGAAGTTTTCCCCTGAGGCGATCGGTTTCCTTGAGCGTGTGTGGGCGATCAGCGGCGGATCATGCGGGGAGTATTTGGCGGTGGCCATGCCTGTCCTGCTGGATGCGTTGGAGGCCCATGGGGAGCTGGTGTCCGGCAAACGCCGCTATTGCCGTGAGGTGCGCGGTGAACTGTTGGCGATGACGGCGGCAAGCATCGACCGATATCTTGCTGCGGCCAAAGCCCGCGGAGCACTGCGGGGGATCTCCACTACGAAGCCGGGCACGCTGCTGCGCACCTCGATCACTATCCGCAAAGCTGGCGACGAAGTCGAGGGTGACCCTGGCTTTTTCGAGGCCGACACGGTCGCGCATTGCGGGCCAACGTTGAAGGGCGAGTCCGCGCGCACGGTGAACTTGACCGACATGGTCACCGGATGGGTGTTCACCACCGCGATCCGCAACAATGCCCGCGTTCACATCATCGCCGCCCTGGATCGGGCAGTGGCAACGATCCCGTTCCCGATCGTCGGTTTGGATTGTGATAACGGTAGCGAGTTCATCAATCACGACGTGGTCGTCTGGGCTGGGCAGCGTGAGATCTTCGTCACCCGCTCTCGCCCCTATCGCAAGAACGATCAGGCCACGATCGAGTCCAAGAACAATCACCTAGTGCGCCGTTATGGATTCCATTGGCGATACGACACCGTTGAGGCATTGACCTTGTTGAACCGGCTCTGGCCGTTAGTCAATGACCGCTTCAACTACTTCACCCCGACGAAGAAACCCACCGGCTGGGCCACACCACCGCGACCGGGCGTCGCAAGCGCCTCTATGACGCCCCTCGGACTCCCTTGGAGCGGCTGCTGGACGCCGGCGTGCTCTCGACCGGGCAGGCCAAGCAACTCATCGCCCGCCGTGCTGCGATTAACCCTGCAGAGCTTGCCCGCGACATTCAACGCGTGCAGGACCAACTCACCGGCCTGGCGAAACACCCCACTCTTGACCTGGTGGCTGCGACCACGAAACCGCTGCCCGACACGACTCGTGGCGTGAAGCTGCGCTCCACTGCGTGAGCCACTTTGGCGGGCAGTCACTTCTGAGGCACGACCCAGATCAGCCGGGCAGTTTGACATGAGCATTCCCGCGCGCTGGTGGCGCGCGTTCTTGGTGGAGCGAAGATTGCTCCCGCGAACCTCAGGTTGTCGACATGGCTGGCTTGGGCGGAAACTTAGAAAGTGGGGCGGTGGCCGTGGCACCACGGCCGTTATTGCCTTGGAGCCGTAGAGCCCGAACATGAGCCTGGTCGGGTGGGACAGACGTAGGGATTCGTGGAGGTCACGTCCCGCCGAGTGGTGTGATTTCTCATCTCCGTGCGGGTCAGTGGTTTCAGCTTAGGCGGCGGTGAGTTCGGGGATGAGGTTCACCTCCTCAATCGTCTCGGTGGTGACGTTCATGGCCTTGAGCTCGAGCATCGAGGCTGCGGAGAAATAGCGTCGGTCGCCGGCTTCCCATTCGTCGTGCTGCTCGATCAGAACAGAGCCTGCAAGGCGCAACAAGGTTGCCGGGTTCGGGAACACGCCCACGACATCGGTGCGGCGTTTGATCTCCTTGTTGACGCGTTCCAGCGGGTTCGTTGACCAAATCTGACGCCAATGCCGTTGCGGGAAAGCGGCGAACGCCAACAGGTCGTGTCGGGTGTCGTCGAGCATGGTCGCGACCTTGGGGTGGGAGCGACCCAACATCGCGACCACCTCGGTGAACTGCTTGTTGATGTGGTGCGCGTCGGGTTGCGCAAAGACCGTGCGGATCACCGAGGCCACCATGTCCTGGCTGCCCTTGGGGACCACCGCGAGAACATTGCGCATGAAATGCACCCGACAGCGTTGCCAACTGGCGCCCTGAAAGACGGTGCTGATCGCTTTCTTTAACCCCGTGTGAGTATCAGATATCACCAGGGCAACCCCGCCCAGCCCGCGGGTTTTCAACGACCTCAGAAACCCTGTCCAGAAGGCCTCGTTCTCGGTGTCGCCGACATCGAAGCCGAGCACTTCGCGGCGCCCGTCGGCGGCAACCCCGACCGCGACGACGACCGCTTGGGAGACGATCCTGTGGTTGACGCGCGCTTTGCAGTAGGTGGCATCGAGGAACACATACGGGTAGTCCAACGCGGCCAGATCCCGGTCGCGGAATATTGCGACTTCCTCGTCAAGGCCCGCGCAAATTCTTGAGACCTCCGACTTCGAGATCCCCGAATCAGCGCCGAGAGCCTTCACCAGATCATCAACTTTGCGCGTGGAGACCCCGTGAAGATACGCCTCCACCACCACGGCAAACAGTGCCTGGTCGACTCGGCGGCGACGCTCCAGCAGTGCCGGGAAGAAGGTTCCCTGCCGAAGCTTCGGAATCGACAACTCCAAATCCCCGGCCGTCGTCGTCAACGTTCGAAGGCGGGTGCCGTTGCGATGGGTGCTGCGCTCGGTGGTGCGCTCGAACGGGGCGGCGCCGATCAACGCCGACGCTTCAGCATCGATCAGCTCCTGATAGAGCTTCTCGGTCGCGACGCGAATGCGAGCGGTGACGTCGGTGAGTTTCAGTTGGGCAAGCAGATCAAGCAGGGCAGACTGGTCAAGAGCCATCGTGTGGGGTCCTTCGTGTGAGTAACTTTGATCGGTTCTCACTGACCATCACACGGTGGCTTCTTCACGTCGTCGCAGCGACGCTCAACAGCCGGAAATTACACCACTCCCAGGGACGTGACCTTCGTGGAATGTTGCCTTCGGAGCACGTGCGTCAGACTCCACTTTTGTTGCCCAGTCCCACCAGCCACGGCCGCCGTCCCTTCCTCAACAAATCTGGAAGGAAAACGATCATGGAAGTCATGCACGAGCGTTGCGCGGGGATGGATATCTCCAAACGGGACGTGAAGGTCTGCGTCCGAAGTCCCGGCACCCGACCGGGAACCTCCACCAAACAGGTCACGGTGCATGGGGCGATGCACCACGACATCGTCGCGTTGGCCGATCACCTGCGCATCGAGCAGGTCACCTTGGTGGTGATGGAAGCAACCGGCGACTACTGGAAACCGTTCTATGACGGCCTGGAAGAGCATCTGAACGTGATGCTGGTCAACGCCCGCCATGCCAAGAACCTCCCGGGACGCAAAACCGATGTCTCGGATGCGCAATGGTTGGCCGAGCTGGGAGCACACGGACTGGTGCGCGGGTTATTCATCCCGCCCTAGCCAATCCGCCAACTCAGGGATCTGACCCGGCAGCGCACGCTGCTGACTGGGCAGCGATCCCGGGAGATTCAGCAACTGGAGAAGCTGATCGAGTCCACCGGGATCAAATACACCTCCGTCGCCACCCGAACCTTGGGCGTGTCCGGGCGAGCGTTCTTGGAGGCACTCATCGGCGGGGTCACCGACCCTGTTGTTTTGGCAGGCCTAGCCCGAGGCCGACTGCGCGCCAAAGATGAGCAACTCCACCTGACATCACGTCATCGCCTGATGCCGCTCCCCGTGATTCCGGCCGTCGACTCGATCACCGGGAATCAGTGCGACCGGTGCGGAGAACATCCTCGCCGAGACCGGCGTGGAGATGGCAGCGCTTGAAACACCCGCCCACCTGGCCTCTTGGGCAGGTATCTGCCCAGGACAACACGAGTCTGCTGGCAAGTCTCGTTCCGGACGCACCCGGCCAGGCAATGCCCACCTGAAAGGAGCGCTGGGGATCGCGGCAATGGCCGCAACCCGCACGAACGGTTCGTTCTTCCAGAACCGCTATCGAAGAATCGCATCGCGCCGCGGACCGATGCGCGCCCTCGTGGCAATCCAACACTCCCTCATCATCGCGATCTGGCACATCCTCACCAACGTCCAGCCCTACCGGGCACGCACCGCCGCCTGACCACAAACCGATCACCACCCGACGGCGCACAGCGCCACCGGGCCCACCGCCACGCCCACTCACCACCGCATCTTCTCGTCAGGCACCGCGACGACCGCGAACGCGCGGCACCCAGGCCGGGGGACCGAGCCCGAAACCACGACAGCCACGAAATGTCCGCAGCATCCGGGCATGAGCCGGTTAGGTTCAACTCGCCGTTGAAGCTTGTGAGCCTTGACTCCGCGCCGCTACTGTGCAAATCTGCAGCCCGTTGCTAGTGTGGTCAATGTTAACAGTGTGATCAACGTGACTCATTTGCGCTGCGCTTCTGCAGTGGGACACGATTCGGGGAGTGATGGCTGAGACGAACACCACGCGGGTGAGGGCAATCGGGCGGGCGCTTGCGCGCGCCATGCGCCTCAGCAAACTGCGCTCGGCCGCGATCGCCGCCATCCTCGCGCTTGCACTGACCGGCGCGGTCGTGGCATCGGTCCCTCAGCCTGCGTGGGCCATTGAATACCCGAGCTGGGATGACGTCGCTGCCGTTCGCAACGATCAAGCCAGAACTGAAGCGCTCGTCAAGCAGATCGAAGCCGACCTCATTCGCCTTGAGGCGGAGGCGCAGCGCGCCCAAGCCGACGCCGAAGCCAAGGGCACCATCTGGCAAGAAGCAGACACGAAGTTCCAAGCGCAAGTGCAAGTAACGAATGCACTGCAAGAGCAGGCGGATGCCGCGAACACGACCGCGACGGAATCCGCCCGCCGCGCCGGCCAGTGGGCCGCCCAGCTCGCCCGCTCGGGCGGCGGCGACCTCACCACGAAGCTGCTCGTCAATTCCGGGGACGCCGACAATCTGCTCTATGGTCTCGGCCTGTCCAGCAAAATCTCGGATCAGGCGTATGCCATCTACGAGCGCGCGACCCTCGACAAGAACACAGCCCAAGCCCTCACCGATCAGGCCGAGGTGGCGCGCGGCGAGCTTGAGGTGCTCAAAGCTGCCGCCGAAGCCGCTTTTGTCGAAGCGCAAGCCGCTGCTATCGCGGCCGCGGCCGTGCTCGAAGAGCAGCAGACCTATCAGGCTCAGATGCAGGCGCAGCTCGTGGTGCTGCGCGAGAAGCGGGCGGCGACCGAGGCCGACTACCTCGCTGGCGTGCGTGCGCGAATTGCGGCCGACGCGAGCCTTGACGCCGGCGAGATCAGCGACAGCGGGTGGGTGCGTCCATCTGGCGGGCGCATCACCTCAACCTTCGGCTGGCGAGTGCTCTACGGCGCGAACAACTTCCACCGGGGTGTCGACCTTGCTCCAGGCTGCGGAGCGAACATCTTCGCGGCCACCAGCGGCACCGTCATCTACGCAGCGGAGGGCTGGAACGGCGGCTACGGCAACTACATCATCATCGACCACGGCGGTGGCCTGACGACCGCATACGGGCACATTCGCCCCGGCGGCATCCTCGTGTCGTACGGGCAGTCGGTCGGGGTCGGCACCAACATCGCCAAGGTCGGCACGACAGGCAATTCAACCGGATGCCATTTGCACTTCGAAGTGCGGCCGGGCGGTGTAGCCGTCGACCCGGTTGCCTATCTGAGCAATCAGGGCGTCAACGTCGGTGGTTGACCGGCCCAGCTAGATCCGGCCTAGCTAGATCCGGCCTAGCTAGACCCAGTTCAGCTCAACCCAGCTAGTGGCTCGGCGGCACGTACGCCGCGAACCCGGCCTGGATGATGGCTTCGGCTTCAGCAGCATTCCCCCAGCCGTCGACCCTGACCCATTTGCCCGGCTCGAGATCCTTGTAGTGGGTGAAGAAATGCTCGATTTCTTTGCGCGTGAACTCAGAAACATCGTCGATGTCCTTGATATGCGCCCAACGAGCATCCTTGGTCGGCACGCAGATCACCTTTGCGTCGCCGCCGCCATCATCCGTCATGTTGAAGACTGCAACGGGGCGCACGCGGATGCCAACGCCAGGAAATGTCGGCGCCTCAAGGAGAATCAGGGCGTCAACCGGATCGCCGTCGAGGCCGAGGGTGTTCTCGAAGAACCCGTAATCGGTAGGGTACGCGAACGACGTAAACAGGTAGCGGTCGAGCATGACCCGTCCAGTGACGTGGTCGATCTCGTACTTATTGCGGCTCCCCCGCGGTACCTCGACGATGACGTCGTAGCTGGACATGCAGTACTCCTCGGCTGGTCGACGGCGTGCTGCAATAACGTTAGTGGATGCCGCCTACCCGCCCGCGACTCACTGCGGCCGTTGCCGACGTGCGTCGAGCGGTGCGGGATTCGCTGGTCGAGCTCGACGCTTCGCTCGTGCTGGTCGCACTGAGCGGGGGGCCGGA